>Ga0126342_10000438_pt1 | contig 44572 bp, 47 predicted proteins | sample Cyp1metagenome_FD_92528 | JGI IMG/M metagenome (GOLD analysis project Ga0126342, IMG submission 92528) | Coral microbial communities from Lord Howe Island, Old Settlement Bay, Australia - Cyphastrea 1 metagenome | ecosystem: Host-associated > Invertebrates > Cnidaria > Coral ...
GGATTTTTGCGAACATTTGATTTTCCCAAGTGTGGAAACATTCTTCTTATACATACGCGATTCCATGGTGTTTTAAGATTTGGGCATGACTTAGGCATGAGTTTCTTGAAACAGCGATTCCATAGTGATTTACTAGCAAGTTTTGACCCAGGCATGAGTTAGGCATGAGTTTGTCGTTTGACTGTAGAATCTAATGGCAGTCAGTTTCTTCACGGCTGTCTTATGACGGTTTACAGTTTACATGGTTTTGCGAACTCCACTTCACAATTCGTTGAAGCTCACATGCAGGCAAGGCACGCTGCAGCTCTGCAAGACGAGCTAAGACATAGAGAAGCTGAAGAGGTGCTTTCCACCTAATTATAGAACCTTTACACGGCAAGAACAACTGAGTTTTTGTGGCAGAGTCCTTCTGGATCTGATCCGGACAGGCAAAGATGCAGGACGGCATGCGAAGGCCTGGGCAACTTTTACAGATCAGATCAGGCATGACTCCCATGGCTACTGCAGGCAGGAAGCAGCAGCTGAGCAGAGCCGCGCGGCGCACCTGGCTAAGATGCAGACAAGATCAGACAAGATCAGACGATGAAAGATCCAACTGAAATCCAACTGAACAAATTGATGCCACAACAGCAGTTGGTGAGGCTGGAGGAGCAGCTTCAGCAAGAACGCGCAGCGCGCCAAGCAGAGCAACAAGAACACCAACGTCGGATTGCTGAAATGGAGCAACAGGTCGCAGCTGCTCAGGCCGGATGGAATGATGGTCATTGCTGCATGCCGTTGCACTTCCTTGCGCACGACTGCTCCATTTTCTGCACATTCTGATATATTCTGATCTAGCTTGACAACTTTAGTATACTGAGTTACATCCAGATTTTGACAGATCAAAGATATCGAAAGATCAGCCTCAGGATGAAGGAGAAAGAGAGCGCGCCAGAGCTTTCGATCTCCAGGCATGAGAGTTTCGAGGTTAATTTTGGCGATTACTTGATACTGTATGATATCACCACATATTGGCCATACTTGTTCCTCCTGACAGACAGCCAGTTGGAATTTGACAGCAAAGAATCGTTTAATGAGCAAATTGTGCAATTTCCTTCAAAAGGGCTGAGATTGTAAAGACTCAAACATCTCGAAAAATGACAAGCTTTTGGAATCTCTTGGAATTTCCCTACGTCAGGAAACAGTGAAATCATGTAGTGCAATCATGAATTGACCAGCTTTTGCTCGCAGGCTGCCATTGAAAACTTGATGACAGCGCAGGCCCACCTATGCACGGAACTTTGCCATGTGTATAGAATAGTCCGAGTCAAGTTTGATTCGATACAGAACAATATGAGGTCACTTCAACAAAGAAATAATAAAGTTGCATTTGCACAAGTTTGCAGTACTGCGTGCCATGCTTTACTATATTTACGAGGAGATACGCGGAGCTGAAGAACGCTGGCGCATCCAACAAGAGGCAATTTCGATCCAGCCATTCCAAGTCTAGAATAGTAGTTCAACATAGTTCAATAGCCAATCAACAGCCATTGATCTACAATTCCGACCTCTGCCCATTTATCCCTTGCCTTACATTCGTGGACGTGCCATGTTTGGAAACGATGCTCTTGTTGCAAAGTAAGAGTGATGATCTCGATTTCAACCTGAGTTCTTGACCAAAGAGCAACACAATGCAAACTTGTTTGATTTCAGATTGTCGCGGTTTTGACCCAGTTTCATTGGATTTTGTGCCTGGAACACTTTTTTAGGCAGCTTGGGTTCGCTACAACACCTGGAGAATTGCACACCTTTTAACTTTTTCAAGTCTTTCTGATAGATGGCACTTGTTTAGACAGTTGCCAAGTTCATGAATAGAAATGGCCAGGAGAACCGCGAAGCTTTGCTCCACTTGCTGGATGAGGCAGGACCATTGCCCGATGACCTAGTGGGAGACACGAGGTTCCTGTGAAAAACGGGCGGCCCAAATTATTCCTCAAATTGCCATGTTTGGAAGGAATTTGAAGGAATCAACTTGTTTGATATTGTTTGTAGTTTCGGCATTTCTCGCCATACTTGCCATACCTGTACAACTTGAACACACGAACTGCCAAGACACATCAAGACACAACGTTCAACTTGCCGCTCTGTTCGTTGGCTCACAGGAGATCTAAGATATCTAAGGCCAGGTTTGTGACCTGCCATGGCGGAGATGACGGAGTCGACACCACTTGACCCCGCTCCGCAGGACAGGTCTTGTCAATTCTCGTCATACTGTAGATATCTGTAGATCTTGAGACAGCGCCAGGTGCACTGGTTGCATCACTGCAAACAGCTTGAATCAGCTTGAAAGCAAGAAACTGGGCAGATCTGGGCAGTTTGAGGCATTTTGAAGCGGCCAGGAGTTGGCAGGGATACACGACGTTGCTGTACGAAATGGCTTTGTCCGCAAAGTCTTCAGCATTTTGACGGTCCAGCTCTTGATCACCACGGCCATTGCAGCATCGCAGCTCGGCGTTGCCAGAGTTGCTCCTGATATCTTGTGATATCTCCTGATTGATACAGTACTTGCACAAAAAATGGCAATGATCCGAAGACTTCTTTGATACGTGAAGAATCTGGGATTTTAGGATCGTGAAGAGTGGCGATAAACTCATGCGAACGCATCCAAGTATGGTTGGGTCTCTACCTCAGTGTGAGCAGCCGCCGAAAGATACGGGAATTCATGGAATTCTTATGTGTTTATTGTGCAGTTTTTTTTTCTTATCATGCTGAATAAGCATGCAACATCATGCAACCATTGTCAGAAGCAATGTTTTTTTGGGTGAGGTCTCTGATGTTGGTCTCGGTTTTCGGAGCCCTTGCCTTGAGCTGCGTCTTCGCATGTTGTAGGGAACCCCGGTGCATGGCAGGTAAAAAACCTCAGCGCTTGGCAGCTTCGCAGCTTCACAGCTTCGATGAAAACCGAGGTCCTGGCGTCATGAGGCAAAGCCCCACGAACTATATGCTGCTGATCCTCTACACACTTGCGGTCACTACACTGGAAATTAATTGTATTTTGATGTGTTTTGATGTATTTTGTAAAGAGACAATCAGGTACAATTCATATTTGTTGTGCATGTTTGCTTTTGGGGTGCAGTATATGCTTCGTTCATTCGGATGTCCGGATTGTCCATCTACCCCAAAAATTCTTCGGCAATGCTGCTCAAATGGATTCACACGGCATAGAATTGTGAGGGAAGGCCAGAAGAGTTCGATTCTGAAATTGCAGTGTTTTCCTTCTTTCCAATGCACATTAGACACTTCATGATACTTCAGTTGTTTTCTCCGAGGAAGCATGCTTGGTAGGTTTCTTTGCGTTGCAGTACACTGTTAGAACCTCAGAGCGAAAGCATCCTGTGCTACAGCGGGCAAGCTGAGATACAGTGCCGAAAAGGTTTTTGAAATTCAAGATTGGTATCAATATACTGCAATAACGACCAGTTCTTTAATGCTTCTCAGTTTGCGAGGCACAGTCTGTACTGGTCACCTTTGCGATCACCGTCGTCATTGTGCTTGCACTGACCATCTTTGCATGTCAGACGAAGTACGACTTTACAGGCTGGAAGACAGCGATGTCTTCAAAAGAATGGTGAATAGTGCATGAAGATGGATGAAGTGGATTCTGGATGTGTGGAGTAGCAGAAACATTCAGCCAGCAGCTAGTGCAATGGCAAGGGATTGATTAGGATGGAAATCATAAACCGATAGAAAAACTGAAAAAGTGTAAACGTTTGTAACTCTAGTGATCAGTAGTGATGTTGCATGGCTCCATCAAAAAGTGGGGCACCAGATGCGAAGTGTATGATCATTGGACGGCCCAGGTCTTTTGCCCTATTTCTTTGTGGCAACCCTGTGCCTCTTTGGCAGCTCGGCCAGCATAGGCCTTCCAGGCAAAGTCCAGCTGGAGCTCCCATTTTGATCATTTTGATTTTGTCTCATCCTACTTCGCGTGCCAAGGCTTTGGCATTGCACTCAGCATTGCATCAAGCTTGGGTGCTTCTTCTTCGGGAGCTTTCAGGTAGCATGTCGTGTCCAGCAATTTTGCGTACCAGTTTGTGTACCAGTCATTGCCATAGCTGATTGATGATGCGACATGTTAATCAAACACTTGTCTCTCTGTGTGTGCCTGTCAATGGCAATGGATATGATACATTGGAAATACATTTTCCACCACCGTATGTAGGAAGCACATCCACAAAACTGCAATATTAGTATTAGTTCAGCTTTGCAACCCGAGCAACTGATAAAGAATCGAGACTCAGATCATGCAATATGCGAGAATTTACCATGGTTATCCTGCGAACAAGTTTCGAATGAACCACTCAATTTGTCCAGCTTTTTACTTCCTACTCGCATTGTATCCCCAACCCACCTGCATCTACTTGAAAAGCAGATGCCGGCATGCTTGTGAATTACATGAATATGTAATATTTGGACATATATGGTCAGAATATCTATTGCGAACCCGTACTTGTACTGCCAAACTGATCAAACTTTGCTGCGTGCAGCCGACAGGCCACTCTATTTGATGTACGCAGCTGGTGGAGCGCTCATATTTTCAGGCCTGGCCCTGCTTTGAAGGGCTGATGAATGAAGCAGCCATTGACTACGGTATCACAAAAGGAGGTAGCTAAGCTGCAGAGCAGCTCAAGAGTAATTTGCAATCATCCTCCATGGGTTCTCAGGGATTACATAGCATATTAACATATTATAACAATTTATAACATAATACAACATATATTATATAAATTGAAGCTTGAAATCATGTGGAATCCAATCCACTCTTGCCATGGGTTGCGCTTAGTATCCTGACGACACGTCCAGTTGGTGCAGGGAAACCAACGGACAAAAATAATTAATAAGTAGCCCGGGCCTGATTATTGAGACAAGAGCAGGATGGAGTAGGAACATGATATTTGTTGCAAACCAATATTATACAGATCACGTATGATATTTCTTGCATCTGTCAGAATTTGGCAGTGTGTTTGCCGAGGATTGGGGTAAAACCAGCACGAGTGTATCGCAGTTGTATTGCAATTTGCACCTGCCCATGGACTCAAAATAGATTTCTTTTGATATCCATTGCGCCTGGCGACTTTGACGGCAGGATACATTGTACTAGACACGCAGTTGATCGTGGGTGGCAAACATGCCAAATATCGCTTCTGTATCGATGACTACTGCATGGAGCGGGCCTTAGTTTGAGTGAACCCATCGTGAACTTGTTTACACTCAAGGTCCTTTTGAACATCGACTAATTGGTGCAGTTGGCAATCCGTTGTGATGTGTAGTGATTCATTCCAGTGAATTCAGTGCATTGATCAAGCCATGGCAAAGACTGGCAAGCGGAAAAGCACTGCTAGATATTCCGAGATATTCCAAGGCTGCCATTACGATCTATGTGGACATTGTGAATCTCTTCCTATTCCTCTTGGAGCTCTTTGGAGATCGCCGACGGTGAACTACAGCACCGTAGCGTCGACAAGTTGTTGCCAAGATCAACGAAGACATCATGTGAAGTGCACACAGAACAGGCAGTAAAAAGGTGTGAAAACAGTGTGCAAATGGAGTGAACATAGTATCAGAAAGCCTTGGTTTGATTGGTATTGATGCTACATGCTTGCATATTCTTACCAAAGTCTGCCAATTCATCAGGCGGACACCTTTAGAGCCTCAGCATATATTTGAATTCAGCATATTGAGCCTTGTAGTCTTGTGATGTCTTGTGCAGTTGTGTCAATGTAGCATATGTAGCATCACACGCAGATCATCAGGATGATCCGCGCTGCACCCATCTCTATGTTCAGTCACCAAATCCATGTTTCTCCAAACAATTAAATTGAGCGACAATCGCCAAAGCTTGGCTCAAGTGTGTGGCTTTCACTGCGGCACCAATTTCGAGCAAAATGAGTCAGAAAAACGATACCAGGTTGGGTGCTTACATGAAATGTTGTCGATTTGCACTCTCTTTGACAAACTTTCTAAGATTATGTAAGACTTCTTTTTCCTGGATAAGCACGACCATGTCTTGATTTCTCTGCCTCCTTACATCTTGCCCTTGAGCACCTCTTGTCTGTATCCAAAGATGTGTCAAGTTTCAACAGGTTCTCTGATCATGCTATTTGCATGCAAATCTCTGCCTTTGCAGGCGGCCATATGATCCAGTCGAGACCAATGAGCCAGAGCCCGATAGGAGACCAATGGCATCTTGGCTCATTTGCCCACTTCTTTCAGTGTTTGCGAAGCATTTCTGTACGTTGTTCAAAGTTGAGGAACTGAGCGCGATCACCGACATACATGTGCGACACGGCTTCATCCGCAAGGCCAAACATTACAGGTATATGTGATTGCATGTGATTGCATGTGATTGCATGTGTTTGCATGTGTTTGCACATGTTTCATGGCTGTGATTGTGCCACTAGCTTCATGATGGAGTTTGCAAGATTTTGCAAGACTTTTCATGTTGATGTGGGTCCGCTGGTTCACTGTGCCAGGTGTTTGCGATTCTGGCGGTACAGCTCATTGCCACAACGGTAATTGCAGGGCTGACACTTGGAGAGCTATCCCATTCTTGTTACTGTAGATCTTGTTAGTATCAGAATCCGTTAATTATATCCCATTATATATATAATATAATATATATAATACATGCTATGTATATATATATATATATGATATACATTATATATATACAATATGGAACATCTCGCCATTTATTGATTTGAGTCCAATTTTTGACTGTACTCGTCCGATGTGGGGGATCTCATGCCTCGTGCTGCGAGCTGAGGACGTGCCAGGCATTCGCGGGTGTCGACCAAAGGAACCCTCCGGCTTCTATGACGCCGCTTGTCTAAAAGTCTAACATGATAATATGGGTATGGATCAATACGTATACATATATACATACCATTTTTAGGGGGATGAACATCCATTTACCAGCTATTTTGATGTTCACCCGGGGGATAGGGTTTTGACCTTCTCCAACTTTGAGACACCAGGCAACTAATCATCTTTGCCTTAAAGATGTGATAGCTGGTGGGCCACGTTTGATTTTTTCGGTTGTTGGTGCAGTACTTGATAGAAATAAAACAGCTCGATTTCCACCCCGTGGACTTGACAGACCCATTGAATCGGGATATAATATGATGCGATGTATATGTGTATATTATATATAATATATACAGTATATATATATATATATACTGTATATATATATATATAAGACTAGATTAATATACTTTATGTATATGTATATATATATTATATACACGTACATATTTGTGTATACGCATAATATACACACTACACTATATGCAATCTACTCATTATGAATTATGATCTTATGATCAGCGGCCAGGATCTTGCAGGCTCTCTCCCTCTGTGCCAGCATCGGCACCATTGGTGTTTTGATGTGTTGCCCACAGCTCAGATTGCAGCAGAGTCGCAAAATTCTCAGTGACTCACAGCGACAGCGATGGGATCTGAGGCCCGAACGTCATGCGAGAGTTCCCCAGGAATTACATTGTTCTGGGAATTTTCACCCTTGGAGATGCTCGTTGTGAAAACTATACCGCGGTGATTTTTGCCGAAACGGCATGTGTAGAATGGATCTGAAAAATACGTTCCTGGAGATTCACTATTCATGGCTGAGGAAGCTGTACTCGTTGGCATTGTCTGCTCGCAGTATACGGTGCGCAACCTGGACAGATGGATACACATGGTGAGTTTCTCTGAGCAAGACTCCCTCTCTGTCTCTGTCCTTGGAAAGACCATCCATCAACCACAGCTGAGGATTCCGAAGTGCTGATTTAAAAACCTATATATTGTCCTGTACATGGTTTGTTGCTTGAGTCTTTTGCAATTCTTGAACTGTTACTGGGAAGAAAAGGATTCTTATAGCTTTGTCATTTTGTTCCCCATCTGCAGGCTCAATCTGTTCTGGTGGCTTCGGTCTTACTGCCTTCGTGGTCACTGCCCTCATGCTGTTTGCCTGCCAGACAAAGTATGACTTCACAGGCTTGGCATCGAGACCCCAAAGCTGTAAGATCTTGCCAAATTTCAGGATAGATACAATAGATAGATACATACTATAATTATATATATATAGTATTATATATGTATGCATATAAACATACACATGATGTAACTCTTGTGTGCGGTGCAACAAACAAAACATGGAGACCTATGGAGACCTATGGAGACCTATGGAGACCTATGGAGACCTATGGAGACAAATCCACAAATCCACGGCAAGACAGCTTCGCCAAACAGAAGTGAGACGTCGCTGGGATGATTGGTTATTTGCTTCAAGCTCTTTTCAATGCAGGTCTTGCACCATACTTCTACATTGCTCTCCTGATTTTGACAGGCACGCCAAACGAAGACAACGCTTGAACATCTCTAAAATACGCGAAAGCAACGGTGCATGCACTCGGCACCAGAAAAGTATGTTCATGACTGGTTGCACAGCAGTGTCCCAAGAAGCTGTGAGCACTTAGTCAACGATCATCATCTCACGATTTTGGTTGCACGTTCTCTGCAGCGCCACAAGGTATGAGCTTGGTCTTTTGTTTTGCCAGCATGTTCGGTGCCAGCCAGACGGGAGCCTTCAGGCAAGACCCAGAGCATAGGGTGGGAAACCCAGAGGCAGGCTCTCTATTCCTTTTCCTCAATTCTGATTTGGAGGTTCACAAAGGTTCACCTCACAGTTTCTCCACTTCCCCACCTCAAGCGATGTTTCCATCCAGTTTGCAGGAATCTGTACTTGCTCTATGCTGGATTTGGCGCATTGCTGTTTTCAGGCGGACGTACAGTGGAGAAACAACAGGCACAGTAGGTATAGACATGTATAGACACTGGTACCCGTGTATAGACGATATTTTTCCATTGATTGACACAACTGGAGGCAACCGGATCGAGGGGTCAACTCCTTGAACCATCCGCCCAACTCAAGTGATAGATAGATAGTAATTGCTCATCATTCTTTGCCAGAGATGTTTCTCCACAATATTTAAGTTTTTCGCATTGTTTGCACTCAAGCTCCTGCCAACCTCTTTCTTTGGTTCCCACAAGATTATCAAGATGAGTGCTGGTTTGTCCCAAGCATACTTCCAAAGATGCATCTTAAAGATGGGTGACCGATTTGGTATATTTGGTTCTCGAAAAGTCTTTGATATGTCTTGTTTAATAGATTTAAACAAATGCGCCAACGTTTGTGCATGTGCCACACTCGAGAAGCATGATTGGTCGTCCCGCTTGTATAAGTCCTAGAGTTCCGATTTTTTCAAGCGAGATATGAAATGATACGAACCTATTCAGTTGCTTGTGTTCTTGCAAGCCATACCTGAAGGATACATTGTCCTGGACACTCAGCTCATTATTGGCGGGAAGAATGCGCAAATGCAGATTGGCATTGATGACTACTGCCTGGCCGCGAGCTCAGATTGTACACAGAGATTAGTTGGTCATTTGCTTTCATCATAATATTGACATCCACAGCGCGTGTTGCTAACATTGTCTGGGAATGAGGAATATCTACTGCAAATCCGTCCATTCATGATTCTTCATGTCTAGTCTACCAACCAGATCTGCTGCGCGAATTTTGTGAATATTTCATGGAAGACTAGCTGGCTAGCTTGCACAGCTGCAGAGTTCCTTAGGCAGCCATGAATATCTACCTGGACATTGTACAGCTCTTCTTGTACATACTTTCCCTGTTGGGGGACCGAAACGATTGACCTATCGCAGTCCAGTTCGATAGCAGCGTCAGTACCACGATCTCCATATTGTCACTTAAAAGAAACATCTCACCAGGTTGCAATGTTCAACCGCAGGGTTGGCAGATACATTTGGTCATATCGATTTATAATCGAATCATATCCATTATACTGTAAATACTTTTTCAAACAACACTGTTTGTGATGGCAATACTATCAATACTGAGTTCAATACTGGTTGTGTCACCAGCCTGGAGAGTCAGCGAAGTCGGGCTGCTCCAGAGCGAGCAAGTGTGTGCAGCCTGTGCGGCCCTTGCCTCGCCCGCCTGCGGGAAGTTCTGTTATTCATGGGCACTGTAGTGACTGCAGTGGTTGGAATCCGGTTGCAATACCAGAACTCACTGAAATGATAGAATATCAATGAATATCAATATGTTTAGAGGTTTAGTATGGTTTAGTGATGTTGACGATTGTTGACATGTATCATGATGTGAAGCTTTGGGTGCGGCAGAGCAGCGGCGAGGACGTTCAGATGTTTACAATGTAGATTGAAATCATTCGACCGACACGACGGAGTCCTCCAAGGTTCCAAACCCGACACATCCCAACGGAGTCCACCTCCGTGTTTGACCACATGCTGTTGTATTGTGAATGTATTGTGAATCAATGCTTTCACATATGACACATATGACTGTTAACATGCTGAAACTTCTCCAGATTGGCCACTACCTGCTTGTAGACACATGACTCAGATGACTCAGATGACTCAGATGACTCAGATGACTCAGATGACTCAGATGACTCAGATGACTCAGATGACTCAGATGACTCTCGTGATCGGATGTATATAGCTGCTGCATTTTGCTCAGAGCCAGCTGCGGCACATGCAGCTTACAGACTGAGCTGGCTGGAGCTGAGAAAAATGCCGAGCTTTGCGAAGTTCTAAGAGATGAGATGTCCACCTTAAAGCCAAAGATACAGTCAAGCATGGTTCGCTACACAGCAAAGTGCAGGTGTAATGGGAGGGAAAACATGGGAAAAAACTGCATCAAGCAGCCGAACTTCACTTTTTGCATGATTTTTCCACAAATCATTTGCTGTTGGACTGATGTGACTGATGGATGCATTACTGAACCAGTCAGTCATCTTTGCCAGCATTCACTCAAACGAAACACCTTAACGACAGGTGGAGACACAACGCGCCAGGTTGCAGGCGATGGGCTGTTGATATTGCCAGTGGCATCCAGTGGCTACAATCGTAATTTGCCGGTCTAAGAGTCGCCTGAGTCGCCTGTCTTGTTCTTGATCCATAGCGGCCATAGCGTATGGTGTGAGAGGCAGAGGTGAACGAGTTGCAAGCTAGCTACGTGAGCTTGGAGGCAGATGTGGATGCCCATGGGAGGTTGATCAGACCCACAAGTGACACCCAAGCATTTGATGCACACATTTGATGCTCAGCTTGGCAACTTGTTTGCTTTCCTACAGGCTGAGGCTGATGCTGAGCGGTCGAAGAACCAGATTGCTGAGCAGACTCTGCAGGAACAGATCATGATGCATGTCGCATCATCCAGACATTGCTTTCGCTTCAAACGTAATTTTTGATCATCCCCTTTGGAGCATTGCGACCCTTGCAGCCAGGAGCGAGATATCCGTGTGGCTGACCTGATCAAGGAGCTTTTGCGAGACTTCTGTGCGCGCTGCGCTTCTGTGCGCTTCGCAACGACTTTGTTCTTTTATCGTCCCATGTACAGAATCTGTCCCCTGTCAAGTCGCTGGATCTTTGGGACTGCGAGGACATTCAGAAGTATCGATCAGAGCACCGGGCATTGAAAGATCAGGTCTTTGCCTCGATAACTCTTGATACTCTTGAAGGATAGTGTGGAACAGTGCAGCGCCTTGTTTGCTCCTTCGTTAAAACGACATGATATCTTACACAGGCCTTGGAGCTCGGGGAACAGCTTTCTGAACTTGAGAAGGCAGGTCCAGTTTTGCAAGTAAGACAAAGCAGTAGAATCTCTCAAATTCTGCAGTCTGTCAGTTTGGAATCATGGAGACTTTGGTCTAGACACAGAAGGAGTCAGCCAGCTGATGTTATCGTAGGTTATCTAAATATCATTAAATATCTGCAACTAGGCGATTCATGCCGTTTGATTGCTCTCCCAGGAGCGAGATTTGCGTGAAGCAGAATTGATGGCGGACTCTTGGCTGACTTACATCTCATTTCGCTCCACTACAAAGCGTCTTGGACCCACCAGACATTCCGTTTCTTTAAGCCCCGGCATTGTTTACAGAGACAAGCACAGCACCCACTGCACGAATCGAGTCAATCAATGTCACTTATATATCGATTGTCAATTCTGAGGACATTCAGAAGCTGCAATCAGAGAATGATGCTCTGAACGATGAGGCCTTTGATAGACCTGTCTGTAAAAGCCTTAAATGAACCTGTCCGCATTTGTCTCTCCTGCCATAAATCTGCTCATTTCTGCGCTCTTTTGCTTGCTCTTGAAGGCATTTGAGCTCGCAGAACAACTCACAGAGCTCGGAAAGGCGTTTTAGTGGTACTTGCAACATGACAAGCTGCAAAGAAGCACCTGCTGTGTGTCTTCAATCAAGGATACAGAGACCCAATACATCCCAATACTCTTGGCCTCTTTGCACTTTTCAACTCAGGCGCTTGTGAAGCAACGTGCTACCTTGTGGCAATTGAACCGTTCTATGCTTTCTGCATAACACCAGCCAGGAGCGATGGTTGCTGTCTTTGGATGCGCGGTTGGAAGAGGACTAAGATGAAGTACACAGGTGTGCAACGATGTACCAATGTACATGTAATTGCATATGTAATTACCCATTATTGCGGCATGGCATGGTTTAGTAATGCTTAGGAATACTTAGTAATGTAATGTATAAATTCATTTTTCATAGGTTTCTGCCAGGCCCAAGTGCAGAGCTTTCAGACCGGAAAGATTCTGCGAGGAGCAGAGGAAAGCCTCTGAGCTTGAGGATCAGCTGCTGGAAGAAAGGCTGAGGTGGGTATGGTGGGTTTTAACATGTTTTAACAAACATAGAACGCCATGTCTTGGCTCGTATTTAATTAAGCTTCAAACTTAGGAGGAAACAACATGCACATCATGGGCACAATTTGCAAGAACATTTGTAGCGTTTGTAGTGTTTTGAATGAAGACCAATTAAATTTCTGCCAGCATATTGGTGATGGTCCCTGCATGTCCCCTAATGACATTGCTGCTGGACCCTTCAGGTGTGCTCAGAGACTTGAGGATATGTCCGAGCAAATGTTGGAAGAGAAGGCAACGATTTTTATTGATTTCATGGTTTGTCAATGTCAACTTCAGCCCTCATTATTTGCATTGGCATTATTTGGCATTGAAACAAGTGGACGTCTATGACATTCTATGACCGTCTATCGGAAGATATTTCCCCAAACTAGATCAAACTAGTGCAACTTGGGAAGAGGATGGAAGAGGGATATTCTTGGCATCAACCATTGAGCTCGGAAGGCCAAGAGTCTTGATCTTCGAACACCAGGCCCTGGACAGGAGACAGCTCCCGAAGGTAGCTGTGTATGTCTACCTGTTACGTGGTTCTTTGTGTGCAGTTCCTGGCTGAGAAGAAATTGCTTAGCTTCAGCAACGCTGTCAATCTGCTGAAGTTTTGTTTGATTCAGCGGCTCATTTTGGCATGGTTCCCAGGCACACCAATCTCTCATTGCCACTTTGTATTGTTACCTTCACTTTTTCGATTAATTGACCCTGGTACAAGTTGCCAAGCCCAGCAGCATGTTTGCTCAAACAATGGATATGGCAAGCCACATCAAGCCACTATGTGGGAGATTGGTGGCTTCCTCAAGCTAGTGCTGGCGAAGATAGCATTGAGACAGTACTCGTAGCAGCTTTGTAGCACAGTACTTGAGGGTTGAGAGACAACAAGGGGTGCTCTGTCTTGTTGTGCTTTGGCTTCCGCGCTGCCCAAGATTTGGCGTGGCTCGTTTTGATGTAAATGGTACCAAGGGCTGCTCAATATCCACACATGGCTCAAGTAATTTGTTGTTCGGTCCGCTGTGCCCGCTGTGCCCCTCATTTCAGAGTGTGTCGCCATGCCTTGCAGCCGAAAGTGCTTGGTATTGCTGACCTTGGCCCTGACGAGTCGTGCAGAGGACGCTGCTGGTCATTTGCGAGGCCCTTCGATAGAGGATGCCCCTGCGACCCCTTCGGCCCCTGCTGCCCCTGGGCTGACTGAGTTGATTGAGTTGCCAGATGCAAGTGGGTTGCCAGACACCCCAGGACCATACAAAGAAGTGCCAAGTGATACTGATGCCGGAAAGCCAACAGCTGCTATGAAGGAATGGAGGTCCAAAGTTCCCAACGCCACTCATGGCAGTTTGGGCAGCTTGGTCTCGTTGCAAGCTTGGCAGGATTATCAGTTCTGCAATGTTCACCAGACAGGTTTCTTCTGCGATGGCCTTACTCGCATTCGTTGCTGCAAGTTGGAGGATGGCTATGCCAAGTGTGGTTCAACGGGAAACTCAAGCACTTGCGGAGCTGAGAAGCCAGAGAAGTCTGAGCAGCCTAAGCAGTCTGAGTCTTCCAAGCAGAAGGCCCTTTGGTTTTATCCTCCAGCTGGGTACCCTGCATATCCGGGATATCCCGGTGGCAGCGGTGGCTGGCACATTCACCAGGGCTGGCATGTCAGCAGCTATTGCCAATCGCATCATGTGGGCTCCTTTTGTCGCAGTCACAGTGTTATCCACTGCTGCAACGATTACGGGCACTATGTAGAGTGCAACTCTGCATTCTCTGATAGCGGACGCTGGTGTTAGTCAATTTAGGTCTTGAATCAATTGATATCTGATTTTGTAATTGACTGGATTGTAAAGTTCAGAGTTTCTTCCTTTGCAAGTCTCTTGCGCCTTTTGAGAGCCGACCTTGCAGCTGTACAGCACCTGTTAGTCGGTGGTTTTGTCACCTGACCTGAAGTGTGTCAAGGTGAACCTGGAAGAAGGGAACAGGTTGGAAAAAACACATGTTGAGATGCGTGTGATACATGCGCGTCATACGGGGAAGTTGTTTTAAAAAAAGCAGTCTGCTGGTACATGCTGGTACAGATCCAAAAGATCATTCCCGTCTCAAGGCCTCAAAGTCAAAGCAAGGGCTCCCTTTGCAGCCCTTCCACAGGCACGGCATTTGGGAGACATTGCACAGCTCCATAGCGTCATAAAGTCATAACGTCGTATGCAGTGGGTGCCAGTTCTTCAAAGACTCATGAACGCACAAGCCTGTCTTGAAGCTGCCTATTCTGAACGGCTACCATTGGCTAGCATTGACTCTAACAAACAGTTTGATCAGTTTGTAACAGTCAAAAATGTTTGTTATTGTTGCAATAGTTAGTTTGCAACTATCATAGTAACTATCTGTATCTAATTGTAACAGTCACTAACCATTGGTTGATTTGTTGTTGGCGTCAATCGATGACGATGACCCTTTCGTCGCTACCTGAGGTCATTGAGTTCAGATCAAGGCCACTTCCTCGCCTCCAGCGTCGGAGGCACAAACTCTGTGGAAAGCTAGATCAGGGTCCAAGGTAGATCAAGGCACTAGACTATAAGATCTACAGTATAAGTACCTACATATATATAATATAATACTGTGTAGAGTAAAGATCTATAATTGCCTATAAGATGTATACTTGTACGACAAATTATGAAACGAAACTTTCGAGTTAGGGATGATTCGATCCACAATATCGGCACGCCACCTCACCCGACAGTCAACTCACTGTCTTACCATCTCACTATCCAATTTGCTCGCTATTTGGTCAAATTACTAGCTCAACACATCAGCAGATATGCACTGGAAGTTGCGCTATTTTTCTACATTTTCTACAAAGTGCGCGGAAATGCGGGAATGCATGGAAATGCTGTTCGCATCGATGATTGAGACTTGTTTTGCTGGGGGAGGTCAACCATTGAGTCCACCAAACCACCAATCACATCCATCCGTCAACCGGTCGTTCCATCAACCAACCCACCCACTAATCATCCAACCCATAATCAGTCGGAGAATCCGAGAATCAACCAGTTCTGGCAAGAGAGATACGACAGCTGCAGAAATCAGGTCATCGCGTGCCTGTAAGCTTTCCCGGCTTTCCCTTTCCAAAAGGCTATCCCTCTTGAGACTTCTGCCCCCCGGCTGCTGTGATGTGGACACACAGGCAGGCATGGCAAAGACAGCAGATTGCCGGTTTGCTTTGCGGAGCGTGCTCATATGCTGCTGTGCGGAGAGTCTCCAGGTCCAGCAAGGCACACTGCTCTAGTACTAGATGGTTCAAACAGGTTCAAACATGTTCAAACATGGCATTCGATGAATTTTGAATATTTTTGAGCGGTCCCATACCGGCACCGCTGAAAAATCATGAGAGTTGGAAGTCCAGCAGCTTCAACCAGGTTTCCGTATACATTACATTGAGCTGACACAAGTTGACCCACGTTGACCGACCGTCACTTTCCATTAGAAAGTGGGGGGAAATGACGGAGGCGCTTCGTGCTGAAATGAGTGACAGCTCTGAGATGCCGCGATTAGAGTTCCGGGATGAAGATCCTTGGCAGATGGTAAAATATGTTTGTCTGAAAATGGGAAACATGTTTTCCAATGATGGTCATTGGTACACTATTGGTACACTAATTTGATAATATATATAATAACTTATAATATTTGATATAGATTGATATAGGTTGTTCAACTTTGCGCGGTATCGGGAAAGCGGCAGATGTCTTTTTGATCCCAGGATCCCAGTTACACCATTGGTATCCTGGGCGACTTGCACTTGGACCCTCGCAACATGGAGGATTCTTTGCAAGGGCGCCTGCCTTGGCCTTAGATGATCTCAAAGAATAACTGTGATTTGTGATACTCATGGCAAGTTTGTGTGCAAGTTGCAACACGTCAAGGCAGATGGGGAAATACGGTGAAATGATCTGTTTGTTTGTTTTTCACTCATATAAAAGCTGACTCATCGCATTAGCATGCATTAGCGTACAGTATCAAACTGTGCAATCGTTGATTCCTCCACCATCTCAAGGCACATGAACAAGATTCTGCAAGACAAACCAAATGCATTTGTGGTTTCTCTTGGAGATCTTGGCGAGTCGTTGAAATGCGACGTGACTTTGCTGCAGATGCATTTCGCTCCTTGATCATCAACTCGACTTGCTATGACAGCTATGCCTCACAAATGCAGGGACCAGGAACTCTTGCAGTCTTACTCACCATGTCCATCCATTTTCGAGGATTCGAATCAGCTTTTTGCGGGCACCAGCGCATGTTTCAAGCTAGCCCGGGAATATCTTGATGGACCGAATCTGAGTTTGTCGCACAGCGCATTAAGCAGTGCCCGTTCTTCCAGCACTGTGTGGGACCCATTAGATTTATGAAGATGACATAAGATGACCACCTTGAGACCTGCAAGGTCTGGACTTTCCATATGCTGTCATTGGCGGGAACCATGACCTGGAGGCCGGGCATTTCACTGGGCAACCCGACTGACAATCGGCAGCAATAACAAACATAAACCGATAATAATTGATATAAATCGCATCATACTGGGATTCTTGCGCTTCACGAATCACGAATTTCGCCTCGGAGGGCATCGATGAATTTGGAACAGATGAGGAGAATCTTCGGGCATTCTTGAAGATCCTGGGGAAGGAGACTTGGACTTTGGTTCATGAGCTGCAAGTTGGCGGATGTAGCGTACATACGATACATACGGGTACATGCTTGCGGGGTTTCTTTGTCGAAGAGTAAGAAACTACTCGAGGAGCGACCCTATTTCAGTCACATCCTCAGCGCAGCTCATGATGTGGAACAGACACACTTAGCACATGCCCACCTGTGATGCCTCAGCGATGCTTCTGTAGTGCTTCTGTAATGCCTCTGTGATTATTTAATCTTGTTTAGTCTTATTTCATCCGATTTCATCTTATTTCTGGAAGGCCATGAAATTGCAGAAAAGACGCTTTTGGTTGGGCTGGGTTCGACCTCCTTCCGCTCTGCACGTTATTCATCGCACGAGGTGCGGTCTCTAGCCAGAGCGATGCAAGATTGGTTGGAATATCATAGGACTTTCCTGAAGAGCAAGTCCCTCATGGTTGATGCGAGCCACAAGGCCAAATTCATACTGTAGCCCAACCCAGGTCAACCTACTGACAGCAACAACACCAGCTCCATCTTGTCGATGCTGCAGGTGACGATCGACGCAGAACAGCTGCGATGGTTTGTCCGGGACTCAACAAATACGCATGTTGACCAGACAAAACAAAACAGACAACCTGCGTCACGAATCACACTTCAGTGCTGCTTTAAGATCCTGTAGCCTTCAGACTTGCCGATGCGTAGAGCTTGATTGTGATCATTAAGATCTGTTTAGCATCGAATACTTGCTGTCAAAAGTTTTGGGATGTTTTGAAGCAAAGGAAGAAACCATCCAGATGCATCCAGCATCTGATGGATGGCAAGTCTTCGTGTTCACCCATGCCCCAATTCTGGGCTCTGCTTTGCGCGTGCTTCAGGACTGCCAACCAGAGCACTTCTGAAAGCAACACTCCATACTGGTCCATACTCCATGCTGCAGTGTACTTTGCTAATCTTTGCTAATGTATTTCCAATGTATTTCCTACACATGTAAGTTGAGGAACTTCATGTCCTGAACGGTTGCTGCTGGCTGAACCACTCAGATGGTGCCAGCGCGATGCTCAACTACAGGACAAGGAAGGTGGACCAAAAACGCTTTGCACAGCTTATTCCTACTTCGTTGACTCAAGGACAACAAAGACTCACTCATTCATCCTGTTCATATTCCTGATCCAGAGCTGTATATACAGTACATATATATATACAGTACATATATATATATACATAATATATATATATATATACCGTAATAAACGGTTGCAGTCTCATGAAAAGGTATGCTGTAAAGGTTACTTGTATCATAAAGGTTACTCTCTTTACCTCTGTTTGCTTTAATGAGAAGGATTGGAATGGAACCTACAATGAACACGCTTTTGAATTTTGCCATGCCTCGTTTGCGAAGCCAATGCTTGAAACGAGGTTCCAGAAGATTTATTGAGATAGTGCGAGAGAACGCTTGCATCAAAGGCCTGCTGCCTGGAATCCAACTTGTATTCGTGCGAAGAGATCGTGGATTCTGAATGTTTGGTCTGATTAGAATGCCGAGAGTTACTGATGTTACTGTCAACTTACAACAGTTAGAAGAACGTTGGACAAGGACGTTTGACAAGTGAAAGAGAGGGTCGGACAAACTTCTGCCAAGGATGGTTCTCTGGCCACTTCCACTTGTCTCACGACTATCAGGATTCCATTACTTTTCCAGGCGTGACATTCGAATGTTGGCCGCTCCGGATTTTGAAGGATCTTGCGACCCTCCTCACCTTCACTTCGCATCCTCTTTGTCTTGTTGAGGTGTTCTCTCTCTCTCTCTCTTTTTCTGTGTATAAACTATATATGCATCCATGTAGACTTATGTATCACACGTCCAGGCATTTATGCGAATGAGTGAGCACACAAGGAGACATTATACACGCAAAATGTACAGTCCAGGTATATCGGTGTATATATGATTATATATTGATTATATATATAAATATGTATAATAATATAATGGGGTTACTAAGGCATACGACATACGAAGGCAATTTGAGACATCATGATAGATCAACATATATCTAGATACGGTGTGACGATGTGTCACGTGACTGAAAAGCGGCAGTGTTGCATCAGGTGGTAATCGTCGAGGGCATTGTGTCTTTGCACAGACTGGAGTTATGCGGCGTCAATCCTCGCGAGATGGCAGGCACCAGTGCCTGTCAAGTCTTGATATGTCTTGATCAAATCTAAGTGACCATTGTTTCTGCTGATGTTTAAGTGCAGAGCCCTTGTCTTCCGTGTTTGCCCCTTGAATCCAAAAGACAATCTGTTCAACTCATCAGAAAGGAAGCATATGCAACCTGAGCTTGGAGCGCCAATGGCTTTCACAATGCCTTGGGGAAATGTCATGAACAGTTTCATGAAATGCATGAATCAATGCTACTGAATCGTGAGGCGCCAGTCTCGACTTGTCCGGGGCAACTCCCTCGGCTACGAGATTTATACTCTGGACCACAAGACGGATGGGCAGGCTCGAGTACTCGGTCATCCTGAACATATCTGAACATGGATACAAAACAATACAAGATGATTCAAGATGATACAAGATGCGTTGCATGTGAGGGGCATTTTGAGAAACAAATGCTGGCGCACTTGCGGTGCTCATATTGCCAGACCTTCTCCTGTGTAATGGACAAGTAGCATAGGGAGGGACAAAGAAGTAGACACTTTTAGAGCCGATGAGCCCATGAGATGAGCAGAGTGAATGAAGCGTCTCATTCCAAACGCGCAGTTGCGGCTGGATGCAACCGTCCTCTACTCAGACTCCTGCGAAGTCCCACAGGCAGGATCACATGCGGACCTGCAAACCTACTGGAACACTTTTCACCTAAAGCAGGTACAGTTGTGAAGGGGCGACTCGTGCAGTTTCTCGATACATGGCAGAAGATGTTGTCATCAAATCAGCAATCCTGCAAAATACAGCCCTCCGAGATAATACCAGATCATGATTCTGACTGGTAGCCTGGCCCATACACAATTAAGTATAATTATTATTAATTATTAAGTTATATATTTATAGTCAACAAGGCGGCAGTGAATTTGTCTCAGTGGATGTCTTTGTGGCAAGCCAGGACTTGCAAATTGACTTTGAACCTTCGGAGTGCTCAACCATTTGCTTCGCGCACTCACATGAGGACCGCTGGCCAAGCCGATCCTTGTACAACAAACGACAACAGAGACTGTGTGTAGCGGCATGGTGAGGATTATGACCACGATCTCTGGCTCTCCGCCTACGTTCCAAAGGATTTTTTGTGCATTTCATGGTGGGGAGTGCAATATAGTGCAATATCATCTGTGAGTGTGGACCAGCACTGGACCCGTGTGCCTTCGTGTGTTGTTTTGAGATTTGGGCGACTCTTGTGAGGAGGACGATGGGTGCCTGGTTGAGCCAAGGGGTACATTGAACCCTGAGGGGGTCGATTTAGACTTCGCCGACGGCGACCAGGCAAAGGGATGTCAGGGAGGCAGCCTCAACAGACACGCTGAAGCAGCCTCGCCCTGAGAGGTTTGCTGGTGGCACATGAAGGATGGTGCGATTCTGGGCGTGCATGGAGGAATGATCATGGAGTATGATGTGTGGATCCCAAGTTGAAACATACTTTGACATCGATCTCTAGAATAAGTAATAAGAATAATATAAGAATAAGTACTAATATGGAATGTGCATACAGCCATTGACAAATCTGTAGATGATCGTAGATGCATTATGATGCACAACACGCAAAACAGACCAAGCTGCAAAAGACAACTTCTAGCGATACAGTGAAATGGTTCTTTATTGCCCTGTTGCCGATCTCTGGTATCTTAGGCTTCAACACTTGCTCCACTTGGGATGGTGGTCAGTCCGCGACTTTGTTATGGCATGTTCTGACTTTCAGCTTCCTTTGGGTCACAACACTCTCGTTTGATCATGTTTGACCGTTTGTTTGCTTAGTATTGTATGCAAACACAACAAACATCAAGGAGTTAATTCTGAACCTGCAGATTCAACAGCAGAAAAGGCCGTGATGAGCTGCAAAATCGTCGAGTCGCCGTCATTGATGATGGGTGTCTCCGGCGTGTGGGATACATTCTGCACCCGAGAGTCAACTAGCTGCACAATTGAACCTCAATACCCAGTACTGGCAGGGGACTTAGGGGACTCAGGGGACTCAGGGGACGCAGCGCTGCATGATATTGCTTGAAACCTTTTAGTGACCCCGGCATCATTTGAGTCTCAGAGGCAAACTCTGTGAAGACGCATTGACAACTAGTCATCATTAACCGAATAGTTCCGACCAACACCTAGACTCAGCTGATTGTCAGCCCAAGCTGACCAAAGCTCAGTAGCACAAGAGACAAAGATTTTCAAAGTGTGATGAAGCAACTGCCCCATAATATCCCATAATATGATATTTCAAATTTGGGTGTGAACTTGAACAGACCTGGCACGACCCGGCCCAGCCTTGCCATGGCGCTGATTCAACAGGGCCTGCTATGACAGCTGCTGGAATAGATGCCCTGAAAACATTGGGCCTCAAACCAGGCTGCGCCGAACAGGACAGACTCCAAGGGTGATAAGCTGCGTTCATTCAACCAAATTACGTTCGATGTCAGGATGTGACTCAAGCATACCGGCGCTTGGCACGAAAACGTCACCCAGACAAAGGTGGTAATAAGGAGGATTTCCAACGGCTGCGTGCAGTGCCTTGGAGCGGTCAGTCTCATTAGAAGATTTTTACCCATAGCTGAAACCCATAGCTGAAATTGAATGTACCAGTGGATTTCAGTAGAAATAGATAGAAAAAAAATGAAAACAGGAATGAATAAGATACCAACACTACAGTTGCTGCGGTTTCTGGTCTCCAAGGCTTATGAGCTGCTGACGACAATAGGAATCCCTGATGCGCCTTGCTCGGCACCAGTGCCTTGGAGAGTGGCAGGAAGAGAATCATGCGGAAAAGGTTCGTTGATTTGTACGGTCGATCTGTATGGTACAAAGTTTGGATTAATGATTAAGGATGAATATGGAAATATATGGAATTAGTAGCATCCACAACTCATGATGCACTAAGATCTCCAAGTTGTTCTGTTGAGGCTGCAAAGCAAGCCACCCCTGCGCCTGCAGCAAACCCTTTCGCAAAGATGTGGGCGGAGGCTCTTGCTTTTGAGTGGTCCGTGCGAAGACGTGCAAAGACGTGCAACGACGTGCAAAGACGTGCAAAGAATGGCACAGGCAGCAAACATGCCTAGAAAACGATCCGAGTTCGCAAAATGAACCATACTGCACAAGTTCAATATGTCAATGAATATGCCAATCAATAGGTCAATCAATAGATCCCAATGAATAGATCGATTCAATATTAGATTAATATTCTGATGAACCAATATTATATCAGACAATTTCATACAATTTCAATCAATATCATCAAAGATAACATTAGTTTTTTTCACTATTACAGTATATATTCCAATATCATATAACTATATATATACACATTGTAGATATAGATATAGGATGTATACATATATACATATATACATATATATTTATATATATACACATAATGTTGTTTTCTTTTGATCTCATAGTAATTATATCACGTTGACTCCCTGCGCCAGTCCCAGCGCCTCAGCGCCGAGGAGCGGCACGCCGCTCGCCGCGCCGCCGCGCAGCGTGCCTCGATGAGTGGCACGGAACGCGCCAGGGAGGCGCCCCACGCTGGTTTTTGCTGGTTATGGCTGGTTAATGGAAGGTGATTCCTGCAAGTTTGGGATGTGTAAGGGATGATAAGTCTAAGTTTATATATATATAATAGTTTATACATGTTTATAACATGTTAATATTTTCAGATCGTGTAAGATTGTTTGAGTATGTGAATGGAGTAATTTTTGATGAAAAATAAGAGGTTGACAAGAATTGATATATTGATGGAAGACATTGATGGCCCTTCTCTTCACTTTCAGTGTGCAAACCTGTGAAGTGTTTGTTTGAACCTTTGTGACCGGTCCATTGCATTGATTACGCATATTACTACTTGGGACCTGTCCGTTGATGTAACAGAGGTGATAAGAAAATGTTTCGGCAAACTTTAGTTGGAAGACTGCTTGAAATTGTTTGAAACCTGTTTAGGACTGTTCCTGCCTTGAGGAGACGAGAAGAAGAAAGCGGCAAAGGGAAGAAGAGGACGGGAGAAACTTCTTTTCAACTCACCAATGAATTCGAAGAAGTCACCTTGAGCACCAGGATGTTCTCAGCTTCCACTTATGATTACCATTTCGATATGTTGCCTAGGAGCGGCGACATGCCGAAGAGTGGGAGGAATTGAGGCCGGGGGTTTGGGAAATGTAAGGAATAGCAGAGGATCAAAGTATATACGAGTCATAAATGATGATGCCATATTGAAAATTGACAGAATCATATACTGTAGTCCATATAGCGCTGAAAACTGAAGCATTTTTCCAAGGTCCATCTAAGAATCTAAGAATCTAAGGAATCTACATGGAATCTACATGGAATCTACATGGAATCTACATGGAATCTACATGGAATCTACATGGAATCTACATAGCTCAGATTTTGATTTGAGACACCTGCAGGCGGGAACAGGCCCAGCAACGTGCTGCCAGTGCTGCAAACTTTCAGCAGCGGCGGAACAAATGGGCAGCGCAGCATCGTGTCCAGCTCAAGTGATTAGACAAATTGGACAGGTAAGCCATCCCGTGGTGCGTTTGGATCTGAAAAAGCAATAAGTTGTATGAACAGCCTTGGATTAAGACGGTGAGCTAGGATCATTTCAGCTGCTGCACCTTGCCCAAGGTGCTCACATCTCAGGAGTCAGCTACGACATGCAGGACAGCACAGCTCTTGTTCGAAGTTCAAATGAATGTATCATGCATGGGGATATCTCTGCAAAGTGTGCAATGCCTTCGAAACCCCCACATGTGTGCGCTGTTTTGATAGCTTTGACAGTGATATTGGCGGATATCGGATGATATTAGGATTATATTAGGATTATATTAGGATTATATTGGACTGTTTCTTCTTTCTGCCATGCTTCTCCCAGTCAGATGCAGTCAGACTGAGTTTTGCAGGCTGAAGCTTTGGAGCTTCGCCGCTGGCTGCGGATGTTGCAGAAGTCTCGAGTGCAGCCAGAGGTCCCGAGGCCGAAGCCAGCAGAGTGCCTTGGAAGTGCCAACTGCCAAGGTTTCATCAAGGTGTCATCAAGGTGTCATCAGGCAGCACCTTAAAGGTCCTGAAAGACTTTTAGACTTAGATGGCTTGACAATTTTAAACAATACACATTGAGATAATCTAGTACTTAGATGTACTTAGTAGATGAAGTCAGTGGAATGACTGATCGTGGAAGATCTTCCCAATGTTTGTGGGCTCAGCTGTTGATCTCAGCCAATTAACATCAAGATTTGCTGAGCCAAGGCCACCTCCGAAGATGGCACGTGTGCTGCGAGGACGAGCAAGTTCTCGGCGTTGATTTGGTGCCTCGCCCACCTCCAGGTTCACTTGGGACCTGGCGCAACTTCGAATTCCACTCCGGAACATTCGGAACGATGGGCTTGTTATCGGCAAGATGCCGCAAGCTAATCACCACGTCACCACGTGCCATGAATATCAACGGAATGAATTTGAAGGAAATACCAACTGTGTTTGTGTTAGTCCATGTACAGATTATCGCTCAAAGAGCGAGCCAAATTTGTGCGGGCTTCGCTCCGCAAAAAGTTGGAGCACTCATCCTTTCGAGCTAGGATGAACCAGGGGTATTGATGGAGAGCTCGTGACAACTCCTCTCCAGTGGAAGATGTGGAAGTCTGTAGCGTGCCAACATGTCTCAAGATGTCGCACTATCATGTCGTACAAGCTGCCAACTTCATGTAAATCTCCAGCCATGCTGCAGCGCTTGGGTTCTCGGGCCGTGCCTCCGACAGCAATGGGAAACTTATGTTTCAGCACCACCGACGACAGGCAAGTCGCAACTGCCCAGCTGATAGCCATTCGGACCCGATGGACCCGGAAAGCTGCCAGGTATGGTATGTCCCTTCGGGTGCCCTCCGAGAGACAGGTGCTTCAGGCCGGAAGCTTCAGCCGCTTCAGCCGCTTCAGCCTGACACTCCACAGTGCTCCACAGCATCGAAGCCCTGGGAGGTGGTGGCCAGAGCCCGGAGTGATGATGAGGCCAGAATTGCTCCCCATTCCCAATCAGTGCTTCAGATAATCAGATATGAGTTCCACATGATCCACTGCGAAAAGCAACTCACACCAGCAACATGCACATCAACATAAATCAAGTACAAGTGTTGTTGAGACTGTGAACATCTGTGGACCATATCTCAAGTCATCACTGGAGCAATGGTGCCTCCAGGCCTTGCCAGTCCATGAGGATAGCTGCTCGGAATGCATCAAATCAGAGGGGGTATCAACATACAGCAACCGCAGAGGAAGAACATCCATGAACATTACAGAGGATTTGCCAGCATTAGTATTAGGCCAAGATTTAAAGTTTAAAGGTCAATTTAAAGATATATCATTATAATTCATTATATATATCATGATATATATATAATATATATAATATATATATAATATAATATATATATATATAATATAATATATATAATACATATATATAATATATATATATATAATATACATATATTATAATATTATCATTATATTATTTAATGATACCTGGTATGGCTCAATCATGAATATATGGCCGCAACATGGCGATGGAGATTGAGGCGGCGGCTGCAGAAGTTCGAGATGGCACGGAGAAGGTACCCTGCCGGTGATCAGAGAAGAGGAGCACCAGATCGGTATCAATGGGTGGTTTATGGGTATAAAACCAATGATACAATATATATGTATATATACAATGCGGATACGATGGGAATATGTTTTCAACATGTGTTTATATAAAGGGAATATTGAACAATAACTTAACCAATCATTTATCATTGAATCAATATATAAATATTATAGGTTTGTCTGCACTGCTGGGGATACTCCCCTTCAAATGGCCATCTATTCATGGGGGTAATTAATGGTAATTATATGTATAATTATATAGTAATCCATTGAAACTAGGGATGCCCTGGGATGTCCTATTTTAGACAAATCCGATTGTAAGAATGGTATCAGACTTCCATACATTGTTCATCATTGTTCCATCCAATGATTCAGGACAATTAGATTAAGATTCATTCATATTCGTAGGATTGATTTCCATGGTAGCATGACAGTCAGAATCGTACAAGGGGTTTCATTCACTGTTCAGTAGAATGATGTAGAATGGTTGTGTCAGATTCCGTATTACTTTTGACAGGCAGTCCTGATGCCCTTCAACATCTCGTGCAAAAAGATGTCATGTTGGGTATAAACTTCTCCGAATGGAAGGAAGTCTTCGTACTAAACTCTTCTTCACCGAGCCGATGTGAGTCCAAAGAGACCCAGGACCTGACTTCTGAACATCTAGGTTGTTGAAACAATGTAAATACATCCTTCAACAGTCAAGAGACATCAAGAGACCATGGCTTTGCTAAGGCTATCTAAAAATAATACAAGCACACATAGGCACAAGTTCTGTTGCGGGTAGTTGATTGATCATTTTGCACAGCTGGAACTCTGGAATGTTAAGACCTGGAACATACTGCAACTAGGCGTCTGCAGGAAAAAAGTAAGAACACGGCAGCAAAAGACAGAGTAACACAACATGTTTGATTTGCCTTGCAGCTGAATGTTATAATCGATCTTTGAAGACATAGTTGCAACATGTTGCAACATGTTGCAACTGTTTTGTTTTTTTTCTCGGAGCATTCAGAAACATCAGATTTTTTCTCCAGAGATATTCCCTGTCACTCTGTCATCCTCTGTCCTCAGCGAAGGATGTCAAGGAGGAGGATCTTGAGGCGCTTGAGGAGGAGGTGCGGCTGTGCCCATGCCGTGCCCACTGCGTCGCAAGGGGATTGCACAGAAGGGTTGACGTGAACCAGTTTGAAACAGTTTGAAACATTTGCCAAGAAAGGTTGGACCGCAAAGTTTCAATTGTCACAGAGAATGGCAGAGAAATCTCAATCAAGTTGTTGTCTCAGGATATTAGATGCAATACATGGCTTTGGGATGGGTATTGTATGGTATTGTCAATTAATCTCCTGGGCCCTGGTTCTGGCAAAGGGTGATTTTCAAGTCATGATAGCCGCAATACAGGTGCTTTGCCCAGTCTTGCTGGGACGTAGCATGGAAGAGGCTTGGAATGGCAAGTGACAACATGTCCGTTTCTGAAGTCAGACCTGAAGTCACTTGGAATGACCTAGAGATACCTGGAGTCTCCATGAGTTTTTTGTGCAGTGCTGATTTTATGTGATTTTGCAATATTTTGCATGCATCCTTTGGAGAGCAGGTCTTCCAGCTTGTTCATAATCACCATGATGGTGTTCAACGATTTTGTTTTTTCCTATTCTGTCCATTTGGAAGGTGCCAGCGTTCATGCCCGGCCCCGCGTGGAAGTCTGCAGGAGGCGATTCCACTTTTTTGGCAGCGCAGGCTGGATGAATTTGGGTGAAACTTCGAGTCCCCACGGCAGCCATGGCAGCATGAGAGCAGAATCATTTTTGAGATCCTGAACCAGTTGGAAACCTATAAAATCCATTAAAATCCTCTAATCTTGTCACTGAGAATTCGCCGCTGTGGAAACTTGCGGAAGGCTGCAGCTAAATCTGCGAGAGGCATAGGTGCCGAGGACCAGTTGAGGCAGGTTTTGCGAGTGACATGCTAAGATGAGATGAACGAGGTCTATGGGAAAACATGAGGACAACCGAGAATAGCAGATTTTTGGAATCAACAATGTTTGGCCCCGTTGAGTGGCAGGCTTTACAGCCTCCAAAAACAAGCCACGGTCGGCCCGGTGCGTGGGCCACGTCCAGGGCTTTTCGAAATGAGAGTTTCTTGGCAAAAAGGAACATACCAGCAAGAACAAAGATACGAAAGTGAAAACAAATTAAGGGAATGGGAGGGCTTGGAATTTAAAATGGATTCAATTTCAAATTGATACAACTATGCCACCCTATGCCTATACCTTACCCACTTGTCCTAAAAGCTGGTGGCACTTCCAGATTGCAAAGCGACTTGTGCAAAGCCAAGGCCAGAGCCAAATGGAGAGCCTGGGCCAAATTGTGCTCCATGGACCGAGAATCTTGGTTGAACAGTTTCTCGTTCTTTTGCAACTGCCTCCATGTAATGTAATGTTATGAGGTTGAGCAGGTTGATGCAACAAGTATTGACAGTGTTGAGATATAGATGATATATTATGATATATTATGATATATTATGATATATTATGATATATTATGATATATTGTTTATTTTTTGTATTTGAATGGACCCCCCAAGGTGGACTTCAGCAGAGAGATCTTGGGATGTTCCCCTTTGCTCAGTGGATAGTGGATAGCGGGTCAGGAACTGGCCAAGAAAGAGTATTGCGCCTTGGTGGACGACTTGGTCCCTGGCTGGCGAGGAGATGCTCAGCTTGAAGTGTGAGCGTCGCATGTTAGTTTCCATTAGAGATCAATGTTTCAGAGGAAAGCTAACGGCCTCATGATCCGGCCGTGACCGAGCCATTCAATCATATCATATCATCATATCTCATCACATCTCACAAATCACCAAACATACAAAACAACGAGAGAAAGGAGAAAGGATGGAGCATGACTGTCCCAACCTACATGCATAGACACATAGAAACTACGCAGAAGGTGCACATACACACATACAGAGACTCGTTGTTTTGAACATGGAACATATTCTGAATGTCGCACTCACCGCACATAACCACACCAGCCAACCTGCTGGTAAATGCAAAGAATAGACCACAATGCTTGCAACGTAGAATTCATGCTTTCTGGAACGCGACAAGTGGCAAGAAACAATAGAATCGAATTCATATGAATTCATGGAAGGGCGCACGATTGTTTTGGGTGGAAACATCCCAACTCCAAAGTGTCTTCATCTTTGCTGCTTCTCGCAATATCCACAAGTGCTAGAAAGTTTGACTATGTTCAGAATGTTCAGATTGCATTTGAAGGTTGCTTTAGCCCCTTAGCCAGCCTTCCAGAAAAGGCTATTTACAAGTCGCCTCATTACAGGTAGCTTGGCCGAGGGAACCTTCCTATGCGAACAGTTTGGCAATGCTCGATTGCCGTTTAGTGTCGGCTGCGGCAGCCTGCCTCAAGCGATCAAAATCAGGTACGGCATGGGTCCGTTGAAACGGACCTAGTGCTGTTCTATAGCATGAAAGTAATCATAGTAATCCTGAGCTGGCGGAAATGCATCTGAACTCCAGCAAAAAGGCATCAGATATATTCAGATATGTTGCCTTCAAACATGTCAGTGTTTGTTCTATCAGGCTTTATCCCATGCATCCATTTCTACCATAACATCTTGAATCTAAGATTTTGCAAATTCTTTTGGACTTTTGGGGAGGAATTTGACCCATGGTCGGATTGCTTCCATGATGCATCTCCCTGTTTGCCAAGCCCCAACACGGATGCAAGCCGCAAAAAGTGCCAGCTGGTTCAGTTTTCGCTGACCAAAGCGACACTGCGTCTACAGTACATTGTGGAAACTGTACGGAGAGTGAACTATTTCCTATATTATTATATGTTTTAATATCTCTCGTCTTTTTGCATAATGTTAATGATGCCCATGCCCATGTCCGCAAATTCAAGTCATGATTGTCATGGCAGGTGGGGTGGCTCAGCGCTTGTCCTCTACGACGATGATACCGCTGATGTGACTGTGGTCCAGCCCAATGAGGCTTGCAACTTTGTTGGACCAGTTTTTTTTGAATAATTATAGATGTCACATGATGTCATATTGTTTACCTCTCTATCTCTCTCTCTCTCTGTGTCCGACCACTGCCAGGATGGATCATACTGGCGGAAGGTGCCTTCCTGAGACTGTCAGCATCTTTCAGCTGCAGCGGTGGCAAGGCCAGGAACAGGTCACATCATGTGATGAGGTCGTCCGGAACAAGATGCACCGCACAAGAGAGATGAGACGGATGGAAGCAGCTGCGAAATGGGCCAAAAAGGACAGGGTTGAAATTGGTTATTGCTGCTGCGGCAATGCTTTTTGAGGTCCCAAGTGGGGCAGCTGATTATCATGATGCTAATTAGATGAATCAAGGCTGAACATGGCTGAACCATAGACAGGATCCAAGGCGTACGCGTAGTGATTGCTGTTTTGTTGGTTTGGGTTGGGTGGGAGAATAACCTTGGGGTGGGGTGAGATGGCTGGGGGTGGGACAGTAATGTGCCCTCGCATTTGCAGACACATTTGATGCTACGCTAGAGGTTTCTCCATGTTTCTCACTTTTTCTTGCGAGAAGTGATGCTACGTCAGAGATGGGGTGGGGGAGGGATGGGCCGTGATGGGCCTGGGTGCAGTAATAACATTCATGTAATGTACATATGTGATCATATGTGCATGTACTTCTCTTACAATTTGATGCTACGCAATTAGATTTTCTCTTGCGCTTGTGTGTGCCCGATGCTACGCTGTCCTTTCTTTTCTTGCGCTTGCACACTATGTTATCTTGCACTTGTGCACGTACTTGATGCTGCGTTCTACTATGTTATCTTGCACTTACGTAGTTGATGCTATGCTAGAAGAGTTTGCTGTCACAGCAAAGGCAGCTTCGTAGTGAAGTCCAATCCGTGCAACAAATATATGTCGTCCTCTGCGGCGATCAAGCGGTCTGCTACGTTCAATCTTGAATTGGATGAATAAACTCGTGCTTGGCGGTGTTGGGATGTGTTGGGGGAACACCAACTGCCAGGATCTCTGTGAGACGCCCGAGACATACATGAACATACAGGCAAATCAACAAAAAGACGCCTGTGAACGGCGAAAATTGACAACTAAAAAGATGGCCACTGAATCCAGGCTGCCACTCTGGGTTTTCACACATCACATTCATTAACAAAAAACAATCTGTTTTCCAGCATCGCCAAATTCAACCTTGAGCTTAAAATTCTAAGGGTTGCCAATTTTGAAGTGCCATTGGTGTAACCGTGCATGCGGTTCCGCATGGTTCCGCACCCGGAGGTATGTTTATCCATCGCTTTGATTGTATCAGCAATCAGTGTCATGGATTGGCTGTGATTCTTCAATTTATCAGGCTCTAGACCAACTGTCTTGATTGCCAAATCACCAAAAAATCTACCTGCGACCAGTAGAGGAGGATTGCCGCCGGAGCAGGGCTCTGTTCGGGGACGCAACTGAGCATAACGGTAACTGAACCCTGCGGCAGGAGAAAATGGTCGACAAGGCGCGGGACAGTTAAAGTTGTCAGCACCCATTCCCTGGACTTTCAAGTCTCGGATTGGCCACGATGGGATGCCAGGTAAAGGTCCTGTCATCCTACGGACCGTACAAGACCAGTTCTGGGAAGGCGACATGAAACACAGTTTCAAGACGTTTCCACTCATGTTTCCACTCATGTTTCCACTCATGTTTCCACTCATGTCCAAACATCTCAACCACGGATATAACTGATACACTGCTTGTCAATGGTGGCGGATGAGATCCCTGAAGAGGTGCTTGGCTTGTCAACTCGCGCAATTGACCCCAAGGCAAGATGGCTCCCTTGACTCTACTGATACCAGACTTTAGGGATCTTTAGTGCATTTGCTTAAATTAGCTTGAGTTGACCGGAGCATCCAGGCCAACCAATTGCAGTCCAAGCTGCCAGTAAATCAGAAAGCTGTCAGTCCTGTCACAAGGCGGCTCCACTGCAGTGATCAGCTCAGCTCAGTTTGAGAGACCCTGAGAGACAATGACATTTAATGAGCTTACGAGATCACGAATTTCAGCCAGAGACTCGGGTGCTGTTTGCACCTGTGAGTGCTGACTCGACAGAAAAAGACACTTGCAGAAGGTGCAGTGCCGGACTTTGTCAATTGACAGATTGCTGTCACATGTGCAAGCAGCTCTAGTATTGCATAGTATTGCTAGCCGCTAGCTACAGCAAGATCACTCCAAGAAGCTTGCCGCAAGTCATGATGCAGAGATTGCCACCTTGTTGAACTCATTCAGATTCTCATCAGCGTCTTATGTTCAGCCACAGAGTTTGCAGGAGGCCAAATACGTGGCACAGTTGGAGGAGGCGAAGAACCAGGTTAGCATCTATGAACGTGGCTGGAGACAGGCGCCCAACTCTTGGAAAGGGATCAATGATCCCACCACAAGATACCACAATTGTGTGTTTGCTCGTGAGAAATTACCTACTTGGTCCATCTTGGTCCCACTTGCACTTACTACATCACCTTGCCACTCTGCAACATTGTATGTTCCGACGGTATGATGCGATTTTTTTCGCACCTCTGAAAGAAAACATGGTCGTTTTTCTCCACTCGCTGGTTCTGTCTGCAGGCCTTTTTGGAGGCGCAAGATCTGGAAACTCTGTTGCCAGCTCAGTTTGATGGTTGGATTCAGAGCAGATGTGATCAACTGCACTTGTTAATGACAATGAACATGGAGGAAGATGGATGAACAATATGAACATGAATGATGCATTTGCCACTTTTTGACCAGTCTAGCTGATCACCGGCATGAACCAGTTGCCCAGCCACAAGTAAACCGCAACAGTTGTCACCTCTGATGTTGGCATAGCAAGGTTGAAGAAGGAGCGTGAGCAGCGGCAGCATGTGAGTTGCGCGGTGGCAAATTTGGTACAGTATGAAAAGCAACAGGAACTACAGCACACAGGCCAAACATATAATAAGATAAGGATGATGAGGATCGAAAAGTCAACAGAATATATCGAGTGGAGGAGAAAACCTCAGCTCAGGTGGAAACAGGCACAAGAGAGAACATCATCATGCTGCTTCTCAAATTTTTGGAATAGAAGTAAAAAATGCAATGGGTTTGCCCCTGTGGTTGTTGAGCGGCTGGCGGGGCCAAGGTGACTTACTGGAAGACCTTGAAAGGCGATGCTTCAACGTTCAGAAGGACTCAAGATTGGCTTGGTTAGGTTGATTCTGCTTGCTCAGGTGCAGGCTCTGTAATGAAGACCTTACCAATCCTTACCATTTATTGCCTATGCCAGGACTTGTCTCTACAACATTTGCCGGAAGTGCCAGTCACTGAGTTGGTTTACAACACGACACCTTGGCTGGGCATGGTTACGGGTCAAGGCACGCAGACCTCCAGCCCAAGGTTTGCGCGGGAGAGAGAACAGATGGCGCAAATGGCCCAGAAAACCACGTACTTTGAAGATCACTGTGAGAAGTTGCAGAAGGACGGGCTATGACTGGCTTATTCGTGGATACACTTTGCATCAGTTCATATCAATTTCTGTTCACCATTGTTTACTAAATATATTAAGAACTACTTTCAATTGTAGGAAATAGTTTGATTTCCTTCACTTTATCGAACAATTGAATAGTATGATTCAGTACTGTATGATACATATAGTATTTCCATTCAGTAGTGATGGCGAAAAACACTATTTAACACTATTTACTGTATGATACTGTGTTTTTTGCCATCTTGATTTTGGTCCTTGTGCAGTCCGTGGCCGACCTCCAAGCGCAGAATCATCAGCCGGAACCCAATATCCATGTTCCGTTGATTTGCAGGGTGAGTCGTAACTTTCTGCAACAGTACTTGCCACATCAATCATTGGATTGCAATCGGATAACATATATAATATATATATGTATATGTATATGTATATAATATAATATATAATATATGTATATTATATATATATTATTATTATATATTATAGATATAATATTATATATATAGAACCATTGGACATACTGGGATTCCCATGGGATTCCACTGGCCCAGGTTGAGTCTGGACCATGCCGATGAAGACGAGGCGGTGGCTCGGCGCTTCGCCGAGCTGCGAGAGCAGTACGAGGAAGTGTGCCTTGGATTACCTTGGGATACGAAGGGGTTAACGTTGCTTGATGTTGGTTGGTAAAGGATCCCATTTTCCATTCATTACCATGGATGGAAAATGGATGGAAAATGGATGGAAAATGGATGGAAAATGGATGGAACATGCAAAGATGTGCAAAGATAGTCAAGAGCACTTGATTCGAAATGATGGCTCCGATGCTGGGAGAAGGATACACCCTTTTTGCTGTGCACACTCTTATCACACTCTTTACATAGTGTACTGTCCGTTACCAGTGGACATAAAGCTCAGCAGCGTGCCTGGTTGCCTTATTGCAGTCCGGCGAAGTTGCTTGTCCCGCAGCTTGAGCTTTGATCGCATGCAATTTTGAGCCTTTTCATGAGCAGTTTCAATTGCGCTGAACCAAACCCTTCAAGACGTACTCGTACAAAGTCTGCAGCTTTCCCCGTTTGCACATGTTGCTAAAACAAACATAAGAACAGCATCCTCAACACGAAACCGCACCCAGCAACAACGAAGTCAGTCGACATCCTTTGACCAGATTTACGCAGCCATGAAAGGCAATGCATGGGGAAAGGCAGGGGACCAGAATTGATCTACAGCAATCATATATTATGTAAAAACATGTGAAAAGTGAAAAGGCATTGTTTTGTGTGGTGCTGTTTCAACCTTTATTTGAGCAGCTTTCTGTCCAGAAGAAGGATCTACGAAGGATACTAGAAGTCATGGATTGGATCCTTTGAAAGGAAGCAGTTGCAATAATTTTGATTGATGCATTTATTGTCATGATATTATCATTTATTATCATTTATTGTTTCAATATATTTCAATGACCTGTCACTGTGGTTACCAGGGCTCCCAGACGCGAGAAGCTCAGTGCCATCGAATCTGGCCATGGAGTCCATGCCAGTGCCATCCAGTGGCTCCATCCACCACTGAGGTCCAAAGGTGGCGGCCGTGGAGCATGGGGAGGTGACAAAGGTGGGCATGCGGCATGGAATGGCATGGATATGGATCACGTCAAGCTGTGAAATTCTGAAATCCTATGATTTCTATTGTATCTGTATGATTCTGTATGTACATATGAAATTACAATTTGAAAATCATCAGCTTCCCATTGAAGATATGTTCAAATTCTGCCAGGCAAGGGCAATGAAAAGGGAGACAAGGGCTATGAGAAAGGAGACAAAGGTCGCAAGGCAGGGGTTATAATTCTTTGAACGCGCCCACAAGTGCTCTCCAAGAATGAACGCCTCAAACGGCCTGAAATCTCATACTTTGGACAGATGAACTCAGATGAACGGTTTGGCTGTCACGTCATGCAATCATTCATTCTGTGGGGTACGAACAAGTACTTTCTATTACTTTCTCATGTAATGCAATTATGTGCATTTGCAAATAAATTTCAGAGTGGTCGGTGAATAGGCCACAGCTGGTACACAGCGACAGCTTAGACATGGTCAGGGTGAGAAAGGTGAGAAGGGCGACAAGGGAAAACGCGGCCCAGTCCCATGGAGTTTTGTTCCCCTTTGTGCAGCACACGCCTCAGCAGAACTTTAGACATTTCTGAAAGTGAACACATTGGAAACTTGGCAAATCCTTCCAGTTGCTGGAAACCTTTCGTAGCTTCCGAGCCTCGAAGGTGACACGCGCCACAATAATATATGTGAGCAAAAGATGTGAACACCTTGACCCATCAAGCATATATCAATATATATATACATAATGATATATATATATATAAATATCAATATAAATCAATATATGTGTGCATATATATATGTTAAAAGACTACATATGACTATGTTATATACATATAGTATCAAGATATGAAGACACATCAGTGCAATGTTAATTTTAAGAACATTGTGACACATCATTCCACAGCACGTCTCAGCCTTGGTAGGATTGGATCCTTCCATCGCAGCCATGGGTCCTCTAAAGCGCCCAGCGCCCGAAACTGCTGCCTTGGAGGAGACTGATTTGTTTCTTAAGGCGCGATCTGGATCTTTGCCTTGCCTGTTGATAAACTGATGGCCACAAGGTCCTGTAACGCAGTGTAATCATCAATCATTGGTTGCAAGACTTCAGGTAATTACAAGGAGTTGTGCCTTATTTTTTCATCACAATCAATCACAACCAATCAAGATCAGATGCCCCTGTTTCTTTGCAGTCCCGGGAAAGATCTAAACTGGGGGCTTTGTTCTCACTACTTATTCACATCTTTCCTTGCGCTCGGAGTCATCCAGAAGTCAGAGTCCGGAGTCCAGAGCAACTCATCTTGAAATCCAAAGGTTTGTCTCAGATCAATGCAGGCGAAGAAGTTTGCGAGTGATGGCCGCATCTCACATTCGGAGGCGAAGGAGAGATATTCTCTTGCGCAAGACTTGCCCCAAAAGGTCAGTGAGGCACTCTTGCTGTTTCATGTAATAATGAGTGCATATGTTTGCATCTATTTTGAGGATGCCTTAGGGGCAGTAAGCTGGTGAACAAGGGCTTCCGATTACTATGGCCTGGGAGTCATTAGCAAAGAGGAGCTGTGGGCAGATGGACATCTTTCACAGCATGAACTGGAAGTCCTGTTGCATGGCGGCAAATGGATTGCAAATGGTCCCAACATGTCCCAACCCTCCATATACATGCTGCGTCACTTTGAAATCATAGACTCCAAGTGGACGCGATGTGCGAAGGGGGGTTGATCTGTTGGACTATAGGTTGGCAAAGGACTGAGGGCATTTAGAATTGGAACTGAAACCCGTCTGACCTTGAACATTCTAAGGCGACACATCACGCATAGCTTCCACTTCACGTACAAAGCAATGGCCTGGATACAGCCACTTCTGCACAGCCCGAAAAAGACGAGCTACTACCGCCAGGTCAATCGGCTTTGATTCAACCACTTTGCACATTCTTTGCACATCTTGCACGAAAGTAAACTCAGTAAACAGCTGCACGGGGACCATGCGGGATTCACCTGCCTTGAACCACTTATTTCCCCCCTGTTCGTGTACAAATGGAATACCCAGAATACTTCGCCCTCGCATGAACATGCGTCAACGCCTTGCCGGGATTGAAGGTACATGGACAGCGATATGACAGAGCCTTGGAACATATGAAAGGAGTAATTAAGGACTCGAAGAGTTTGCAAGCGTCAGGAGACTTCAGAAGTAAACACACATTTGCTCATGTTTGGGATGGCAAAATGCTCCTGAAATCACACTCTGATCGCAAGTTGGACAAATGATCAGTGTCACATTGCAGTAGAAATTTACAGATTCCAAGGAGAGCTGCTGGATATGGCAGAACGCTTTGTAAAGGACGGTGCCTTCCCCAGTGCAACTCCGCTGTCCTTCCACTGTAGCATGTCGTAGCAAGGTCAGATCTCGTATGCCGAAGCTCATAGCCTGTGGCACTCCGCCCAAGATGGGAAAGGACAGTCCAGACCCTGAGTCTCCAAAATGTTTCCAATGCCTTGACAGAAAAGCGTGGAATGTTGCTGAAAGCCATGGAATTGACACACTCATTCTGATACCTTTTCTCGTGTTTACTAGCTTCAGCATGCTTCCACAGTTTTAGCCCCGCTTCACATTCAGTTCCTCTGCATCATGCTCGCTTGCAGGGGTAACGGAGGTTGAGCGGAAGACGCTGCAGTATACGTTGGATCATATGAAGTACACCACGAAGGCGTCTTGACTTTCTTTAGTTTGACTTTCTTTAGTTCCTTAACCAAGGCACGATGCTTTTTGTGCTGCTTTCCAGGCTGCAGCGTTCCTTCGTCTAAAGCTGGATGAAGGAAAGGTGCAGAAGGTTGGCAGGACAGTGCTTTTTTGTCTGTTGGTAGACCTGACAAGCAAGCTTTGCTCGCAGAAAGATCAGAACGCTTCATTTGTCAGGCCATAACAGTTTATCTCTGTAGGTCATGCTATCAATTTGACAGTGACAGTGACCTTGAACACATGACGCACTTGATCACTTAGCCACGACCTTTCCAGGAAGTCCAGCCTTTTACCCAAAGTTGGTGACAAGGCAAAGGTGAGACAGCTGAAGAAGGCCGATTCCAAAGATTCCAAAGAAAGCAATGGAAAGCCCAAAGCTTCGGTGGGTAGCCCTGCCAAAGGGCCCATTGGCCACGGCAAAGATGCCATTTCGATAAATCTCAGTGGGCCTGGAAAAGACGAAAAGCCTTCTGGAGGAAAGAGTCCCAGAAAGAGTCCCAAGGACAAGCAGAAGGTGCGCCTTTTGACAAGAACTGACCAATCGCAGAAAGGTCACATTGCCATCATAGCCATGCTGCGCTGAATGTTGAGCTCTGAGTCTTGGCTCTTGTGGTGCCAGGTGCTCATCAAGTGGAAGTGGGTCAAGAGACCCAATTCTGGATTTCCAGCATTTCCTGTTGTGATGCCAAGGACTGCATTTTGGGAGGGATACTTGCAGTCAGTGCGCAGGCTAGCTTTTCTTTCTCATCATTGACAGGTAGAATACTTGGAATTATGAGTTGGTTGATTGCTTGAGCAGCTTTACTAAGCAAGTGTGTTTTTGACGCATTTTGGCGTTACATAAGCTAAACAGCTTGGCATAGCTTAGCTTTACACACCGCACACCGCATGCAGGAAGGCACATCGCTTCTCTATGGTAGTGTGTCATCCAATGGGCTGCTACTCCACATTTTTTCTCGGCCCAGAGGGTCTTGTCAAGGATCTTCTGGCTGGAGCCCCAGTTTTTTTTTAATGGGCACTTTAATAATTGCCGATGTGGTAAAGTCAGTCCTGCCGTGTGCACTCCATGTTCTGCCATTCCAGCCTTGGCTATCCATTTGCAATTTTGCGTTCAACTCAGCAGAAGTTCATTGACCGCTTGTGAAAAAGATCACCAGAGAATCCAAGGTGCAAAGCAAAATGATTCGCGACTACTGCAAGATCCTTTGTCCTGGCTTCCAAGCCGCAGTTATGCAGCTGACGACAAATACATACCACTTCTTGACCCAAGAATCTGAAGGCATCCAAAGGCCAAAGACATCCATTTTTGCTAACAGAGATTTACTTCCAGCGCATATTCAATCCTAGCACCTTTGCTACTCCAATACTTAAACAAGATCCCTTTCGGACATGATGTACTCTTAAAATGTTCACATGACGTTGGTGTCATGCGATGTTGTGGCTGTCCCGTTCAAGGTGCTCGCCACATCGAATGGGGCAAGCATCTTGCCTGAACTGTAGGGGCTCTAGGGGCTCTAGGGGCTCTGGGGATCAGCAGTCAGTTCAAAGTTTGAGTCTTAAAAGCTGCAGTGGAGACCAGCTTCTAAGGCAGTGGTTCAGATACAGGAGCCGGATTGCACACACACAATAACAATGATATACAATGATCATTTCTTGATATTTCTTGTCACTCAAACAATGTGCCCATACGTGCGCAATATTTCGGAATGTTGCCGAGATGGATCAAGGTGGAGAGTTACTGAAGTTTCCGGGATTTGGTTGGAGCAATTGGAGCAGGAGCAACAGAGGAGGCACACGACAATGCCACGCTGAAATCATCTCCACCCGCGACTTGCAACGTGCCGTCGACTTTGTCTCTGGTGTTGTCCCTGGACGCAGAACCGATTTGCAGAGACTATCAGACCTTGAGAACTTGAGAACTGTTTGGATGTTGCATTTTTAATGTTTTTGCGTATATAATAATATAATATATGGATATACTGTGTCTACACTTTACATCTACCTACACCAAACCTTGACAAGTGATGCTGAGATACTTAAGCAGGAGCATTTCCTTTGTCCATTCGCCCAAGCTGCATGCAGCCATGCCTACCCTGCCAGACCTTCAGTCACCAAGGTGTCTTCTGAGGTTTCGACACTGGGCGCTGCTGACCGTGTGCTTTTGGGTGGCTATTCGCAAGGCCTGACTTGCTGCACACTGCACGGCTGTTTCCAAACATTTCCAAGCTGCAACTTGCCACATTTTAGCATATTTTGCATCATTTTGCCACGCTCATGATGCAGTGAACGCAACGGAACAGGCGGATGCATCAGCTTGGCTGTTGGCTTGGCCTTACCCTTTGACATTGGTCTGATCATCTCCCAGCGCGGGATGCTCATGAAGCAAACGAAGCTCGGATATGGAGATTGTCCAAACATAAACGACACAGAGCAGCACTTTTTCACCGTTTCAATCTATGTGAACCCTTCATCCTATTTGTTTGGACACTTTTGGACTGCAAAATAAGTATATTGATTGATTATGATTGATTACAACATACTACAACATGTCATAATTTGTTTACTACGTGGGGGAAAGAATTAGTGCAGAATTGGCACACTCCTTATTGCAATCCAGTCATTGGCACCTTTCAAACAATGAGACATGTTTTGATTTGCTCATTTACTATACGTTGAGGAGCTGCCACTGACTGACGAAATCAATTGAAATCATTCTTGAGCGTTGGGTACGCACATCGTTTCCCGTGAGCAATTTGATCCTTGATGTCACTAGGATGGACCGCCACTCTGTGAACGGGGAAGCTGTTTCACAGACAGAAAAGGTTGGTGGGACTCACAGCAACTTGGCTTTCACAACCGAGGCTCCTGATATCTACTGATATCTACTGATAGTTCATTCATTTTCATTCCTTGCCCAACAGTCTTTCTGGCACATTCTGGCACCTGCTTTCGCCTTTTCCGTGTGCAACACATCATGACCAGCAGTTCGAATCGCCGTTCGAATCGCCACCAATGGAAACCGCTATATACTTAATCACAAGAGCTAGCTGCTAGCTTCAGCTAGCTGTCGTCGATCGTTACAAGTTTTTTGGTAATTCCAGGGAACCCCGTCACTCACACGCAGTGGGGACCTCGTGTGCAGCTAGAAGCATGGACTGGTAGAGTGCTATTGTTTCCAGGTGATAAGACATCGAAGAAGCCCGTTTATCATTCGAAGCCTCGCATTTTCATGTCCGCGGGCGTCTTGGATGATGTCTACTTGCTGGAGAACCAGGTGAGCAAGCATTTTTTGTGAAGCTGAAATGTTCACGGCAATCCATGAAGCTGGATTTTCGATGAATTTCGGATCTCAGATGCCATCACATTGCACATGCTTTTTACACCTTTGTAAAATACAATTTGATACAATTTGTACATGTTGCAAGGCTGATGGAAGGTCATGGCTCGAGAAATATGGCTGCAAAGTTGAGTTCCAGGCTGTGAAGAGACTCGGTGGAGAGGTTTCAGGTTCAAATAATTTTAATACGTTTTGGGAATCAGGCCTAAAGCCTGGATGTCATGAGCTGCGTGCTTGAGCTGTTGAGCAGCTGCATTGGAGTGTCTCCATGAGCGACGTAGTGGGAAACAGTGCTTGTTCATCACGATTGCCACTCCTGAGGACATTGGACCACTATGAGAACTCGCATGAGGAAATTGCATGAAATTTCTGCTGACATTAAGAAGTAGCTTTCGATCGGTAAATCCGGTAAATGCGAAATGAAGATCCTGACATGATGCTCCGGGTCTACGCATCAACAGCGACATAGATGCAAGATGATGCAAGTGAAACATATTGCTGGCATCAACATCTTGCAACGCTCATTTGGCAGGAGCATGCTTTGGTGCGCAAGGCAGTGCTGGCTACCTTCAAGCGAGCCCGGAAGATAGAATCCCCGAAGAAGGCAGACCATGGATGACCATGGCAGACTATGCTGGAGTACATTGGAGCACGGTACAAGCACTCTGCTGCAACCACTTTTTTTTCATCCCAAGAAATACTCGGGGTGACTGTTACCTCTCAGAGCTGTACCACGCAAATCCGCTTTGGAGGGAATGGATGGAATGGCTTTGCGACAACTTCAGGTGAAACGCCCTTTGTCAAAGACGCTGAGTGAGCCTTCTGACGCATCCCGTTAAGGCTTCACAGAGCGCTCTACTAGGCGTTTCTGGACCGTACTAGTAGGACAAAATGAAAGCGAAATTGTTTTTAGAACGCTTCTCAATCTCAATCTCACAGTCCATCACGGTCCAGTTATCGCAAGTTCCCCTCTTGAATACTCTTGGGATAGACTAGCTCAAGGTAGGAGTGCAGTCCCTCTAAGGGAGGTGCACTGCTTGTGCGTCTAAACTGTTTGAACGCGCAATCGGCAATCTGAAACTCTCTTCGACAAGCTCGACAGTTGCTGCTTGAAAACATTTCCTGCCCAACGTTCTGCAATGAGATGAACGTGAGTTGTGAGTTGCCATTCGCTCTGAACAACCTGCCCTATCTGCCCTATCTGCTCTTGCCGCGTCTTTCTTTGGACACGGCCTTGGCTGAGGATGGAGACCCTCTGGGACTGTGGCAGATGTCTGAAAAGGCATGTCATGGGGTGGCATGGTATGGCAAAGCAGCAGCTCCACTTTTCTTGTCTCCACGTCGCCACGTCGTCTTTGATTCACGATTTGCGTTGCCTCAGGTGCCCAAAGAATGGGTTGATTTTTCGCATGGTGGAAAGCCAGCCAGAGAAAGGCCTCGTCTGGTGATGCCTCAAACTTAAGACTTAAGAGTCCTTAGAAAGACACTCTTGGCTTTGAAGATGACTGGGACGCCTCTTTTGTCCTTCATCACTCGATGCTGTCACAGTACAGTGGATCTGCTCTAATTATAAGTTTTCCACTTGTGATCCAAGGATCGTGTGAAGTTCAGTAGGAATTTTGTTGACTCCGAGTAATGCAGTCAGCCACTGCTGGGTTGGATCACCCAATGTTCGGGGGCCTGGAGGCTGCATGTGACCTTTGCCCTGCGAATGATGAAGATCGAACACATGGACAAGCTGGAGAAGGCAAGCGGCAAGAGTCAACGGATCATCTTGTATCATGTATCATCACGTCTCCTGAAAATGAATAGACACTTGTCTAGTAGTTTGTTAAACCATTTGGATCCATTTGGATCTACTTGGATCCATTTGATGCTGGGTTACATCATCCTATTTCACTGGGATCCATGCTCAGCCTCAATGAGGATATTGGTATATATTGGTCAGAAAGGGCCAGATGGGGGATGTTGTCCATAGACATCATAGACAAGGCTGGCTGATAGTCATTAATATTCCATGTCTTCACGCCATGAGGTTTGTGGAGATGCTGGACCCGTTGAGCTCAAAGTGAAGGAATTCTTTCTGTCCTTGGTGGAGCGCATCAGGCATGTGTGCCTGGAATGACATAAATAATTTATAAATATATAATTTATATTAATGTATAATACATAAATATATACATAGATTATCATGAGTCAATCATGAGTCATAAAATGGCATACATGCAAGGCAATCCAATAGAGATAGTGGTGAAGGTTGCCTCCATGGCATGGCATACGTTGTGAGTCTCACAGAATTGTCTCGGCAAAAGACAGCCATGTCCATGACCAACTGGACTCAGGGACGCCGAAGTCTATTGCATAGGAGCTGGGCATTCATATGCATTCATAGCATCCTTCTTCTACGAAGAATTTTGTCATTCAAAGAACCAGGCATCCAATATTGTACATATTGTATCCTACTACTCGTATCATATATTTATTCGATTTTATTCGTACAAAAAGAAATCCTGCATCAAGTGGGCCTATAGTATTCTTGTGATGCCACCAGGAGTTGCCTTCGAAAGCCCTGGCCTTCGTGCTTTGAAGGAGATGAATCCGTGCAGAAATCGATAGATCCCCAAATATTCTAGCTTTGGGGATGCTGTAGCACTGCCTGTGTTGGTATTGCTATGACATTTTTCATACTTTTTCAATCTTTTTCATACATTTTCTATTTCCTTTTTGCACTCTTCCTCATTGTGTTTTTACATATCACCCTCGTCTATCTTCCATGTCCTATTCCGTGGTAACGTTTTGTGTCCAAAAAAGGCTTGCGGGGTCTGAATACCAATACGCATGGCATGAAAAAAACACATTTGTGGAATTGCATTTTCCTTCTCAGTTCCTGATCATGCTTAAGTGTCATATTCTACCAAATGGATCCATCAGGTCTTGTTTTTTCCCCACCTGCCAGGTGAGGGTTGTTAGATTTTATGTCAGTTGCCTCCTCGTCCTCCTCCTCCTCCTTCTCCTCCTCCTCCGCCTCTTCTCCTCCTCCTCCTCGTCCTCCTCGTCGTCCTCGTCGTCCTTGCTCAACTGCGACCCGCGATCCACATTGTTCTCTGCCGGACCTCAACCA
>Ga0126342_10000439_pt1 | contig 44554 bp, 41 predicted proteins | sample Cyp1metagenome_FD_92528 | JGI IMG/M metagenome (GOLD analysis project Ga0126342, IMG submission 92528) | Coral microbial communities from Lord Howe Island, Old Settlement Bay, Australia - Cyphastrea 1 metagenome | ecosystem: Host-associated > Invertebrates > Cnidaria > Coral ...
AAAAGCAAGAAAAGCAAAAAAGCAAAGAAAAGCAGAAAAGCGAGAAAAGCAAAAAAGCAAAAAAGCAAAGAAAAGCAAAGAAAAGCAAGGGAAGCAAAAAAGCAAAAAAGCAAAGAAAAGCAAAAAAAACAAAAAAAGGAATAGAATCAAAGAAGCAGAGAAGCACTGCAGGAGGCAATAGAGTAAGCAGGAAGAAATCCAAAAAATAATCCCTAAACTAAAAAAAAAAAAACCTAAATAAATGGCCCTCCTTTTTGTCCCAGCACCAGAATCGACTCGGAAAGCCACCGCCCTTCACGCCTCAAAAAGTTGGAGGTGACGTCGATGGCGATCAGCATGAGCCAAAAAAGGTTCTGAAATTCCCATGGTGTCGCCCCCCTTGTTGCAAGGTGGGTTTGACCAAGAGCTTGCTTTCTGCCATCACATCTCCGATCACGACGGACGACATTCAAGAAAATTGTTGAAAATATATGGACAATGGCCTGCTTCTAACATGGTTTACCTTTGATAATGATGGCAAACGCCCTAATCGTATATCCACTGGTGAAACGCACCCGCGCCAATTCGCGCCATGGAAATTCTAGCAGTGAAACTGCTCTGAACGCCTAGCACGTATTACTCTTGCTCAACCTACGTGGCTCATCATCTCATTCGCCTTCATTCGCATGCGTGTAGGATCTCCACATCAACAAAATCTTCCAACGAAACTTGAGAAATAACATGAAACAACTGAGCATTCAGCTGACAGCCGGTTTGAAGTTGCAACCTGTAGTGCATTTGCCACCTGCAGGAACAGCGCACAATGTGGCTACAGCTAGCGTCGATCGGCGTAGCTGACTCAAACTGGCCTGGGACCCTCCAACAACTGCGAGTACGAAGACCTTAGGAATCTTGAAAATACCTCCATCTGCTGCTGGGATTCAAGTTCATGGTTCAGACCTTTGTGATTGAATCCCAACAGCTGATCTTGTTGATGCATTGGAGGTCTAGAACCAAAGGTGTCACCGCTGGACTCTCGGCACGAGGAAGATGAGCTTCGAACGCCCCAGCTGCTGGAACTTTTGAAGGATCCAACCTAGCAACCTGCCAATGAGATCTCAATAAATCTCAAGAATGCCAACACAAGGTATTGATCTTGATGATCTTCTCAAGGGAATCCAGAAGGCAGGTGGACCACTTCAGTGTCTCAGTTTCTCACACATCGAGATTGGTTGCATTACTGGCGGGGTTGCTGGGAAATTTGAAGTTTCCCGCAATTTGCTGGGCCAGAGTTGAAAGCAAGGCTGCAATTGCAGAGAAGTTGGGCTCCGCCATTAGAATTCTGTCTCACTTCACGCAGTGGCCCAATACCACTCCAGCAGGCCAAGCCAACCTTCTTCTTTTCACACTTGGTGTGCATGTATCTATCACCTTAGACATTGCAGATGGGCTTGTCTGAGAACAAGGTACTCGCCCCCAAACTTTGTAGTTCATCAGCATTTACCCTATTAAAACTACCACAATTGGGGGGTAAAGTATAGAGTATAGAGGGTCAGACACACCCAAATCTCGCGCAGTGCCAGAAATGCTGAGCCAAGTACCGGGTTTGTGCGGATTGGGCTGTGGAGGTTGCAACCCAAAGGTGCAACCCATCTTTCGGCTCATCCTGGATGGCATGTGCTGCCGAAGTCCATGCATAGTCCATGCATGCTGTGAGAGTCTACATCCATCATCCTGATCACTGTTGCTGTTACATGCTGTTACTGTGTTGTCAGATTTTTCAGTTGGTGTCAGCTGTGAATTTCAGCTTTGGGTTTGCAGTACGAACCCAGGTTCGGCCTCTTTTGGTATTATTTCTCTTCAGCTTGTCGTGATACATGGAGCGCGTGAGTTTCTCACAAGCACCGAATTGCACTATTCTATCAATTACACACATACGATTCTGAAGCCCACTTGGCTGATTAGCTGGTGAGCTTTCCAAACTTTGGCGATGACTCAAACTCTGCCACAGTGCACGGTTTCCGCACTGTTGACGGAATCTGTGACTTCAAACAACTCATCGCACACAAACAACGTCTTCATCTTCGAGGATACCTTGGCATGCATTCTTGACCACTGAAGCCTGAAAGAGCCTTGTTGCAGAAGTGCTGAGTGATGGGCTGGCCCATTTCAGCATCCAGCAGTTGCTCCATTTCCTGTGGGGATTCATGTTCCTGTTGTGACCATGATGTTAAGAGTTAAGAACTGAAACTGTGGTGGTCCGCTTGCAGTCCTGAATTCTTGGTGGGTGTCTCGCTGCATAGCCAGCATAGCCATGAGGCGATGCGTTGTCAGATCCTTTGGTTGCGATAGTTTTGGTCTCAAAAATGCAACTGCACATACCAGTGGCCATACAGAAGTTCAGGTATGTCATTTGGAATCTCGCTCTCACTCTCTCTCTCTCTCTCTCACTTATCATCTAGAATCTAGTCTTGATAGTGAGCTCTATGTAAGCTCAGGGCCATGAGGGCTTCCTCTGTTCTCCTTAACGGCAGCCACAGGTTTTGGCCCACAAGCAGCAGCAAAATCTGGGATCACATTTCCACCAAGCTGCGATGGCATCTTGGCTGTAGTCCGTTTCGCGCAGCTTGCCCCGAACATGGTTTCGCATTTTGGGGCAGCAAATGGTGGTGCAACCATATCCTGGCAGCTGAGGCTGATGGCTGAATGAGGTACAGCAATGTACAGCATACCACTGTTACACAATATCTTCGGGCAGCCGAGTAGCTGTCAAGCAGCGACAGCAAGCCGACCTGAACCAGCTGCTAGCCGCTGCTAGCCGTTGTAACAAGGCTGAACCTGAGACCTGCCTTCCCAATTCCCGCAGCGGCGCAGCTATAGAATGCAGTGCTAAGTGCCCATCAAAGCTCAAAGCTGCTCCCAATGAAAAGTACACCCTGGGTGTTCACAAGCAGGCGCTGGTTGCAACCACGCACACATTCGCATGTTAAATCCTATGGCACAAGGCCAGGTTCCCATCCGTTGAAAATAATTATATATGTGTGCTAATCTGGCAATTCAGTCTCAGCCTCAAAGACAGTGCGTTCCTGTGAGAGTCAGTCCCTCTGAGGCCCTTGCAAGGTCCACAGCCAATCATGGGGCCTGAAGCTATTGCAGCAACAAATCATCTTCCGATGACTATATCTTGGAGATGCCGCAAATCTATAGCTGGTGTGCCGAGGCCCCAGCATCATGAACATATTGAGGGTGCCGACAAAAAAATAGAAAAGAGCGCGGCCTATTGTCACACTCTGAATCTTGCTCATGCAAAATAAGATAGAGAAGGCAAGGCCCAAATCAAGAAACATGACAATTACGATTGATTAAACAAAACATGACAGGACAACACACAAGGCAAGTTTGCAATTTCGTGGCAGAGGCAAGCCTGTACGTGAGGCCAAGAAGGCTGCCCAGCTGAAAAGTATTCGTTGAAGTTTGTCAAACCTGAGCCGTCTAAGGATTCCGATCTTGAGAGGACAATGAAGGCCCTGCCCTTTGAAAAAAAACGAAAAGGATAAAGAGATGAATTCTATAACAACTGGCACATCTAGACAAAAATGAAAGTAGTATATACATAACTATGTTACATAACCATATTACATAACTATGTTACATAACCATGTTACATAACTAAGTTACATAACTATGTTACATAACTAAGTTACATAACTATGTTACATAACTATGTTACATAACTATGTTACATAACTATGTTACATAACTATGACTATGCTACCGCTGACGTGCTAACCGGAACACGCCCCGCACTGGCAGTCCATCTCAGAAGGCCCTTCCATCACCTGAAGATGGCAGCATCACTTCCCCTCTGAGTCTCTGCTCAGTGATCGAGAAGTAACTTTGCAAAACCTCTCAGGACCAGGCCACAATAACACACGCCTGCAAAATATCTGAAATCAAAGAAGCTGACATATGACATCACATGAGACACGTGCCACTGCTGCTAGTAAGAGAGCTTAGTATCGGGCAAAGGCCAGGTTGTATGAATTCAGCAAGTAGTACAGCGGATGAGAGATAGCATGGAAGACATTCAGCAGAGACAACCTCAAACCATTGAAGCCATGAAGAGAACTAACACAACAAATCACAACAACCAAAGAATGGCACGAGCCACCTCCCTTGCTTTGGCTCTTGGGGCCGGCACACTGACACGCCGAACAGCAGCAATGAGACCACAAATGCAATGCCCTTTACGGTCCACGCGCTCGACTAGCAGGGCGAAACATAGAGGAGAGTAAGCGGAAATCCGAATGTTGGATGAAACAGCTTGACAGGCCAGATTTTATAGCCGTTCAGCATCTGGGCCGCCTCTGCATGGAGGTAGATGTGAATTGCTGCACTTTTGGCCAACTCAGCCCCCTTGTGGACAGCTTGTCGGCCTAGGCCCGATGGCAAACATCACAAAGCTGGCTCAAACCAGTTCTCTCTCTCTCTCTCTCTGGGATGCTCCGATTTTCTGGCCCAGCACCATTCAACTCACAAAAACTGAGGCTTACTGCCATATTGAATTGCAGCTGCCTTTACGGCTTCCCGGAGTTTGGTTGTCACCTTGGTTTTCATTGTCCATCTTCACGTCGGGATCAAAAGTGCATGTTTGCAAGTGCTGGGCATCAGCTAGAATCGCGCCATGGTGGAAACAGCGGAAACCATCTCCAAACCAAACCAAGAGACTTCATCTTCATCGTCTTGAACACCTGATGTGAAGCACGGAGGCACTAGAGCCATTAGTAGCTGCAAGCTCCAACTTCAGTTGCAGGCCTAGTTCCATCAAGTTTTGGGGATGAAGGTCTGGAAGTCCACCCTTCCAAGGCTGGATGAGTAGAAGCACAGCCACAAAGATCCTTAAAGGTGCATTTCTCATTTCAGTTCCAATGGCCTTCCAACTGGGCGGTGGCCGCGCAGACCTGGCCACGATCAGCCCAATGAGCTCCGGAAGATCTGCGTTCTTTGGGTTCTCCGCACCTTTTCGTCCAATCAAAGCTGCTGGGCGAGCCTGCGCAGATCAGGGAAGGAAACCAAGCTACACTTCGGGGGGAGGGCAACCAAAAGAATCAGCTAAGAAAGGTTGCAACCATCGAAAATCAGGTATTTTTTTGGCAGACCCTTTGGCGTCGCAGATCTCACATAATGCTCTTATTGGCATTTCTCCTACTAGGAACTGCTTGCACACCCTAAACTGCACCGGGTGGCAGGCTACGGCGGCTTGCAGCAACTGTAGTGGGCATCAGCTGTCAATGAGGCTGAGGGCTTCATAAAGAAATTTCTTTGCACCAGGCCCATCACCGAAATCGAGTGCAGATGCAGCCATTTCTACCTTCTTTTTGGCTTCAATCATGGGTTTTCCAGATCCTCTCTGGTCGAAGGCTTTCAGCTTAGCAACCGCAACCCTGTGCAGTCGCCTCTTGCAAATTCCAGAGGTTAAGATGCCCAAAAGGTAAACGATCAGAAGCGACCACCATGGTACAGATGTCCAGGGTCCAGCCAGGCAGTCCGCAACTGCGTGAGTGACCTGTTGTAGGCACGAACTTGGCTCTCTCCAGCCAATCAAGGACTGCAACGTTTGCAAAGCAGAGGTAGCCATGGGCAAACACGGAAAAGCACCCGATGGAAAAGGTGAGTTGGCTCTGAAGACACATGAGCAATCTCTCACTCGCTTCAGTTTTTTCTTGACTGTTTGCTGCTTGATTTAGGCTTGGCTTTGCTGAAGCACAAATGTGGATGCATACTTTTGCTGCCATGTATGTTTAGCAGTCTCTGCCTTGAAATGCTGCACGGTTTCAGAAGAAACAGCCGAAAGCAGCACGCAATCAAACTTGACTGCAGTTGTCAATGCTCTCAATACTTGCAAGAGCAGCCGTATTATCGTCTCACGTTCTGGCACCAGGATCAAAATCCACAAAAAGCAAGACACAAACTCTCAATGCAAATGACTTGTGGGACAAAAGTCTGAAGCAGTCCTAAAGCCAGGGAAGAGTGCTGGTTTTCCGCCGCCGACCGAGCCTTGTACTTGTAAAGCTGCTGGGGGGCCAAGATGCCCGTGATGCGCATGATTCCTCGAAACTCTAAACATTGATACACCGCATACACCACAACACACAAATCATACAGGACATGAGTCTTTCAATCCTGAGCTTGGGACATGGGACTCCCACCGTGACCGGGGTACTGCGGAGCATACGGATTCACTGCATGCCTCCTGCGGAAAAAAACGACAGAGCGATTGGTGCGTCCGGACTTCTGTGATGTTCTGTGACTGCACTGGTGCAGGCTCCAGCCGTCGTTGGGCGAAACGCGGGCAGGCAACATTGCAGTCAAACAGCTCGCAGGACGCGGAAGCCCGGCGGGTGCAAAAGGAAAGGTTCAACTCCAAATCTGGACACTATGTTCACATGTTCACCCCAACGAGACCAAAGTAATGAAATGTCGTGAAAAGCTAGTGCGTTGGAAACCTTGAGGTGCAACTGCAGCGAGGATAGAGAGAAGCTATGCGATATATGCAATATGGAAGTTTCCAAAGGCAAAAATGCGTTCATCGAAAAGGGGCGCGGAGGTCGTTTGGACACTGAAGTCTGAGGTGCCAACTCCAAGCTTTCGCCATCTTGTGCTGGTGAAAAGAGTGACTGGCAAATCACCAAAAAAATTGCACAGCATCCAGTGCCGCACCGGCAACCGGAGCCCTGGAGCCTGTCCACCTGTCTGCACAAAGCGGTTGTTCCACTGGTAGGTGTGCATGCGATCCTCGGTGATATGGTCGATATATGTCGATATGGTCACATGGCCAGAATGGGCCAGGATTGTCTGAGGGAAAGGCTACTGGCCACACACCGCGCTTCAACCAGCCATCACAGGTGACCTAAAAAAGGTCGGGCCACGGAAAATCCCAATTGCGAAGGATCTGTGAAAACAAAGGAATTTCTGAGTTTTCAGCTGCTGGGTTCATAGTTCTGAGCGATTGAGCCTGCACAAACAGCCAGGTTCCATGTGCATCCAGGATTGCATGGGCATGCTCAGGCAAATCTACCTCCATCAACACGTGTGTCCACAAGCATACGCACATTACATCATATTACATTGCATGGGCACCGCATGCAAAGCAAACATAGATCATCATCTAGGTACTTGTATAGCCATGCAAGGCTATGTGGCATCAGACGGGCATGAATAAGTTCACAAATGCACACATCGGAACAAACCCCTACGATGCCACCCATACCATTCCCACTCCCTCAGCTCCATAGACATGGACTTGAAAAACTAGCTGAATTACGTTGCGATGTGTGCCATCAAAGCACTGCTACCACGGGTATATAATTGATCTAAGGCCAGTGTGCAACCTTCTTGGAAGGTGTTACTCGGTTGCTTGACTTGTTCATGCAACTAGCACATATGGATACATATGGGGATTCACAAAATGCTATCTTAAGAGTCTTGTGCAGTCCAAGATTACTTTGGACTGGCGCGACTGCATAGTGAACATACATACCCCAGAATGCATCAAAACGCAGTATCGAACTCGTGAGTCGGTGCACATCCGTGTGCATGCCTGGTCCCCATCTGTGCCACTGAGCACCCAACAGCTGCATTGACTTCCGCAAAGCGGGCTCCATGAACAGTCTCGGACAGTTTCCCAGGAATATTCCTGGCATTCCACCAGGGAGTCAGCAACCATAGTAATTCAGTAACCATAGTTCTGACATTTTCGTGCAAAGGTGAAAGTTGCACAGAAAACTGCCGGAAAGGCCCTCCATACCCAGGAATCCGTGACGGCACCTGAAGGACTGCATCAAAATACCAAAACTGGCAGAAAAACGTGGGAAAAAAAAAACTCATGTGAGGACTGTGAAGCGATTTGAGATGTCATATGTGTCGTAGCCTCCAGCCCTTTTCCTGTTCCCAATGCCTGGGTCATTGCAGAACTTCAAAAAAATGTCTATCTTTATACCGTCTCATGCTGTCCACCGATGGTCCTAAGGCCGGCTCTGAGTCATTCTGCTGCTTCCGGAAAGGCTCTGACCAAGTCCGTCGCATTGACCTGCAAGGTTGCGTAGCAGCCGTGTGCAGAGCTCACACGCGTTGGACATGTCAATGGTTGACGATGTTTCATGCGAGACGAAAACATAAGAAACACATGTTGGAATGACAACATCTCAAAGGCGACCTTATGGGAAGGGTCTCTGTTGCAAGCTGATTCTCAGAACCGAAGGTTCCACCGTGAAGGTTCTCTGCTACCTACCAGGGACGCAAACTGAAACAAAAAAATATGCAAAAACCATTGGAATCGGAGAAGACAGTTCAACCAACTGTTGAACCTGGCCTTTCCAGCGATGTGCCCACGATACCCTGGGATGGCCAAAGCTTGCAATGGTAGCGGCCTGCAATGAGAAACAACTATCTAAGCCGTGTCTCAGTCATGGTTTAGCCTTCAGCTTCGTAAATTCATTCCGAGCTAGAGCCTGGATCTGTTTGGAACTGTCTGCCAGAAGTCTTTTGGCAATGACATGGCTTGGCCTGTTGGAGTATGAGGACAAAGTTCCGGTATTCTGCACCACCTCCAGACTCTGACAACACGCAAACACTCAGCTCTGCAAACCAATGTAGCAGACCTCGATATCCCGGTTGTCGCCACTTCGGATGAAAGCAGGCCTTACATTCACGAGATTTCACGAGGCTGAATGAAGACAAGTAAAGACGCTGTCAATGTCAATCGAATAGGAACTGCGCTCACGCACTTCGCCAGCCAGAGCGATTGAGGCCAGCGCACACTGGTGACTTCCGCTGCCGAGGGGTATCGCCTGGACATGGTACACACAATGCACTGACAATATTTACAGTGTATACCACGGCATAGGGCGGTTTTTTGCACGGCGTTGTGCAGTGCTGCCGGCCTCATGGTGTCAGAGACCAGTCCGGAAAACTTTTTCCCGGCATCGAGGCAACAAATACCTCCGACAAGGGTGGTTCACCCAGCCAACACAGAGCAAATCAGGGTCCTGGTCATTCGAAGGTTATCGAAGGTTCATGGGCATCAATAGAATGGATGAATAGAATGGACTTGGGAAGGAGGACAGGAAAGGTAGGTGATCAGGAAGAGGAAGCAAAAAGACGAACAGGAGTTCAAACAGCAACAGTGCAGGTTCGGCCGAAGAGTGTTTTTTCCAACCTGTGTGTAAAAGCTTCTCCGTGCACAAACCTCTCTGTGTGAGAACATGTGCACATAAAAGCTGCTCTGTGTAAAGGCTGCTGCGTGTAACGTCGTCCGTCTGTAGAAGAGGGTCGAGCATGGGCGTCATGCCATTTATAGAATGCTGAGAGGGAATCCAAAGGACAAACAAAGATACGTGGGTATCCCAGTGTCATCCATTAGCATGATTATCTGGAAGGGGAACGACAGAAAATGGAAAAAATCCAAGCTCAAATACATGTTTGCCTGTTCTTTTTTATGGGAGGGGGGGGACTTCTTTGTGTAAAAACTGTTCTGTGCAAAGGCGTCACTGTGTAAAAGGGCGCCAGGATCACTTGGACATTGGCTTTTGGATCACTTGAACATTGGACACTTGGACCCCTCACACCTTTGTGTGACACTTGTAGGGGACAGGGGGGGCGGGGACATGGGGACATTGGGGCATGGGGACATGGGGGCATTGGGGAGATGGGGACGACGCAGACAGGGAAGTCGACAGGGTAATACAACGATTGACAGCTGTTATTTCCTTGTGGAAATTCAATTCAACGGCAACAAGTTCCGTGGACCCTGTCTTAAACTCCTCAAGAACGTTATCAGCTCCCCCACCCCACCCTTTTGAGCATAAGCGAGCATGTGCAACATGTCAAGAACGGCAGCAGCCACATGGCTCACGTTCAAGCGATCTAAAATCCCACGCACAAGCGAGCCAAATGCCCATGTTCAAGCGAACCCCCGCCCGTGTAAAAGCTTCTGTGTGTAAAGGCGCCTGTGTGTAAAAGTGTCTCTCTGCACAAACCTCTCTGTGTAAGAGCACGTGTGCATAAAAGCTGCTCTGTGTAAAGGCTGCTGTGCGTAATGTCGTGTGTTTGTAGAAACGTCTCTGTGTAAAATGCATCACCACACCAACATCTCAAAAAAAGTGAAACAAAAAAAAAGCTCAAATGCTTGCTGTCGTTAGTGTTGTTGATGATGCCGGTGATGCGCGCCCAATTTCTAGAGGCCTTTGGGAGGAAAAAAGACCTAAATATTAAATATCGATGTTTTTGCCAAAAATCACGTTATTTACGAAGTTGTTTGGCCTTGGTAGCAGAAAGCACGATATTTACAGTGCTTTTTTGGACAGCACCTAGCAAAAACACTTGTATTTACCCAGTCTTCATCATGTTGCAAGAAGTAAATGTTCCATGCAAAGGTCACAAAACCCCTGTAGATTACAATGTTTTGGGTTTGCTTTTAAGGGTTAGTGGGGGGGTGGAGGGGGGAGGTCCTAAAATGAACAGCAACCTCCTGAATAATCAGGAAACAGGGCTGGCCACCTTCCTCTTTACTTCGTAAAGTAGAACTCAAGGTAGCCCCCACTGGAGCTACCTTTCGTGATATCTGTGATTGCTGAGACTGGAAGTGTTTCGACAGAAGCCGCAGAAAGACCTGCACTCCCGCTTTGAGAACCAGCAGGAAAATCTGTCATGACACCTCAGCATTTGATATTAGAGAGTGGAGAATTCATAGGAATTGCAGGCAAATGTCTGTGGACACCATCTGCTGGACACCACACCCTGCCACAAGGTAAGTTCACAGCCCTTGCAACTGACAAAAAGTCAGGTGCACAGTGCCTGTTCTGTCTATAGCATGAGTTGCTTTTTCTCAAACCCGGCAAATGAGCCTGAAATCTGCAGATTTCTTTGCACTTCACAAGTCGCTTCAACTTCCCAACCCTGTGCGATTTTGATCGATTTTGTCTCAAGCAACGTTATGCTGTTGAGGCGCAGAATTTTGCTTCTTGAAAAGCTTTGCGTCACTTGTATGTGAAACATGCCAAAACATGGCATTCTCCGCTTGACCATTCATGTTAGACTCGATTCATTCAATCGACAACTGGACTAGAAAATTTGCAAACGCGTGCGGATTGACAAAGAGCCTAATCAGCCTAATCGCATGGTGTCTGCAAGCATGAATGCAAGTAAAAAGATTATATAGTGTAATCACTTAGTGTAATACAGTAAACTTCGGAGCATCGAATTTTCCAAAAGCTATGAGGATTGATTGGAACTGATCCAAGGGAGTGAAATCTGTAGCAGCGTGGCTTTAGCGCTGCTAAGCCCCAGTTGAAGCCAGTTGAGTCCCCCAAGGCGCACTGTTCACCAGATTCTCACGACCTTTCTATATACCTCAATGGATTGGTTTAAGGATAATTTACCGGAAACCATGGTTTTTACCATTAAATATGGGGTTTTCCTGTAAATTTTCCCCTAAACCAATCCATTGAATGCCATATTCTATGTGATACCTTTCATGTTCATGCTTCATATTATCGCTGTCAGGATACTTTTCGGAATCACTAGTCTCACGGTGAGCATTTCAGGAGGCCGGAACCAGAACTGGTCGGAGCTTCCACTGAATTATAGTGGCATAGCTTAGCAGCTTCTAGAATAGGAACCAAGCTTTCAACTGCATCACAATGTTTTGTGGCAATATCTTTCGGTATTACAGCCTTCAAATTTTGACACTTTCCTTGTTTTCGAAATTTGGCTCGGTCCCTTTTCGCTTTATTTGCCAATTGGTGCAAACACCTTTCAGCTCGCGGCCGCCTTGGGCTTTGCCTTAGGATCAGCCTGGCATGGCTGATGAGTACAAGGATCTAAGTCAATGAAGATGGGAGTCTTCAGTTACAGTTACACTAGGACAGTCCTGTTTGCCTTTGGGAGAGTTTTCTCTCGCGTGGTCTCTGAAATTCTCTGAAAATGCTGAAAAGATAGCTTTGCAAACTGCAAGCTGCGTAGCTAGGCATGGCCTTTGCTTTTGCCGGCACTGCTGCCGACTTCGCCGGCGCCTGGCTTGGCGATAAATGGCATGCAAACAGCCACCGACCCTGTGTCAACCCTGTGGCCTTTGCTTTTGCACTCGGGACTGGTGAGACTTCAGCCTGGGAAACTGAAACAACGAGCACATTATACTACTAGAGTATACTAGGATATAAAGCCGGAAAATGAAGCGTGAGCAAAATAGAACAACCCAAGTTAGCCACCTGGTCCAAAGAACAAAGGAGTTTCAATTATAGATGTGTTAGATGTGTTTGGATATGTTTCAAGCTTTAGATCTGTAACATGGTGTAAGGCTCGAGCCACTGGTGCCGGCCCATCAGATGCACTTGGGATGCTCGGAGCTGGAGCGGTTTTGGGCTTTGCCCTGGGTGCATATTTTGGCGGAGGTGGTGCACGCGCTTTCTCAAATGTCGCTGGTGGCGGGGCGGTTTCTCGCGGCGGGAGCTTGGGGTTCGCTTCGACAGTGCGACGTAAAGCCTCGAAAAAGGCGGGCTTTCCTGTTGCGATGATCTCCATGTCGCCAGGGTAGTCCAGAACGGCTTCTCCCAGCAAACAGCCCATCACTTCAGGGTCATTCTCAAAGACACCACAGCCGACATCAGGACACACGAGCACTGTGGCTTTCAATTTTTGCATGCAGCCCAAAGCAGCTTTGAATTTGTCCTTCACTTGCTTGCAGTACTCGATGAACTCAACGGGCGCATCCAGTGGACTGTCTGCCACTCGTGAGTTCATGTTGAACATGGCCATGCTACAAACACCTGTCAAAGTCACAGGCTGCTCTTGAAAGCGGTAACCCTTGGCACTGGTGTCCCTAAAGACTTGGACTCCCGGGCTGAGAATACAAGCATCCACGGGAATGTGCTGGTGCAAATGCTGGTGGCTGTGGCTTGAATGGGAAGCAGATCGACGGTCGTCCCATTGCACTTTCTGGAGAGAAGGCAACAAGGTGGACATGGTACACCAAGTTTCCTCCAGCGCATGCCTTCCACCGCTCATGACACCTCCACCCACTTGGTATGCAGATGCTGCATTCACCGCCATTGTCGCCTTGCCAGATGACTGAGTCTTCAGAGCAACTTCCATGACGGTGAGGTTCTCATGTCGCAAGGTTTTCTTCCCAGACCCAGTGCCAACAAAGGCCCCTGCTTTGACCACCTCTGTGCCAAGAATTGTCGGTAGAATCTCGAGCTTGACTTGGCCACCCTGTGGTAAAATGAAGCCCTGCGATGCCAACGCATGCGCTGTACGGGTGAAACAGGCTAAACGTTCCATCCGATCACTTGGACCATTCTTGGTTCGAACCCAATCGAAGCCATGTTTGTCAGGAACTGCACCCATAGTCTCCGTGAGCTTTAGCATTGATGCTGCGGTAGGCGGATTGCCAAGCAAGTCCTTCTTCTCCTTCAGCTTCTGTTCATAGGCTTTGAACTCCGAGTTTTTGAAAATGCAAACCTCGAGGGAAGAGTTGCGGAGGATTTCTCGCTGTGCGGCTGGCATCATGCCGAATGCGAGGGCAATTGAACTCCAAGTGATCTCTGGCATATAGCGTTCCAGCCTCAGTGTCAAAAACGTCGAATGTCGAAACGCTGAGGCGGCAATGGCTACTTTGACAGCCAGAGAAGACATCTACAGTTGGCAGTTGCCATGCAACAATGCAACAAAACATCCATCACCGAACAGCCTGTTATGGATTGGTGACCTCGCGGAATCCTGGGGTAGCCCTTTTTGTATAGACTCTGTAGACTGCATATATGACCTCAATATCAATACACGGCGCAACGCCAGAAACAAATGCGCAAGCCCCAGCATCACCTCTTTCTATGATAAGCAGCTTCTTGTTCTGAAGGAAGATGCCAGAGGAAACTGGAAGGAGTCGGAGCACCTGAAAAGATGTATGCACTCTCGAACATCAAAATGGAAGAACCGCTGAGATGGATGGGCACTAGGGCGAATCATTCAAATCAATGTGTGAAACCTACAGTATAGTATATTTCAACATGATTTACAATTATAACGTATTGAAACCGTGTTAACCATGTTCTCATGACTGCGGAGTCACTTTTGTTCCACTTTTTGGCCCCAAAGCTGCTCCTACCTGCGCGGCAGGTCGGCCAGTCGTCGCAGGTCCTTCATAAACCTTGCAGAACTCATCAAAGACGTTCACGTAGGTTCCTGGGCGATGACCCTGATCCACCACGGAAATGGATGGAAATGGCATATTCAGTTTCAACTGAAGGAGAGAGGGAAAAAAATGTGCGATTCTGACATATTCACCGGAGACTACCGGTTACCAGAAAGGCCAAGATTCGGGACAAATCATGCAGCGCATTTTGAACGTTGCGGATCTTCGGTCCAACCACATGGATGACATACATGCCTGTGTTGTACGCGCAAAACTTGGCACGAGTTTCCTCAGCTGCTTTGTGGTCAAGTCAATCCATGATGCAACGTGAGCCAGTACATTGTCAGTACATCCTGACAGAGCCAAGGTGCTGCTTCTTCCTCCTGGCGCACACGGCCATCACAGATGCGTGTCAGACACCAGGATGCAACCCACAGCTGCCAAGACACCGTATTGGCGCTGAAGTGTTGACGAACTTCAGCCGGGAATTTTCCGCCGGTCTTTTTCAATCCCAACCTGAAGACGATGTGAGAAAACAAAAGATGCGCACAATGGTCAAAATATCAAAAAGACTGATGTACCACTCCCAGGATGGCATATTTATCTTGCAATCTTGGAACCAATCGTAGATGGCTCCAGCAGCACCACCAGCACCCTTCACTTCGCCAGTTTTGCCCACATATCTCCAACCAGCAGGGTCCACTACCACCTCTACAAGCTGGTTTCAGAGTGAGTGAGTCAGTGCAATTTTTCTCTAAGTCAACTTGCACACTTTCAACAAAATTATATGGCAGGGTACATCTGCCAGTCTTCCAATTGAACAAAAGATCTGGCAACGCTCTGCTTGCTGCTGGGAGGCGGCAGGAATCTCAGTGAATGGAGCTGCTGAAATTCCAAGGACACCATGGGGCTTCACCTGACTGCGATGTGAAGGGCTGGCAAAAAGTTGGCAAGAGCTGGCAGCACTACAACTGCACTAGGCCCTGCGCCGTTGCTTGGGCAAGCAGTGGATGCGTAAACGGAGCCAGCAGGGAGACTTCCTACCCGAGCCGTGAAGTAGCCAGTTCATGTCACTCCATGGGTTTGAAGATGTTTCAAGATGTTTCAAGCAAAGGCCCCACAGTGAAAACACAATCGAGATAGTCAATGAGAGGCACCATGTCTCCTGCTGCAAACTGGCATTCACTGGTTCGCTGCTGATCGAGCCCAGAACACCTGGGAAGGTGCCAGGAAAACGGCCCTCGTGTTTGCGCAAACGTCTACCAACGTGTCCAGCTGATGACCTACAGGTTTGTGGCAAAAGTCTGCTTTCGTTCCCTTCCAAACTCAGCGAACCAAACCCAGTGGTCCCTGTCGTCTGCCGCCTGGATTAGGCAGCTCCGGGATGCCGCCCGGGAAAGCAATGCGAACCTGCTCGCCAAGGGATTGGCAGGTCTCCTCGGATAGCCACACTTCAAAAGGAGGGTAGGTTCAATGTCACCCAGAAAAGATATGAAAAAATGAGGTGTTCAGTGTTTATTGCAGCCTCTTTTTTGGGAAATGTGATCTGACACTGACACTACCCGCAAAGGACGCTTTCGCAAGGTTTGCTGTCTCGTTTCACCAGCATCCCTCGAATTCAGACCAGCATCTTTCATGGCCTTGTCAATACGCCCCAACTCTGCAAGTTGTTTCTTAACCACAGAGGGTGGGGTCACTGGCATTTCTGGCCAAATCCTTTCTTGCAGTGTAGGAGGTGGTTTCGCTTTGGTTGAAGGCATGCGCGATACATCTCCGTGACCTCCTGGTTGACGCCGCAACATCTCAGGCTCATACTCCTCCTTCACGAACTTCAGCTTGGCCGTGGCTAAGTCGCTGTATTTTTTCATAAAGTCGGTCTGCTTCTGGCCAATTCGTTCCTGGAACTCCCGTTGATTTCGGCCTTCCATTTCTTTCTGGCACTTGTCCTGGAAAATATCCACCTGGCCATGTCAGAGTCAAATTTACAAATCAACACTTGTCTTATGCATTGAACATTTGCAGGAAACCCGTCGCCGAACAAACTCAAATCCTTCAAGGCCGGTGCCAAAACTCTGTGCCAAGCCTGCGTTGTTAGCTGATCGAACAGAGTTTCCAGCCTAATTTGCAGACCGCATTGGCTCGGTCAACCAAGTAGAAAGAGAACTCCAGTCATTCTAAAGGGGAGGCATGCCTTTTGTTCAGACTGTTCCATGCGTACCTCCTCACGAACTACTTCACCAAGCCTGTCAAAAACGCAGAGATGGATTGGATTTGCTTTCAATCGAATTTAACACTTGCCAGGACATAAAGAGACGGGCATGCGGCAAGCCAACTGGATAGATAAACATACCAGACCACACCAAACCAAACAAACACAGATCCATGCGTTTCAAAAAATAAAAAAGCATGAAATTATTCTTAAACATATATAATAAGGAATATATACTACTTTCATTTACCTTAAATTGACTCAATTGGATTTAGATGGATTTAGTTTGGTTTATCTGATTTAGTTTGATTCAGTTCCCTTCTAGACTTTGTATATATGTACATATTATATTTACTTATTTATTTATTTATTCATCTATCTATTTATTTATGTATTTATCATGTACTGCACATGTGTGTGTGTGTGTCAAGCATACGTCTTGCGCAAAAATCAGAAGTCGAATGGCAAGGTTCACCAGTTGTCACATCAGCCAACATTTCATTTTTCACGAAGGCTACACAATAGCCTCTGGCAGCTGAGGTACTGATTCACTTCATCATCTAGCTTGCGCACATCCATGACTCGCTGCTCCTGCACCTGGCAGAAAGCCGACGTTCTGCGGATCGTGTTTTCCAGTCACAACTGGTCTGTACTGTTATCAACTGTTATCTCGCACACGGTTTACCTGCCTGGTTTCTGTACATAATGCCACCCACTGGCAATAGAATCAGAATTAGGACCTTGCTGCAGTCATCTCTGCCAGCACCAAGAGTAAAACAGCTGGAGGAAAAGGAGTCAAAAAAGACAAAGCAGCAGCTGGTTGGACAAGGTGCTGCGCAAACAATGATGATTACCGCAAGCGCACCAGTTGATAACCCTGACTCTGCTGCAGTTTGTCCTGGTGGGAAGCAAGAAATGCTTGCTAAGGATCATGAAGACCGCAATTTAAATAGTAGATCCATAGATCACAATCCACAAATATCGAAAAATACGGCGGACCTCGTGTGGTTGATGAGGCTGCTGTCGATGCTGGTGTTGTTGTTGACGTGACTGCTGTCAAAGGCGTAGGCAGGGAATCAGAAAGGCTCGCTGACACTCCTGAGACCTGCAAAGGTTTTAAGTTTAAGTGTCACTGCATATCGTGATACCCGTGCAAAACCTGGCCCCAACAAAGAGATTACAGTCTCAGCTGCTGGCAGACAGCGTGACACCGACTCCAGCTGTTTGCAATGCGCTCTGCAATTCTTGGGTTGCATTTGCAGCATCCTGAACTTTGGCCTGACAGGTGCCAGGCTGATTCGCGGTCTATTTCCCCGCTGAAAGCTTGGCAACTTTAAAGTGAACATTAATAAATTAAAGTGACTCATAGACTCATAGCTGTGCCCGTGTTTTGATTGATTTTGAAGCAGCTTGCACACCCATCCGTTGTGTCCTGAATTGACTGCGCATCGTCGGTGCCAAGGACAGTTATCCCATACTGGATCTGTGCGGTCGCCTTGGCGGCCAGGGGATTAACGGTGGTCATCCGTCCTTCATCCATATGTACAATGGGTGTATAAATCCCCACTGGGTTGATGACCATCCCCTCATCTGGGTATATAATTTTACATATATAATCATATGAACTCTCGGAAGTTGCGCTCAAAAAGATTGTAGACCTCATGACCCTTCATGACCCTGTCCTTCCTGCAGTGATAAAATCCCGAGATTTTCAGCTTCAAGAAAATACAAATGCTGGGCCAATATCACGCACCGTGCAAGGCTGAGCCCAAGCCACTTCAAGCTGCCGAGGCAAAAATGCGAGCCGCCGGGCGCATAGAATGTCCTTCGGCTGTTGCTCGGGAGCCAATGGGTGCTAAAGCTCATCGCGAATGCCATGACATGCCATGACATACCATGACTGCTCATGAGTGCAAGCTGATCGTAAGTCCCCGGCTAAAGCACCTCGGGAGAAATGAGCTCAGAACGGCATATCTTCCAGGTTCTCTTCTGAGAGCACTGGATCAACTGTGCAGGCATCCATGGATCTGAACTTGCAGCCTAGCTGCTAACTTGGGCCACCTGGACCTGCCACCACAAGAGGACAGGCATGGCCTTGAAGTTGGCATGTTTTGACACTTTGGGAATCTGTAGCCAGGAGCCTCGGCCAATGTTCCTATCCCGGTCTTCAAGGCGTCAATAGCTGCTGTCGTCTGCAGATCGGGGCAGCTGCTCACAATTGCTTGCATGACCTGAAAAGCGGACTCAAAGAGGATTCGCTTTCATTCAAACTGTCATGGCATGCAAGCTCTCATGGCATCTGCATTTGTTCAATTCTGCAATCAGGCAACACCAGTTACATAGCCCTGATGGGTATGGGTGGAGGTACTCGTCAAGGTAGATGTGGCGGTGAATGTGTCTGTTGAGGTTGAAGTGTATGTGGATGTTCCGGTCAAAGTCATCGTCATGGTCATCGTGGTCGTCCCCGTCGTAGTCGACGTAGCATTCTCCGCGAAGACCAGGACGCTGAAGAGGATGACTGTGGACGAGAGGCTAAAGCCTGCAAGAATGACTTGAGCAGGGTCCCAAACCCTCTGTCATCCTATCACCCCCATAACATAGCTATATATAAATCATAGAAACAATATAAGGATTTATTGGTTACTGCTCGCATGGTCACTCCCCAGCTAGACGGGCAATTTACTGCAATTTGCATCACAATCCCAAGAGAATTAATTCGTCAAGAACCTGCCCATGCCAGGCTTCACCCTGCCCTGGGACATGCCTTGCAACATGTTGGCAGGTGCCTCAAAGCTTCAATCCACACAGTTTCAGATTTTCATCACACAGAGTGTTGCCTTATCAGCTCTCAATATCTTTCAGTTGCTGAGGCATGGACCTTCATACACCCGAGGCTCACCCAAGCTTTGCTGGGCGAGTCTTTAAATGGCAAAGCACAGAAAAATTGTGCACTCTTAGAACTCGAAATCAAAAACAACACACCTTTTGCGCAACCCGATATTTTGATGCTCAATCCTAGCATGAAGGAGCATCTCAGTAACTCGGAAAAAATGCCACAATCGTCAACTTTGCTAATGCACACTGACCGCATCAACTCCTTTATCTCTCAGGGATCTTTGCAGAGGAGAAGTGCAGTGATGGCACACTATGCACACGGCAAGTCATGACTGTCACGATGTCTGAGATTCCGCAGCTGGAAAGATGTTGCACCACGGCTGGGTGTCCAATAGAGATGCGTGAAACGTGCGGCTCAAGATGTAGAACCAGATGAGAGGAGATTCGGCCGTGGCTTGTCATGACGCCTGCGGGGGGCATATGTTCACTGTGAAGTCGAAGTTATGTAGAGAATCCAATGAGAATCCAAGATCAGAAGCAAGTTGCATACCTCCATTATCCGTTTCCCTGGGCCAAACATAATTTCTGCCAGGAGGCTTCGCATATGCTTCACCTCCCTTCTGCTTGCTGGCAAGATATTCCCCAAACGGCAGCCATGGACGCTTGAAGACACCCTGCTTGTGCAGCCTTGGAGGCAAGGCTGCCTAGGAAAACAGTTCAACATAATTATAATTGTTGATCACAAGTTATGATTTCTGCCTCCATTAAGTATCCCCCACACCCTTTGTGTGGATCATAGAAGCATATGAAACCATACTTTTAGATTGTAGATAAATCATGACAAACATAACTCAGAATGCATAGGAACCCATCGAAAACCACATGAACCAATGCCCCATTGATCGCTGCCCAAGATCCGGTCGAAATATCGATCTCGATACTCCTGCATTGTCTGCATTGTTTCAGAGTGGTTGTAAAGGCCATGTGGGCCATGCATGAGGCCATGCAGCTCACCGGCATGATACATGCTGCACCATGTTCATGTGGTCTTGAAGGTGTGCATCTGTATCCATTGATTCTGAAGCTAAGGAGAATAAGCATGAAAAAGCAACTATGAGCCGTATGAGCCAATGTCTTTGAGCAACATCTTCGTGTGTTTGCTGTATCCTTGCCGGCGTGGCCTTGGGAATCCCCCACCCATTGAACGTGATTCCCAAGTCGTGTCCTGTTCAGGCGTTGGGCTCCGCACTGTTAAGCCTTCGGCCGCCAGGTAAGCCTCCCTTTCATCCATGTGTGTCTGTAGTAAGGCCTTGCAGCCGGGTTTTTTTTGGGATCATTGGCACATTTGGCACTGCTAGCTGCTTAGCATCCAACCAGACCATGAGATCTTCCATTCTCAAACCCTCTAAGACGGGGGCTGTGTCTCGCTTTGCCGCAACCACCTTGAGGTCCCGGTTTAAGGTAATGAACCTTAGGGGGCGTTAGGGGCTCCTCTGGGCAACAATCTTGCACCAAACAAGAAGACTACCTTGACAGCCTTGACATTCCTCAAATGGCTATGGATCAATACCTATTAATACCATTTTTAGGGGGATGAACATCCATTTACCAGCTATTTTGATGTTCACCAGGGGTACAAGGTTTTGACACACTGCCAAATATCCTTAAATCGCTTAAATGCTTCCAAAGGTCTTGCCCATCTGCTGGTGGATCCTAAGAAACGTTAGACTGGGCACATGGTTGCCAATGTCGGACTCCAAAAAACGGCAAAGAAAAAACATCAATCAACACAAGGATACAATAGGTGCTTTGAAGGGCTGGGAATATGAGTCTCTTGATGTAGCCGTGCAGCAATGTAGTATGAAAAAAATAGTTATGTACTCATTATACTCATTGGTACATGATAGATGGGATAAGTTCGAAGCTTGAGCTGCTTCTCAGGTGCTGTCAGCGACCTCCGTGATACGAAATTTGATCTCACTGCCAGTGTGCGCCGTGCAACTTGTGGCAATGTCTTCAGGATCTACAAAAAGCCCACATTGGGAATCAGGCAAGGCCTACCAAACCAAGGGGATAGTATCCTGCCAATCGTAGCCAGGATGAAAAAGAATCTGCCAATCTTCGGCCAAGGATCTGAATGACATGACGCCCCGCTTTTGCCAATCGCTCTGCCAACTGAGGCGTTGGGAAAACTGTCGCCGAATACATCTGCTCAAGCACCGCACAAGTTTGCTGCGAAGAACGAGAAAGCAAGGCCATTTCCAAAGCCAAATGATACAGCTCATCTGGCAGTCTTGGATCCTTCGGAACTGTTTCCCACAGCAGGAAAAAGCGACCAACATCTTTCAGATCCTCGCCAAACATTCGCAGCAACAGATCCCAAGTCTGCGCAGTGGGTTGTACTCCAAATTCGGCGTACTGTGGGAGCATGTCAACTGCAAAATCTGCGAAACCACCCGCTACATATACCCCCAGCACTTCATTTAACATGCTTGTCCAATCAAGTTCGTTGGCCCAAACCCGACGAGCTTCCGCGACCACATTCCAAGCATTGCGAAGATGTTGGACCTTCTCATTCGCTGATGTATGTGGCCGGCGCATGGCAGTGGCAAAGAGCTTCACCAAATGGCAGTACATCACTGGACCCAGCCCAACACCGAGTTCGTGCATTTCTTGGATCATGGATCGAGCCTTCTTGGCATCACCCAGCTCTGCACAAGCTCGCAGCAAATTTTCGAAAATGAAACCGCTGACAGGTAGGTCCTCCGCTTGCATCTGACGATAAAAATCAAAGGCCTTGAGTGCATGGTCTCTAGTTGTTGACATGGCGTGAATCAATTCACCATATGTGATGTCGGTGGGGTACAGCCCAGAAATGCGCAAGTCATCCAGCAAATTCAGGGCACGCTCTGCTTCTCCAGCCTGAGCGCAGGCCTTGATCATCACTGTGAACAGAACCTCATCGGGCTGTATGAGTTTCCAGGTGCGAACGGAATGAAACTGCTCCCAAGCCTGCTCAAGCCTCCCCTCAGCAACAAGGCCATTGATGAGGATGGTGTGGACAACGACATCTGGCTGGATTCTCTCATCTTCCATCTTTCTCAGGAGAGAAAAACCTGATGGCGTGTCACGCGCACGTACGTGAGCCTGTATGAGTGAAGCATACACTTTTGGGGTGGCACTAATGAGTTGCTCGCGCATTTTCAGGAAGAGTTTTCTCGCAAGCTCTGCTGACTCGGGTCCACCTTGTTGCACCGCTCCAAGAAGCAGAGACACAAAGGTTTCCGCATCTGGTTCGAAACCATGAAGCTTCATGGTGTCATGGGTCTTCATCGCATCACTCATCCGGCCCTGTAAAGCCTGGGCCCGAATCAATTCATTGCAGTTTTCCACGGATGCTTTTCCCTCGAGAACAAGAGTCTCAAAGTCTACAGTACAGCTCTGCATCTCCCGCTGCCTCGCAGCACGCTCTGTGCCCGGATGATGTTTCAAAGCATCGGCCATGCTCTCCACCAGATCTGGATTCACGCCTGTTCGAGCAAAGTCGGCCGCCTTCTGCCGGAGGCTTGCTATCAAGCTCTGCTCAGGCTGAAGGGGACGATGCTGATGTGGGCTCCCCTGGCCATCTTGGGACCTCAAGCCCCAACTAAAACACAACTACATGCGTATAACATGTATCAATAAAATCAAACGTACCAAAATTAATTATACACTAAAAGTCTAAGAGGATAATTTGTGGATGCAGATAGATGCAAACAGCTGCATGTACATATCTAGAATCTAGATGTGATACAGGGTATTGGCTGGGATAGGCCACATGGTGAGGGTGATTGTAACTGTAACTGCTTTTTCATGCAAACTGGTTCATTGCCGCTGAGTCGCTGCATGCCATCTGCTTTTGTAGGGCTTTCAGCTGCTTCATCTTGCAACAGCTTGGACGTGGCTTTTGCCGGGGACAGAGCTTCTGCGCGGCGGCCCTGACGCCTACCGATGTTGACAATGCCCTTCAACTGCTCAGCAGCTTCCAACGCATTTTCAGGTGGCTCTCCTTCACTGGCACCTGTCTCGTTCCCTTGGCTCTCTTCGTTACCTTTGTCAGATTGCCATTTTGGCGGCTTCTTGTTCCGCAATTTGGCCGGAACTCTCCAAAAAGGCGTATCAGGAGCAACATAATCAGGAGAGGATTGCAATCTCTCCCGACGCTCTAGGACATCGTCCAGCAGCTTGCGAGACTCTACAAAGACAGAAGGAGCATCATGCGTCAAATCTTCAGCCGTCATGGGGGGTCCAAACCGAACAAAGAATTGAGGCGTCCGGGGCAGTGCCGCAATTGGTCGCTGCTCCAGCCGTCTGACCTGGCGGATAAACATTACCCACAATCAAAATTAATGAATAAAATGCAAAATGTTATTGTCCGTGCCCACCCAAGATAGGAAAGTGCTTGCATTTGGAGGCCTTGATTTCCAACTCGCCCCTATCAAAAAGGCAAAAGCATGGCACCCGTAGAGGAGCCAGCAGCATCCGTAACACCAACCACAGCAGCACAGCTCATGCAGCGAACTGAAACTGACGGGTTGTCATGCTACAGCGGCCACAGACCCTCGCGGGGGAGGCAATTCTATAAATATTATAAATGCACAAGGAACCAAAGGGCAGCACATGGTCACAACGAAAAAAAGACTTTCGGTGAGCGAGCTAGCGGCTACCAGAAGGCACGGCACGGGCAAAGCATGGAAACTCTTCAACAAACGCAACAGAAAAACTCGTGTTATATTTGTATCTATTTCGCTTGACATTTTGATGGCCAAAAAAAAAGAACATTGCGCCTGTTTGGCTCCAAAGCGTGGCACTTGAGTGCTGGAGGCTTCGCCGAAATCTTCCAGATCTGTCGCGTGGCGGTGTTTCTTGTTTCGCTGCTGGTACTTCTTCAAAGGTGGGGCTCCAGGACGTACCTCGGTTCAGCAAGGTCCCACCTCTGCAACATCTTTGTTCAAAATGCAACTGCCCCAAATGTCCTTCAAACGGTTTGAAGCATCTTGAACTCTTTAGATCCAACAAGTAGGTGTTTCATCATGTTTCATGCCTTTGGTTCAGTTAAGCCACAGCCCGTGGCAGTCGTGTCTTGGCTCCCTCCCTTGCCACTGCCAAGTGTTGCTGTGTGACTTTTCGACTCCTAGAGGTTCGCTGCTGCGACTGCACAAAGCCCAGTTTGGAAGAAAGTTCATTCGCTGGAGACCACCGTTTCTTTGGTGGTGGCAGGAAGCTTGATGTTGACACCGCTCGAGACTTCAAGATCGGAAGCACTGACGCACTGAGCCTCAGGATAGGCAAGTGATGTCTTTCGTGTGGATCTTTCAAACATATTCAAACCAATGTTAGCATAGGTGGCTACCTGAGGTCCGCACACTGCTTGCAAGCTCAGCTGTCTTGTCATTCCGAACTGTGTCTTGACAGGCAGCTGCCGAAGAAACTTGGCAGCCCACATCACAGAAAACATGTGTAGTGGCATTCACCATGCCGGCTGTGTAGGACTGTAGGTGATTGTAGGTGATTGTGGGTGCTGGTGAGGCAAACAAACAAGTAGCACACACATGTAAATTCTGCCAAATACCCCCCCAAAAAAAAAACGTGCTGTATTTGCTTTGGGACCTCCTCAATGCGCCAGATAACCAATGAGCATCGGATAACTGTTTCTGCTTGTCTGTGATCCATGAATCACTGACTGATGACCAGATTTACTGGCTTCTGGTGGATTTTTGGTTGCGTCTACAATCCAAGCAGCTGCAGCTGCAACAAAATGATGTCCTTCAATGTTTTGGAGTCGCTTAAGAAACCTTCAACAGCACGTTAGAACCTCAACATCTGCATGTACAAGAACGCTTACAACCACTCATCGACAAGTCAAGGCAGAATACGGTCACGAAAGCCTGTGGGAAAACGAAGGGAAACGCTTTTTTATGCTCTTTTATCCAGAAACTACGGATATGTCGGATATGTTTCTTACGAAGCACGAGCGCCTGACGGATCCTCATGAGTCCATCCGACACCGCACCAAAGTCAAGTCACCAGTAGACAAAGAGCGCTGGTGGCATCTTTAGAGCAAAAAAAAAGTGGCTCTGTCCTTTGCCACCGAGATTCTGCACATCAGATTCCTGATGCACATGGACCACTTTCTCAACGGTCTGAGTATTGGATGTATTGGCCTTTCATGGACCGCGCTCAGGTCCACAGATCAGGTGCGTCCCCGAACCCAGACCTGAAACGAAGTCAACCACTCAGTGGAAACTTCAGCCGTTTGTTCCGTTCGTGAAGCCCTCACGTTCGTTTGTGAAGCCCTGACTTGTGCGTCAAGGCCATCTCTCCTCTAAAAGTGTGCCAAGGCTTCGACAGAATATCGACCACGTGGGCCAATCCAATGCACCTCCTCCTTAGTTCGCAGTGGCATCCCAACAGTCCACGGCCAAGGGTACTTCCTCCAAGCTCCAAGCCAGAGAGCTGGCAAATAGGTCTAAGGTGGCATTGCCGCAAATCCATCCTGAAGGTTGGTCAACCGTTCAAAACACGGGTAGCCACCAGAGTCACAGCAGCCATTCATTTGGCTCACACTGGCAACCCCTGCGCGCACCTGTACCATCTGGCGTAGGTCTCCTGACCCCAAAAAACTTCAACGACCACGGGATCCAAACGATACGAGGGATCCAAGGGAACCCATTCGCAAAGTTTTCGTCTGATTTGCAGTAAAGGCGCAAACCAAGTTGCAAATCGCGGGCTGCCGGTCTTGACCTCAGAGGTCAACACAACCCTCGGGATACTTGGAGGCCCTGGAGGCCAAATAATGTGGCAGACTCGGCTCAGTATTTTTGCAAACTATATATATCTCTCTCTCTCTCTCTCTCTGCCTAAGAAAATCCATCTGCCACGAGGTCCAAACACTCCTGCCACGAGTCGCATTTCGTAAGCATCTGTCGAGTACACCGTCACGGGGTTGCCTTCACACGAAGATGATGATGGACCAACAGCATGACCAAATTCCTGCGACTCAATGGCCATGGCCATGGCCTTGCATGTCCACCCAGCTGCCCATGAGTTCCTCAATGACGAAGCCATGGGAAAAACGGAAACTCATGAGTTCTTCCAGTCTTCCATGAATCAAAGGAAAGATGATACGCAGTAGCATACACTGCGTACACCGTGATCATGCAACAAACCCACATTGCCTGCGCAGAGGGGAGCCAGGGACCATTCCGCCTCATGCTCAGAATCCACTCCTTCAAATTGTTCCTGCTGAGGGGCAAAACTCAGCATCAGCTGGCCTGTTTGGAGCAAAATCAAAGTTCCCAGGCCTGAGACTAGTCAAAACATGTCAAAACATGCCAAAACATGCCAAAACATCCATGAAGTCGCAATGAACATCTCACATTCTGATGTGAACATGCAATACTCAGGAGATAGCTGGTACGCCGTGGAGCCAGCCTCTCTCAACGATTGCATGGATAGGACAGGCAGCGTCAGATCAGGTTTATGAAAGCAACATCGGAACTCTCAAACCTCTTCAAGGACAGCTCAATGCAGCACAACATGCCACAAGGTGTGTCTCCTCGGAGTTTGCCATCTGCGCATACCGAATTCGATTCTCCATTTCCTTGGCGAGTTGAAATGTATCCAGTTCATTCCAATTCATCAAATACATCTAAGACATCAAATACATCAAATACGTCAAATACATCAAATACATCAAACACATCAAATGCATCAAATGCATCAAATACATCAAACACATCAAATGCATCAAATGCATCAAATGCATCAAATACGTCAAATACATCAAATACATCAAACACATCAAATGCATCAAATACATCAAACACATCAAATGCATCAAATGCATCAAATACGTCAAATACATCAAATGCATCAAATGCATCAAATACGTCAAATACATCAAATACATCAAACACATCAAATGCATCAAATACATCAAACACATCAAATGCATCAAATGCATCAAATACATCAAACACATCAAATGCATCAAATGCATCAAACACATCAAATGCATCAAATGCATCAAATGCATCAAATACATCAAAGACATCAAAGACATCAAAGACATCAAAGACATCAAATACATCGAATACATCGAATACATCGAATACATGTGGATCATTTAGTGAACCTTCTGCTCTTCCGACACCCACGTTCTGTTTCTGATGAGCGCTTCGCTTCACTTCTCCCAAAAGCCTCAGGACCAACTCAGTCACCCATTTGGAACCGGAGGTGGAAGGACTGAGCTTTTTGCAGTGTTGTTACGTTTCCGCTCAGCCTGAAGTATAAACCAATCTAGACAGGATCCAAAGAACGCGGCTAAAAAGAATGCCCGAACCCACCCAAGACCCAAACCTCCAATTGCGCTTTTTGGATGCTGTTCCGCAAGTCCGACGAACGCCTGGCCAAAACTGATGAGGAATTGACCCGAATGATTTTTTTTTATTGAAAATATTCTCATTGACATTTTTTGATGAAGAATGCCAGGGGGTCGGCTTTGCTGACAAGTAAGACTTGTCGAATCCCCACTGTTTTGGGACCACTTTGCTCACGTGCGTCGGTTTCTCCACCTGGTCGTAGGAATGCTTCAATGTAACAAAATTTGTAAGCAAAAACGCTAAGGCTAACACGGCCGCAGCTGCTTCAGCTTTCAGAGAGGCAACATCTAACCTAAACCAATCTGGCAATTGATCTTTGCAATTTTTTTGCATTGCTGAAAGGCATCAATTCGCCTTGGGGCCTGGGCATTTAGGTTCGACTGGGAGCCCGACGGGGTCTCAATGAACCGACGCATCTGGACACAAGACTTCCGTTGCCCGTCCACTCCACATTTAAATCAACTGAGGTTTTTGAGCCAATTCCGAAAAGCATGAGTCCAAAGTAGCCTAAGCATACAAATGGTTCCGTGCATATGTATTGCAGTCAGCAATGGTTTGCCTGTTGTGGCCGTACTTTTTGCTGCGATTCCTAAACCCACCCTTCCTTGACACCTACAAACGCAACCCCGCTCCAACCACAAGAACGGTTGTATGCAATCTGTTGGATGTGGGTTTGGAACAGTTGGGGTAGAAAAAAAACAATGGCATGCAAACACTGCATCTGGTTTTTTCGCTGGAAACATGTAGATACGAAGTATGAAGTGCCCAGTGCAGGAACACACGCTTGGACAGGATTAAGATGTCCAATGTGGGATGTGTTGGTTAAAATACACGCTAACCGGCAATATGTATATAATTTCATTGAACCACGGATAGACCTCGGGAAACACGGCGCGCAGCACACCTTTTTTAAAAAGAAATTCTGTGGTGTGGGCGCCCGTGCTCTGCACGAAATCGACGCAAGATCTTTATTGAGACATCGTGCGCAGTTTGCTTCGCCGCAAAGGGGAGCGAGGACGAAGCGTGGACGGACAGAACACCGTGCAAAATGAAAACTAAACGACGGTGTTGCCCGAAGGAAGAGCAGGAGGGAGTTGACCAAAACAGCATGAAAACGAAGATATCAGGATGACAGATCATGAATGATCATGAAACATGAGACATGATGAAAGATCCGTAAAGAGTTCTCTGTATGAAAGTTTCTATGCGAAAAAGTTTCTTTGCGTACCACCTTCTGTGTGCAAAAGCTCTTCTGTGTAAAGGTTTTTTTTGCTGTAAGGTGTAACTGTCTAAAAATGTCTAAAACCTTCCGTGAAAGTTTCCTTGTGCAGAAAAGGCTCTGTGTGTAAAAGTTTTTCTGTGTAAAAGTTCCTCTGTGTAAAAGTTCCTCCGTGTAAAAGCTGCTCTGTGTAAAAGGCTTCTCTGTGTAAAAAGCTCTGTGTGTGTGTGCACTTCTCTGTCTCCAGCTGTGTGAAGACTTCTCCGTGTAAAAGCTGCTCTGTGTAAAAGTTTCTGTGTGTAAAAGCTTCGGTGTGTAAACGCGTCCGTGTGTAAAGACTCCTCTGTGTAAACGCGTCTGTGTGTAAAAGCTTCTGTGTGTAAAAGCTCCTCTGTCTAAAAGCTTTCTTGTGTAAAAGCTTCTGGTGTAAAGCTCCTGTGTGTGTGTGCAGGAGTTTCTCTCTGTAAAGTTTAAAGACTTTCCCTTAATCCAAACGTTAGTCTCTTTATCTGTTAGAGACTCACGTCATTGACCACCCTTCATGTAACTAAATCCTGGGGTAAGCTGGGGCATGTAAACTGTTGCCGTGGATCTGCCATGGGTTCTTCAAAGGCCACCCAGGGGTATGTAACAAATTAATGATGCAGCTTAGCTCAACCATGGAAAGTGTACTGTGTGAGTGCACAAATGGTTTGCTTCAAGATTCAGCTGCGCAGCTCAATTGATGTATACCAAGAGCAAAGGAGAGGAAACAGCCTCTTTCCACCCTGGAAACATGGGTTTGTCAAATGCCACTTCTCAGCATCAGTGGCTGGGGCTGCGACGCACAGGCACTTCAGAAGTTCCAAGTCTCAGGTCGCTAATGTTGGGGCCAAATACCCTCATCCCATCACGCAAGAATAGAATATGACAACGACAGTATATACTAATTCAAGGAGTGAAAAATTCAAAGACCAGAGCTGACCTGAATGGCAAAAACACAATGATCCGAAACCAATGTATGAACATGTTGGGAAGGCTAGTCACACTGTATTTCAGTATTTCAATGGTATGTGGAGTAGAAACCATCTTGCAATGTGCAACACATCTATCCCCATGCCGCCAAGCTAGAAGTCAAGTCAAAAGGCGTCAACGAGATTGACTGGCCCTGCTCTTGTTATTGATTGCCAAGCTAAAATTTGCCAACCCATGGCAAAGCCAAAAACACCTTGCAGCTGTGTGCAAGGTTCACTTGAGATTCACAACGCCAGCTGCAAGGCTACTAGGTGCCCCTCTCACCTCTTAGCCTTCTTGGCCTTCTTGGGCTTTTCATTTTTCTCATCCTTGTCACCCTTGTCGCCCTGGGCCTCCTTTGAAGCACGCGATCGCTTGTTAGCCGGTTTGTCTTCCTTCTCCTCATCTCCATTCTTCTCAGCCGGTTGACGTTTTTTGCCTCCTTTGGATTTTCAGTCTCCGACCAAGTCATTGATGAGCTTCTGAAGCTTCTGGGGCAAAATGCCTTTGGTTGTACCAAGACGCTCATGGCAAGTCTTCAAGCCTTCTTGCACGTGTTGGGCGTGTGGCGAATATTCTGCTGTGGCCACCATCAAGCTGCCATGACTGCAGTAGCAGCAGTCTTCTTGCCTGTCTTGATCAGTCCCTGCGCAGTGTGGTGGAACTTGCGAACCTCCTCCTGCAAAGACAGCAACCTGTCATTGGTGGTTGCATGGCCCGTGAAACTTTTGAAAGCTTCACACAGGCCGTCCACATTCTCAGCACTTGCAGTGAAGGTATCCAACTCGGATCCCACGCACAAAATCGTATCATCGGCATTGTCAAGCAAATGCATCACAGGTTCCATTTGCCACGTCTCTGTACATTCCACCATCTTGCCGTACTTTGACTCAAACTTTGTCAGGTCGAAGTAAGATGGCCGAAGCTATTCTAAGGCCTTCTGGGTCACCTCAAGGAAGGTATCCACAATTAAATAACCGGCAAGGGCCATGCAACTCCTCAAACATCGGGTCTTTCATGACTGGGTCTGTGACAGCAATGAAGAGGGACTCAAACAAAGCCAATTTCGAAGCGAAGAAGGCCCAGTCATGCTCTTGATCATGCAAAGCTTTGAGCTCAGAGTCAATGCCCTCCATGTGGAGATTGCATTGCCAATTGCTTTGGTCCTGTGTGATCCAAAGACTTTGGACGTGTCCACTGGCACATCTGGGTTGGAGAGCATGAAGTCGAGAACCTTGCAATCCGAAACATGCTGGAGCCTTCGGAGAAGGTTTGCAATGGCATTGAATTGATCCGGAGGCACGCAAGCACTCAAAAAGAATTTCCCCAGATTCACCACATAGCCCTGAGCAAGCTTCACTTCACTCGGAAGGGCATCTGTGGCTCCACCGTTGTGGTTGGTTGTGGTGCGCTCAAAGCCAATCTCTTCAATGACTTTGGAAAATGCCATGCCAAAGAAACCGCCAGCCAATTCAGACTGCCCGCACACATGCCCATGGATCAAACCTCGCTTTGTTGGAAAAAAACAAAATGAACATGTATTACTGTATCAAGTAAACATCATGTAGCATATTGATATATACATACATATATATCTATATTATACAATATATTACTATATATATATTAAAAAAAGAAACGAGCTAGACCTGTATTTGAACCAGCTGTTGCATTTAGTCACTTGGATCGACCGAATCAATAAATCAGAATCAATCAGTTCTTGACAAGTTTCTGCGGACAAAACTGCCAACAACAAGATCAAAGCAACCCCATGCGGTGGTAGAGACCAAATGGTGTTTGATATTTACAAGATTGTGTCAGTTGGTTTGGTTCCCTGAAGCCCTGGTCTGTGCAGTCAAGTAACATCGAAATGCAAAAGCACCCACATTCTCAATCTCGCTGGGCAGCCGGAGCTTCTCCCCCGGGCACATGTTCGCAGCAGTCTTCCAGTCAGTAGACTCAATCTTTACAAGCACCTGGGAATCAGCCCACATGTGTAGTCTGCCCAGTGACTTCTCAAAGCCAGGGCGCGCCTTCTCCAGTCAGCTCAGGAGCTGCGCCTTGCCCTTTCTCAAAGCGTCATGCGCAGCATGCGCATCTGGAAGATCTGTAGCAACATGATGTTGGCGGAGCGTGTCGTTGATCGGAGACAATGGCTTGGCCTGCTGCTTGTACTTCTCGAGATCACCAGGGGATGTCCCATCAATGGTCGCCTTCTCCATCGCCAGAAAACCATCAATCACCTCCAAGATCCCTTCGGCTGCTTTCACGGTCAAACTGGTTGCAGCCACCTCGCGAAAGTTGGAGAGCACCCGCGTCCACAATGCCCTGGCCAGAATAGGGAAATGTCACACACTGCTGGAAAATGACTGAAATCCCTGACGGGATGAGGAGACCGAATACAACTAGCAGCAGTAAAAACGTTTGCATCGCAGCACACATACAACTTAGTTGTAACTTCAGTACACTTCGAAGCAGGCGAATGAAACCACAGTAAAGAAATTGAAAGAGAGCACACAGGAATTGAATCAGAGCACAACGATAGACTACCACTATTGATCACAGCCGATTGCATTTTTACATCCTAAAAGCTCCTGTGGGTCATTCTTGGTCAAACTTGCGGGATGGCGATAGTTTAAGGTCAAAGACAGTGAATGACAAGTCGACAAACTGTGGGACCTAAAGTGCTGGCAGCCCTGCTATGCCCAAAGAAAGCGGCCAAATCAACACTAGCTGGCGTAAATCCAAGTTTAATTACTGACCGACCTATTCATGACTCGCAGCCCCAGCCTCGCCTCCATGCACTTTGGCTTGACATTGCCAACGTCACTTCGAAAGAGAAAGCAACCTTCCCGTTCGCAACCTTGCTCAAGTATGCCCTGTTTTCATCAGACCCTGAGTCTACTGCAAGACAACTGAAGATCCGCTGAAGGTCCTTCATGATCGCGGAGGTGAACCCGCTAGCATTCGCGTAGAGATTGATGTCTGCCTCTGGTTCCAAATGTGTAGGCAGCCTGGGACAAATTGAGACGCAGCTTGCACAGCTGGAACCCGGAAGAGATTGGAACTCAGGACCTTGAGACTTCAACACGCAATACCATTGTCAAACCATTGAACTGAATCAAATCATGTCATATCGATTTGTTTTTATCATGTATCATAAATCGTATCATCTAATATCACAAGCAAATCATGTCATATCATATCACAAAACAACATTTATCAAAAAAAACTAGCCTGTCAGCTCATATCAGTTCAACATGTGGTGGTCCGCATCAAACCACATCATTCATACCATTTACATTTGGTACAGTCCAACAATCCAAGTGAGCCAACGCAGGCGTAGGAAAACTGGGCCGAAGGTTTTCAAAAAAACTTAACTGCCTGATTGTCTGATTCACCATTTCTGTTTTGTTTGAAATTGTTGACTGCCAAAACCTGGTATGGCAATTCCAACTTGCTTCCTAAACTTGGCGCAAAATTTGACACCTCAGAGCTTTGGACTGTCACTGAGGGTGGGTCTAGGTTGGAAAAAATTAGATTCAGAACGTATCAGCTTCAGCTTTCAGTTCAAAGCTTGCCTGCAATAATGCCTATCTGCTGTAGACTCTTTCGTGTGTCCTGAACAAAGGGCCACCTGCTCATGCAACAATTTGTGCAAACCTCACCTCAAAACAACAACGACCTTGTATGACAAGCAATAAGATAATCTGTAATCTGCTATCTACGTATTCCAAGGTGAGCGGGATCAGAATCCAATCTGAATAGGGTTCCAATGGGTGAAAACTGCACTACTGGTCACTAGGCTCTGTGCTGGCAAGAAACCAGTTGGTGACAGTAGCGAAATCCGGAGACTTTAAGCTGGGGCCCGGCTGGTTCTTTGCCCACTCAACACTGCCAGCCGGCTTCAAGCGCCCGTACAAGCACTCAATCCCCGCCTGCTGAGCCTTCCTCAAGGCCACATGGAAGGCTGTGGATCGACTCCCCAAAGCTCTGCAAGATTGACAGCGCAGGCTTTCGGATTGGCAAGAGAAAGGAACTTGATGAGCAGGAAGTTTGGAGCCTCTGTTCGCAACAAAGATTCAACAGCTTAAGAAAGCCTGTGACGAACCATTGACTAGACTATGAACGAAACACAATGTGGCCCTTAACAAAAAGAAATTGCAACAATTTCACATCTAGGTCAGTGAAAAAGCGTCAGTTTTTTTAGAGGTGATTGGTGGGCTTGACTACCTATATACTCGATTTGGAAAAAAATTACCTTCAGCATCGTGTAATCATAGGGCGTAGGCGGGGTCATCGATCACAGATGCTTTAGGTAAGAGAAATATATAGGGCTGGAGATGCAAATTGAATGCGAGGTCAATCCATTGTCTCATGCCCCGCAACCAGCCAAGAAACATCTGCAATATTCTTGGAGATCATTCGCACCATCTCTGCCAGAGTGCCATCTGCATCAAAAACTGATGCCCAGCAAGCTTCAAAATGGTGCTTGATGGTGCCAGCTGCCGACACCTCTTCAATGAGCTCCTCAGCGCTGCTGTTGCGGATGATTTTGCACAAGTCTTTGAGCTTTTTGTTGAGCCGGTTCCTGATTTCCAGCAGCTTTCCCTTTCTGGCCTCAACATCTTCTCCCTGGATCTCTGTCAGGACGTTCTCAATCTCACTGCAAGTGGGGGTTGCTCGGCCAATGCGGCGATCCACCTCTGTCGATCTGACAGCTGATCGCCAAATGGCGGGACATGTCAAGTCTTCCAAAAGTGTGAGCAACTTGGCAGCCCCATCCAGGATAGAAGCCTCCTTCGCGAGAGCTTTGTTGCTCTTTTCCTTCTCCAACCTGTCCTTGGCCTTCTCTGTCTTGCGAGGTTGCGCTTTGGGTTTTGCCATGTCTTTCGGTGCAGCCTTTGCTTTTGCCGGCTGCTTCTTCTTCTTCTTGCGGGGTTTCTCTTCTTCATCCTGGCTCTGGCAGCCGAAGCTTGAGCTTGATGAGTTCGAAGAGTCACTGGAGTGATCGGAACCAGAGCCATTCTCAGGGTCAGCCTGCTGCTTCAGGACATTTTCCTGCAATGCGCCAGGGCATGGGTTTTAACTTGATTCCAGCCATACGTGTGTGCATGCTGGTCTGCCAGTCTCTGTGTATTGCCGCTGCTTTCCCTAAATCATATGCGGCGCGGTATGTGCGTGTGGCATATGTGCCGTTCCAACTGACTCTATCATCATCTCATGATCCATGGAGGCTCATGTAGGTATGTCACAAAGACATGCAAATGTTGTATAACTAGTAACACGTGTCATGTGCAGGAGCGCGCGCGTATTAATACACTGGAAGCATCTTTGGTTTCAACTATATCACGGCTTTATGATGGTATGGCTGGCATGAACTTGTACATGACTCATGACTGCTTGAATCTGTATGCGATGAATATGTTGCACATTTTCGACGTTCAGATGCAATATGATAGGTGATACGTGGTGTTGTGCTTTGACCGCCACGTATGATTTACAACTGAGTTACGGCAATATTTTCATCCCAAAACAGCAATGCGTGAAGCTGTGTCTGAAGTCGCCAGCACCATCAAAACATTGAAGGATTGAGTTTCCAGTCGCCACCACTTGTCAGGATCTCCCTCTCACTGTTGTTTGGTTGGCTTTCAATGAGATGTAGTCCAACCAACCGGCAACCAAAAAAACATCAAACAATGAGCAAGCCCGATACCAGCAAAATTGCTCAAACCATGTGCCCACTGATGAACACAAAGCAAAACCCCAAGTTTCGCCGGCCTTGGTGTTGATCTTCTCGTCCATGTTCACTGCGCCTGAAGCCTTCTCTGCTGCTTCTCTGGCACCCGATCTGTCACCTGTGTGGTCCGTCTCCTTAATCCGAGACGCTGACACTCGCTTGCCAGTGAGCATGTGCATCTCTTTTTCGACTGGCACCATCTCATTCTTCGTCGTGGGGTGCTTGACCAATTTCACCCCCGTTCCCTTCAGGCACTTCCTCTTGTCAGCCTGAGATTTGAATTTTTTCTTGGACTTGATGGGGTCCTTGATGTGGTCATCAATGCTGACCAGACCTGCAGCAGATTTTGATGATAGGCGATAGGTTCAACAGCTTCAATAAGAGTAGGAAAGAGCACAGCATAACACGACATTAGCCATTCGCACCATAGCATGACAATACCGACTCTCAGCAATCCTGAGTCCAAAAACGCTGTACCTTGCTTAACTTAGATAGTTAGACTGACAGAGTTTAAACGAAATTAAAATATAAGCAAAAAAAATTGATATGTCGGTCGGACCGTCCGACCCGTTCGTCATATTGGTGTGCATGCAAGTAAATTGATGATTGATGATGCAGCCAGCAAGTGACAGGCAGCAGGCTGGAGCAGGCTGGGGCAGGCTTGGAAAACAGAATTGGTCAGGCTAGGTTCCTGGAAGGCGGGGTTGGATTTCAGAAACTTTGGGATTCATGGTCTCACATTTTCCAGCATAGGGGAGCAAGGTGGGTTTGGAGGGTGATTTGTGGCATATTATTTAACGGCATAATGTTTTTGACATGTGGGAACTAAGTGGCACAATGACATTCCCAGTGCAGTTCCCCATTGCGATGTCGCACCGTTAGGATTTTTCATTGCAATATAGACTGGACTCACTTAGATTTGCTACTCTTTGCATTTTCATCTGCCAAGGCCCTTGCTGACGTTTCGACTGGGCCCCAATGACAAAGGGTCCATCTACAGCTCATCAGATTCGACTGGCAGTGAAATTCCCGATGCTGAGTCAGAGACGCCTTCTGAAGCCGAACGTGACTGTGAGCCAGGCTTGCGGCCACCTTCTCCAGGAGCAGACTCGCTTGGTGCTAGGACTCTCCGTTTCAGCGATTTATCTGATGAGAACTCAGGCTCATGGAGGGTTGTTGACAGCGTGACCAAAGGAACACGTACTTGAGTTGGTCTCTGGTCTCCGGATTTTTGGAGCGTTTTTTAAGACAAGAATAGTGAACTCATGTTGAGTTAGCTGGTGGGCAGCAGTTGCAAATTGACATTGGAAGGGTTAACAGCATGAATCACGCACCGACTACCAGAAGGTCCATAATTCACAGTGCAATTTTTTGCTTTTCCTTTGGCACCTTTTATTTTGACTGGCTCCTTACCCGTTTTGAGCTGTAGTGAAAGCAGCTGCGTTGCTGCGAAGGGTCGGCAGGTCAGTTTCCGCGATACTCCGTGCCAGAAAATGTTGCCCACCAGTTGCAGTCTTTAGGCGGCCTTTTGATTGCCTAAGCGGCGTGGCCAGACCTTTCCACAGTTCTGCGAGGTGGCGCAGGCACGTACGCCTGGTAGCAAAGTTTTGCCTTGCAATCGTAGCGCGTGGGGATTTCAAACGTACGGTGCATATTAATTATTAGATTTTCAATGACTGCTTCATGACTGGATATAATAATAATAATAATAACAATAATAATACAATAATAATAATAGTATATGTAATATAATAACAATAATAATAATAACAATAATATAAATTATTATTATAAACAAATGAATAAACAAATAAATAAATAAATAACTAAATAAAAATAAATAAATAAATACATACATACATACATATATATTTAAAAAAATAAACAAATAAATAAATAAATAAAAATTATTATATAATAATAATGATAATATGTATATGTGAAATGATGTGTGTATATAGTTTTTATCAATCCATCACATACGAACTACTAACTTATGATTTGGGACTGAACTTACGCCTTTTGACTTTAGGCTATGGCTCATGACTGTGTGGTAGGTAGCAGCAACAAGTGGAGCAGATATTGTTAGCTCGAAGCGTTTCAAAGATTGCATGGTGAGTGCCTGGGTGCATATTTTTTACTACTAACTGATTTTGCGCAGGGTTTTTTTGTTCCAAGGTTTTGTAGGTCGGTGTGGCAGCATTGAGCGGGGGACATTATGCCGCTCGAAGGCTCGATTTATCGCTCTTCCTTGTGGCCTCTGGCCAGGTCATTCAAGTTTGTTGAGGTTTGAGTTGCGTCCCTGCCAGCTTCATGGCAGAAATGAGTGACGATGAAAGCGCAGCTGGCACTGAAGATGCGCCTTGAAAAGTTGATGCTGAGCCGGGCGTTGATCACGACAAGTCGCAATGCAACACCTGCATCATCAGTTTTTCGGGGAGGAAAATAGAGAGAGTTCTGTCAGCAATAGTTTCTCCGAAGTTGAGTTTTTAAGTGGCAGTTAAACCGGATTTCCCTGCGTCGATACTTTCAGGATCCCAGGCGTGAAAAACTGAGGATCAGTTTGCCTGAATACTGTTCGTGAGTTGCCTTGTCAGCTCAGGATTTGTCATGTTTTCCGGTGGTGGATCATGTGCGCCGAGGATTGCCCAAGCGGCAAGGAGCTGCTCGTGCAGCTGTGCAAGAATTTCAGCATTGACAATGTGTTTCTACACTCTCCGTGGCTCCTTCAAGGGCAAGAAGCAGACTGAGCTGCGTGACGGCATGAAACAGCACCGCGCTGTCAAGGAGGAGTGACTTGCAGCAAGGACGTCTGGTCTGGTACAGTCGGCACGGTGGAATACCACACCATACCGTCATACCGCAATACCATCATCATACCAGCCACACGTGACAGGGCCTCATTGGATTTTAGGGATTGGATTCCAACTTGGTGGATCCTGGACGGGATTAGACAACAGCAATCATGTTGCAGTAGGCAGCAGGTTTTTTAGAAGATGGATGGATTGAGAATTTTCGGACTTCGTGATTGCAGATTTTGGATGCAGATTGCGGAGAACCAAGTTTCTTCAGGTTTCGGAAGAAAAAAATTCTCCACAGGGTCAACAACCCAGGCCGAAAGGCCAAGCACCCCAAAGTGGACTATGTTCACTTAGTTCGACGGTCTGAGGAAGACTACGTTGATTTTCAACAGGTCAAAAGTCCGTGAGTGACTGAATGTATCGCTTATGTTTCATGCCGTGTGCCAGTAAAAAAATTCTCCGAGGCATATCTCGCATGACACGCGTCATACATTTCATTTACAATTCCTCATGTGAAGAAAATTCCGAAATGGTCTAGACATGATGTAGTGTTTCTGATCCTATTCAGTGCAAAATTTTCTCGCAACTGCTATATGGTTCAGACTGTCGAAATCACCGGCATCGCACTGAAAGTTGTAAACGCTTAAAAATGACAAAGAAACCGTTTTTTTCCTGCCACTTTGTTGAGAACGCAAGCAAGGTGACATTAGTTTTGCACGTTCAAACATTTCATGCTTGAATGGAAAGCTGTCATTAAAAAGTTTCCACACTGAGCCACCTTGAATTTCCAGTCTGGGTTCATCTCACCACGCGGCATCTTGAAACTGTCGTTGAATTCACCAAACAAACATTCAAAGTCTTGTTTGGGCGCATGCCACATGCTATTGGGCTCTCAGCACGAATCGAAATTGTAGGCTGCACTGCGTTTCGTTTCTGTTTCATCTGTTTCCCCTGGTACCATGCAAATACTGCGCAAATCCAATCCAGCAATACCATCGTGCTCATATGACATTGCATTCAGTGAACATCTATGCAACTGATCTATTGAAGTGCACGCTTTGGATTTCTAATTTCTGACCGATTGGCCATCCACCATCACAGTAGGAAAAACTGCCACCATCACCACTCGCATCACCACGCGGAAACCACCACCACCAGCCACCATGGTACCTAAACACCAGGTTCCCGCTGCCATCTGAAGACTTGCCGTGCCACTCAACGCGCCCCTTTTTCTCTCACGCTAGTTCGAGCCACTTGCATCAAAGGTTCACTTCTTGATTTGTGTGCGTGTCATCAAGGCATCTGCGCAACTGACCATGCCAATTTCCTCAGGATCGTTGCGAGTGCCAACTGGAGACCTGATTACCTGCAAACGTACTCATGAGTGCACAGAATGAATTGTGACAAAAGGATCTTCGGAGGTCCCAAAACAACCCTAAATTATTTGCAAACCAAAGTTTTGAAGGGATATTTTTTGACATCACTTCGGGTAGCACCAAGTTTAAAAACACTGTGTGTCAGGACAGGATTTCCTTGCATTTGACTGGATTGCCTGTCGTTGGTAAAAAAATAGTGGCAAACATAACCGTAGGCACCAAAAAATTGAACAAACGCGTGGCGAGGGTGGGAATTGGTTGTTTTCATTTTTTCAATAATGAGGGTTCTTTCAAACAAAGACGGTCTCCATCTTTCAAACATTTCTACGTCAAAAAACTAACACAAACAGGGTTCTTCATGTTCGGCATTTATTCAAACAAATGCCTGTAAAAAAAACAACCAACCTCAACCTCACTGATTTGAGTTGTTCAGCAATCATGTGTTCTAAACAATTCAACAGGGAATTGACCTGTAATTTTTGGTTTCCGCAGTTTTCAGAATGCGAAAAGGCCGTCAAGGCCAGAACCCATCTATCACTGCGTTTTGTCCCTCATTTTTTTTGGTAAAATGCCATCCACCCCACACTTAATCAATCGTTTGGGCCTTCCCAGCCATTTTTTTTCTGAAAAATAGACTCCAAATGTTTTGCAACGACTTTGGCCCCCACAGCCACCAAATTCATGTAAAAAATCACACCAAAATTTGAGTGTTTGTTGGATTTTTTTTTATGAAACCATTGGTTGTTCCCCAACAACGTAAGCTAACGGGGTCCTCACCCCACAAGCGCTCCGGTGTGCACTGGTGCAGGCACCGGGTCACTACTGTTTCACGAAATGTCTGTTCGCAAACAATAACCACAAACACTGGTGAGTAACAATGCCGTCGTTGCAACATGTATATTTTTTGACGAAAATGTAATTTGGAACGTAGCTAAACCCTTCCAATCCGGACAACCCGCTACAAAAACGGTTGTGTTGACAGGGCGCGCAGTAACCTTGCATAGACAACCTTGGTGCCATCTACACAGGGCAGCTCTCCTGCGTGCTAAAGCAGCAAGAACAACTTAACATGACAGAAAGGTATGCTAATCATCTGCGCGCACACACGTGGATCACATGTGCACAGATTTTTTTTTTTCCAGATCAAATCTACCATGTAAACATTCAGGGCCGTTTTTCCCCACATCGGATCGCACATCGAAATCACATCTCCACACCAGCGATTTTCCCCGAATGTTTGAATCACATGTACACACTATAGGTCCTCTTTTTAGCAACTGTGGACTCTCAGGCCTGGATCGCATGCAAAAACATTTTTTGGGGGGGTGAGGTGGGGTGGAGGGAAGTCGATGGAGCAGCATGGGAATGCATTCTCGCACGCACACTGAACGAAACCGTTCAATTTTTCTAGCTAAAGGAGGGCTGGAATGGGGTAAGGCGGGATGGCAAAGCACTCTCGCACGTGCACCCGATGGTCACACGCACGTACCGACTCTGGTCCCTTAGGGCATTAAGGGGTGGGAGGAGCAAGCCGACATTCCCGCACACGCGCACAGGATGATCACACTTGGGCGCCCATGTCTGGTTCATGGGGGTGTTCGGGGCCATTCCTGCACACGCGTACACGATGATCACACATTGGGCGCCCGCATCTAGGTAATGAAGATGTTGGGGTTCGGGGTGGGGTGGTGAAAGTTAACATTCTTTCACACGCGGTCAAAGAGATCACACGCTGGGTGCCCGTGTCTGGCTCAGGGGGGCCTGGGCGGGTGGGAGGAGAATAAAGACACATACCTGAGAACTCAATTGTAAAACTGTTGTCGTTTCAAATTTGTGTTTTTGGAACAAACTACAATAATTGTTGTTTTCGTGTTTTTTTTGGTGGCGGAATTTTGTGCCTAGGAACAGTATGATTAGCTGAAATTGTATGAAGGGTGTCACGGAAGGCCGAAACTGTTTTATGGCGATCGCTGTCCAAAGGGATCCAACATGAAAGGATGCAATTGTGGATTGTATAGGTCCCATATGGTCCCATTCTGCTGGAATTTTTCGCAATCAAATCACCACAGCCCTCGATGAATCTCTGGGACATGTTTCTTCTCCAATGGTGGGGATCGTCAAGAGCCCCTAGATGCGTTTCTTCAAAAAAACGGCCGGAACAAAAACGGTGTAAAAACCGGTTGAAACGGCGTAAAAACCCGTTGAAACGGCGTAGGACCTCGATTAAAAGGTGTAAATAGTGTCGGAAACTGCGTAGGCAAAACACGTGGCTCTGGTACTTTCAGAGTCGCATCTAGCGCCACGGTTTTGTTCTTGGAACTGGATTGGTGCTCTTAGGTGATCTGATTTTTTCCCACTGCGAGCGGTTCGCTTTCATCAATCAGGTTCCTCCAAGACTGGACAACAATTTTACTTAGGATGCAACACTTGGGTTTTCCCTGGAAATGGGCGTCGGTCAAAGTTTGAGTCTTCAATACCTGGTATTACCTGAAGATCCTCACGTGTTTTTCTGTATGTGCGCATTTTCGTTGGAGGTGGCGCAAACATTTTTTTCCCTGAAACCGCGGTTTTTCGTTGAAGCAGCGTAAAATAATTGCATTTCAGAAACCAGCAGAAATTTGGCACAAGTAGATTTTGTAGGTATAAGTTACGGTATAAGTAAAAAACAAAGGTAAACAAATAGATATATAAACACAAAAATACGTAGCCACATATAAAACACAAAAGTAAATCAAATCAACCAAACAAAATGGGAAGGAAAACCCAGCCCGTAGCTCCAACAGTTCTGCATCGGGTGAAGGTGGATGCACTCCAGAAGTGCGCATATCCGTGGTCTGCTGAACGTGCAAGTCAACAAACCAACTATTCCTAATATGTTCCCTTTTTTGTTCCAACAATAATTCCTCTTGGTAAAGCTAAAACCACTGTGGTGGAGCGCCATGAGCTAGACTAAAGCTGTGGGAGTGCAGTGGAGTGCAGTGGTCTGAAGTGAAATGAAGTGAATGGACAGATAGTAGAACATGGCTGGAAGAATTGGAAAGGACACGAATGTTTCGAATGCACCTCCCTCCGGACACACCTCAAGCAAGGCATGCCATATCATGCAAGTTATCAATGTCGCAACACTTGCCAATTATCATGCCGGAAAAAATGTTAAAGTTGGCGCTACATAAATTCAAACAAAATGTCAAAATAGATGCAATATAGAAACACCGGGAAACATGTCAGATGGAATGCCCGAGCATTCCATGTCTCCAACCTATTTTGTATGACAAAAACAAGGGCAATGACAATCGTCCTCATCATTGTCACTGTCGTAGTCGTACTCGTGATTTGAAACTGTTTCGGTTCAATCAAAAATATTTCGAAATGTGATTTACACCGCAGTTGTCGACTACCTAAACCATGTTACATGTCCCAGTGCAAAATCTAGTTGCAAAACCATATTCGCCAACAAAATGGGATTGGTTGGAACCAATCCAGTTCAACAACCCAATAGCAGAAAATGTTCCACGGATCCAAAATATTGGTTCATTTCCGGCTTTGTGGTTTGGAAACGAAACACCGCATCACTCCGAAACCCACAGGTGAAAACACAACAACAAGCACTGCTGTTGGCAATTTATCCCGAAATTGAATCATATTAAATTGATTTCAAAACCATGACGACGTTGCTACCACCGTCGTCAACATCGACATTTTTATCTTGCTCACGCGTGCTTTCGCCGCCCTTGTGATTAAGAGCGATTAGGAAGTGTTCCCTTGACAATTAGCCATGTAATGTATTCAATTTTCTTGGTACCCTACTGTTACCCATGTGGCCTTGCAAACACGGGGGTTCACGTCGGAAGACAATCTCGAGCTGTGATAGAGCCCTCTACACTGCGTGACATTTTCCAGGTTCGGAAACCAGTTCGTAATTACTTTGCTGTACATTTTTCAAGCAGTACTCGTTGCGCAGAAATTTGCCATGAAACCTTGAAAACTTAACATTTTTGGGAAGCGTATGGCGGTTTCCCACGAACGAAACCGACCTTTGATGAACGTTTTTGATTATGAAATTAGTTGCGTGTTACTTTGTCGTCTGCCCGTAAATCATTGATGGTCAATACCATACCATGCACATGGTTTTGCCGCACCAATAAAACAAAGGTTTGGAATTTGAAAATTCCGGCATAGCACGTAGTTCATTTCACCTTCGTTTAGCCGTTGCAAATGGAGTTTTCCACATCTCAAAATATTTGATTTCCTACATACAATGAGATTTTGGATGTCCCTGCGATTTTGTCCAACGCCAAATCGTTGATACACAGTCTGGATGCTGCTCAGCGTCGGATACTGCAATCACATGTTGGATTGTGTTTGTTCATGCCGTGTTTCTTGCAAAAAAAAATTGGGTGGGACACTTTTAGTACAAACCCGTGCGGTGAGTTATGGCGACTAGAACATTTCAATGACTCGAATATTGGACACCATTCCGGCGCTTGGCAAGAAAGGCATTTAGGACTCGTGGACGGTTGTGTCGACATGTGAAAATCAATATCCACATGAATATCTGCACGATTCAAGTGCCCATGCGACACCACATCATGGATCCAATTTTGACCATCGGCAGGCAGAATATTTGCAAAATTGAGTCGTTGCGTCACGGTTTTGCTGAACGCTTTGTGTATATAATGCATGTATATACACAAAATATAAAATAACATAACACAATTTAATATAATATAATAAAATATCATATAATAAAAGAAAAATCAAATTAATACAATATTAATATTGAAATAATGT
>Ga0126342_10000440_pt1 | contig 44510 bp, 57 predicted proteins | sample Cyp1metagenome_FD_92528 | JGI IMG/M metagenome (GOLD analysis project Ga0126342, IMG submission 92528) | Coral microbial communities from Lord Howe Island, Old Settlement Bay, Australia - Cyphastrea 1 metagenome | ecosystem: Host-associated > Invertebrates > Cnidaria > Coral ...
GCTGCAAGACAACAACAAAACCTACTGCAGCAACCCACCAACCGCCTGCAACCGAAACTGCACTAGAAGGCGCACAGGAACCAAGTAAAACTCTTGGATTGGGAGCCAGCGCAAGATGTATATTTTCTATGGGCATTTGTTTCACTTTTCTGACGAAGCAGTGAAAGGTGCAAGGAGGAGGCGCGGCAAACCATGGCTTGACCAACACATGCGCAGCAACCTTGAGGCTGCCATGCGTGCCTCGGGCAGGTCTCGGTAAGCCTTGGAGCGCCTCGAATGCCAACAAACCTGCTTCATCATGGCTCCCAAAACAGGATCCAAAAAACTAGTAGAAACATGGCGGCCAGAAAGGGACCTCGACTGTAGCACCGAAGAATCTGACGAACAGCAGTAACCCACGTCGGATGTGGTGGCCTTGCATGCGCAGGCCGGATCGTAGCAGCAGTCAGCAGCCGTATGGCTCGGGTGATGAGGAGCTTGTGATTTGCAAACCTGTCCGGAAGGAAAGCCTTCCACGCACTCCATTCCAGGGCAGTGGAGAACAGCTGGTAGATTGTGTACTCATGAGTGGTTTTGGTCAAACCCTAGCTGAGTGGTGCGCTGCTCCCAGTCATCTGTCATTGCAAGTGAAGGGCCATAGACTTTCATTTGTGCGTGATTCTGAAAGAAGATATCAGGGCTCAGCAGCCCTCCACCCAGCCCACTACAATGCACTGTGAGGGGTCGATCTGGCATGGGAGAGTCCTCTTGCCAAACATCTCCCAACGAGAAGACCCATTGCGCCCACTTCTGCGGACGGTCGAGCGAAACGACTGACGTACTGGCGGCAGCTCCAGTGTAAATTTGCTGGGCACACTGAACTACATCAAAGACGTGTCAATTCGGTGCACTACATGCCGCTGGGAGACCAAAACTGAGTTCCGCTGCCTGGGTGAGGGCACGGCACTGGCTTCCCAGAGTGGCTCTTCGCTCCCACAAGCCTAGCAACGGTCTGCTGATAGGAGAGCGGGGAAGGTGGAATCTTCGCATGAACCTGTCTCCTGGTAACACTCTGATAGTGACCTCTCCTAGGAGGAGGCTTAGCGTTGGCAGAGCCCCTTGCTCATATGCAGGACGGGCCACTTATGAAAGTTGGGTTGTCTGCCTTGGAACCCATCAAGGATTCCTCGCAAGTGTCCATGCCGAGGCCAAACACCCGTCTCAGGGACCGGAAATGTAACCCACCCAGACCATTGCCCAAGCAGGCTCCATGCATGACACCAGTCAGCTGCAAATCTGGTGGTGGTGCCTAGCAGCGGTGATCCAAGCAAACCACTAGAAACGGCTTTTTTTCTGTGTCATGAGGTGGCTGGCTGGTCAAGAGGTAACTTTCAACATGGTCACGGTAGGCTTGGGCGGCAAGGGTAGCAAGCTCATCTGGATCCCGTTCAGGATCAGCAAGTTCAGTTTCCAGGAGTGGGCTCTGGTGACCAGACGCTAAGACAATGACTAATCCCGCATTGATCTCCGGTGAAGTCTTCGCTGACTAGAATGACACCCTTACTGGCCAAAAGTTGCTGTGCTTTCGAGGTCACCCCCTTGTCTGCTGAACCAGAGAGCGATTGGGCAGTGGGAGAGGAATGGCCACTTTTCACTTCTTCTCGGTCAGTTGGATGGGGACTCGGCGGATCTGACCCAAAATCAACCAGGCGACCCGATGGCTCAGTTGGTATGGCGTTGGTCTTGCCAGCGCTGACAGACTGCCGGTGGTGGTTCGAATCCCTGCTGGTCCACTCGGAAGGTTCAAGTGCGACCCGCCGAAAGGCAATGAATGGGCGCCGACCACAAAAAAGGACCCACCAAAATCAACCTCATCCTCAAAGTTGCAAGTAGCATCTGGAGACTCTTGACGTCGCGGACAGACTACCGGTGGCGGTTCGATTCCCCGCTAATCCGCAAGCCTCAAAGTGTGGTGACCAGGCGAAAGCCGATTGGCGCCGTCCACAAAAAAAGCAAGTAGCATCTGGAGACGGTGCCCGCATGTGAGTGGCTGCAAGATTCTCAACACTTCGCGATTTTGACAGCTTGACAGGAGGGCCAGGTTGTTGCGTGGCTCTCCCCGTATCAACAGATCGTGCTCTCTTATGCGCTGGCGCAATTGGACTGCTCGGCATCGGTTCAGGTTGTAGGCAACATTCAGCAGAATGATCATGGCCTGTGCACGATAGCCACAGCTCCTGAATTCCGAAAAGCGTCACAGGCACACAATCGCTGTCAATAAGGGCAAAGTTGATGGCCGGGAAGAGAAAGACACATGCATCAAGTATGTAGGTGCCAGCCCATGTAGGGTGCACCTTGTCTAATCCCGTGTCTGCAGATATGGGCACGAAGACGACAGTGGTGCGCTCACCATAGGGGCCCACGTATTGGATTCTCTCTTTCCACCACGCAGCAACCATGGGCCAGTGGCCTAACCCTGGAGGGTTTGCGACCGTGTCCGCTAGTAGGTCTCGATTGTCAGTGATAAGGTAGACAGTCTGAAAAGCTAAGAATTCAGCAGCTTGGCTCACGACCCAGCGATAGAGACTGTGCCAATTGGGTCCCGGTGCAACCCCAAACCTTGATCTCATAATCGTGCCTATCTGGCTCGCCAGACTTCTTGTAGGGATCTCAAAGCGCCATTGGTGATGGACAGTCTGATTCAAGCCATACTCAGTAGAAATATCTTTATATAGGCCCAGTGCTTCCAATAGATCATCGAACTGCGCATTAGGGTCAGGTTCAAACCATGTCTGCTCTGCTTGCTGTCTTGTGAGGAGTACCATGAGTCTGTGGTGAGAAGCAAAGGCCCGCACCAGTCTGCGGCCGGAGACAGTGCTTGGTTTCGAAGGGGGGGATTGTAAAACTGAGGGGCCAGCAAAGTGATACCCCTGACCAGTCTGCGGCCAGAGGTACCACACTGAAGCTTCGGTTCCGAAGAGCAATCAAGACAGGGATGAGGAAAGTGCAGGAGGAAGGAAAGGAGGAGATGAGGGTGGCGCTGGAAATCCGGACCAGTCTGCGGCCAGAAAGACCAGGCACAACACCCGAAGGGTACAAGAAACAAAGAGAGAGAAGGGACGAGAGGAAGAGCAAGAGCACTGACCACCCGGACCAGTAAACGGCCAGAAGAGACAGAAGCAAGGGAAAAAAACACGAGAAAAAAGAGGAGAGACACAGAAGCACAAGAAACAAGAAAGGGACACGAAGAGCCAAAGCACAACAGCACCAAGGGAAGAGAGGAGAGAACCAAGAAAGGAAAGGTGAAACCAAAAAAGTCACACCTTCAGTACCGATCAGTGAATGGCCAGGAGAGTTAGGGCTAGGTCTCAAGGACCAGGGGGCAACAAGGGAAAAATTGAAGTGGAGAGGTACTGACAGTCCGGACCAGTCTGCGGCCAGAAAAGCCAGGTACCAAGTAATGGAGAGATGACAAGGAAACAATAACACGGGGAAGGACCAGGAAACAGGGGGATGTTAAGCCAATAAACCGACGGTGAAAGAGTAAGTGAGGAAAGAGGGAGAGGTAACCAGTAAGGGATTAAGGGGAACAACTTGCCTGCGATGAAGTAGTAGCCCGAGCTCCAAACTAAGGGCTGGATGACCAGCTCTAGTCGATGGTTTGAGCCAAAGTGGGCAGCGCAAGATGTAACATCAAGTGAAACAAGTATGTACTGGTTGCTATATCCTGCCTCTATATGCACTTAATTGCCCTAGGGTAAATACATCCTTCAGGGACATACTCTCTTAGTAACCTAAATCTTAGCCTCATTAGTGCATCCATGTCTTACTAGCCACGTCAAGACGATATCACTCAGGCGACACGAATGGAGAGATGGCATCATAATTTGGCAACAGGTCAGTGGACTACACTATCCAAGATGAGGGTGGCACGTTCTGTCATGGCAGTGAGGTTGGGCTGTGAGTTCAAGGGCCATTCTGCTCTCAGATGATCCATAGCGTCTCTGCTTTGGGTGAGTAAGTCAGCCACCGTATCCGCTGGGCCCTGTGCAACGGATACTTGCACTGCATTGACATATTCACGTCGTGACAGGAGCCCAAACCAGTACCAGGGGTGGTCACAAAGAGAACATATAGGTACAGCTTGCCATGGGTCTGCTCGAGCAATTGTACATTTCCCCGATGCCGATGCAGGACAGCAATCACTAAAGGTGGCACTAAGCTTTCTTCCGAGGTAACGGTTGCTCCTGCGTCAAGGAGCAGCTGAACAAGATTCGAGCTTCCCAGCGCTACTGCCAGTTCCAGCATAGTTGTCGGTTGCTGCTTCGGCGGAAGAATGTTGGGGTCAGCCAGAGCTTGTAAGAGTAGGTGCGTCGTGTGACAATAGCTTATTCACGAATGTGAATTGAGCATGGATCAATTCAAACGATTCTGGTTTTGGTTCAAAGTGGAGGGCGGGTGGGCCCATTCGTTTTGCTTGCGTTTTGTCATCCAGAAGCTCGAGCTCAATCGTCAAGCGATGTGACATTTTCAGTTCGTAAAACGAACCTTTTGCAATTGACCGAATAGGCCATACCCCCAGCCAAGAAGGCTGATAACAAAAACCCAAGTGTCAAAAAGACGTGAGTCAACTGCATTTCAGATCATTCAGCTTTCACTTCAACTTCAGCGGCAGCAGTTTCAGTCAAGTGCAACAGAAGAGTGGCGTTAGAGAATAATGTACCATTTCGAGTTCAAGTAACAATCTATTTCTACAATAACGTGTTTGTTGGTTGTAATGAATCGGCACCTTTATGCATAATACATGGTTTGACATACACCGCGCCATTTTGAATTGCATTTGCGTGCATAATTGAAACTGTTTGCATCACCGTTGATATCCAACGTCCATACGACATTGTTCGAAGGCCGTTACAAGTGTTGCAGATGGTTATGGTAGAAGGACCCACCTCAAACCTTTTGGAACGTCCAAAACCTTGACACCAGAACGTGTGGAACCACCCAAACCACCCGGAACCTAACAATTGAACATGAACCACATTTCACAATCATTCAGCTACAATAATGAACTGCGACATCATCGACATCGCATTGTTGATTTCCATCCGGGATCAAATAACAGGTACATAAAGGGGAGGACTTGGACAGTACAGATTACCAGCCAAGGGTCGTTTTGTACAAAAAAGTGGAGTTGGGCCAACCTTTTTGTATTTGCATTCATTTTGTAGTTGTTTCCTTTCAAATCCTCATTTATTTTGTAGTTGTATATGTTGAGTTAGTTGAAGCATCCAACACAAAATATCATGTGCATTTTGTAGTTGTACAAATTGAATAGTTGAAGTATCCAACATAAAATTTCATGTCCATTTTGTAGTTGTATATATGTTGAGGAAATTGAAACATCCATAAAATCTATAAAATTTAGTTCGACGTCACGACGTCACCCCCAAAATGTTTGCAGGAATTATGTTGGTCGGAACTTTGGATGGCATAGACCCAACTACAAAATGTTATTGGGAAAATTCAGGTTAACATTTCCGATTTTCAGTTATTTTTCAACTTCAGATGCATTGTTTTTTTGTCGTGCATGTTTGGAATTATTTTCCGAGTCAAATTAAGTTGTGTTTTGTATTTTGTAGTTGCAAAAAAGGTACCATGCATCGAATTTTGTAGTTGCGCACCCCATGCTTTGTGTCGTGTACCTATCAAAATCCTCTGCACAACTCCTCCACCCTTATCTGAACCCTGATGATTTCCCTACATGTAATTTTGAATGTCTTTATATTTATTTCTGAAAACAACGCTGTGAGCGCCCAGTTTTTCAACGTTTCCAGTTTTGAGGGTTTTGATTTTGATTGTTTTGCAAATGTTTTCTCCATCTGTTTCTTCCTCCACTCTTATGCGTTGCCTTTCTCCCTTCTTCTGCATTGCCTTTCAACCTGGAAAAAAAAAAAACAAACACAAAAAAATCAGGGAAATGGGGTGCCTCCAGCTCACATAGTTCCATTTTTTTTACCGTTTCAGCAAAAATTTACCCAATTCGCGCAGCCTTGTCCTTTGCAATCCTTACCTATACAACTATTTCATGGCCTTCCAGACTTAAGTTGGGTGCTGGATGAATTTGAATATACTGATGCTCACTCTACCGGACAAACCTCTATGTGTAGAAAGACAGTTTCTTCGGACAATTTGTTGATTTTCCTTAAGCATCTGCAGCACGAAGGAAGATGAACAACAGTTCTGTTCGCTATCAGTAAAAAACAATTTCCTCGTGCTTTACAATGTAATTTTCTTGTCATGAGTGCACCATGACATGAAATCCAGTAAAAACAGTGATTTTTGCATCAACATGATTGCTAATCGTTAAATAAAACGATCTTTGCAATCTTTGGAATGTATACGTTCTGTTCAACATTTGTTTACATAGGGCTTCAGAGTATCGCGGGCATTTGTCAGCATTTGCCCTACAACATTGAAACAAAAGTCAGTGGCTAGAGTCTGTTTTGACAGTACGACCTGCAAAACATGGCAATTTTGCCCAGACTACATGTGCAGTACAATTGGCCTTCTTATATCGAAATATGTCTGCAACACTTTTCTTATTGACATTTGTTTCGCAGTAGATTCACTAGATCAACACATCTAGCAAACTATTCATTGGGGACAAATATAGTAGAAAAACAGACTGGCACATATAGATTACAAACGAAATTTTGGTGTAAGACCATTCACTATTTCCACAAGGCAAGGGCCCCCTTCAAATACATGGATCACATTTTTTAATGATGGGAGACACACAGCGGCAGATATAGACAGGAAAGTAGAAGAAAAAAAAATTAAACATCAGGTCGCTTAAACCATTTCATATCGTTTTTTTGGGCGCTGGGGACGCTGGCCTCTCATTTATTTTTTCATATGTTCCAAGCTTTCCCTTCCCAGCCGCAACCCACAGGGTTCAAAAGAGGACACGTTTGATCCAACGTTCATACGGCAAATTCGGGCCCGCGGGCCGAAAACTAGTTTGAGGTTAAATCGGCGAGGCAAGCAGTGCGACCCGAAACAAAAAATGAACCTACCACAGTTCAAAAAAGTGAAACCAATGATTCATTGATGGAAACGTTACTGTCCAACATTGTTGGCATGGTAAGTTTTCGGTGCCTAATGGAAAAATAACATATGTCCAAATTGTGGTTTGCATTTTTTTTCAAACTTGCGACCCGGCCATTTGGTGGTTTTTATTTGCATCCAAAACAAACATGTCGGGCGGTTGCGACCCTCTTTCAAAATAACAATTTTGCATTTGTTTATTGTCAACAGACGTGCTGCTAGGTGACGCACCAAAGAGTCCAAAATCATGTTTACTTTTCCGTGGTAACGGTGGAAAAGACGAAGGTTGTTCCCAAATCGCAAAACCAAAAACGGTAGTAAACCATCCAACAAATGGAGTCCAACAAACCGCGTGTTGCTCGGCCACGGTGTCAACGCTCATTGCAAGTGGAACGATTTAGCAGAAACCTTTGCCGCACATCAACTCCAATATGAAAAACATGGTTGCGTCCCCAATCGCTTCACCACATTCGTTGTCGTATAACATCATACGCGATCTACTTCTCTAGAATCAAAGATGCCATTGGCACCTATGGCGTCCTAGGGCGTTTTTTTTTTAAACGTCTGAATTCGATCGAAATACACCACCCAAACACGCAAACCACCGGTTGGAGCATTGTCAGGCGATAAATTTGTAGTGATTACGCGTTCCGCAATGCAGTGTTGTTAGCTGGCTGATCGGTGCTGGGTGGTCGTGTTCGCGCACGGAGGGCATCGACACTCTCGGCGCTTGGCCTGACCAAAAGGGTGCCGCGCTCAAGCAACCTTACGGGCCGCTGCTTGTTGCGACATAGGTATCGCGATGTAGCGCGCTCTATTGCCTTAAACCCGTCGTGCCTTCGCACCAAGATAACTCTCATATGGTATTTGCGGGCTGTGATGAGCCCGCCCTCACCCAATTATACCCGCGTTGTTTGGGGACCACCCGGTTCCTACCCACACGCACCTTTGCAGGCTGCCCCACAACCTGCCCTGAGGGTAAACCTTGCCAGAAAAAACATGGAAGGACATAAAACACTTATTTGCAGGCCGTAAGGCGAATGTAGGACCCAGGGGTGTGTACACGAAAGCAATGGGTTGGGAAAGATCAACAGCGCGGGACCCTTTCGTTTTTTAATATAAAAACAACAACTTGTTGCCTGCCAGCGGGACGGAGTTGTCGACGGGAAAATAGTTTAATGCAAGAAACGCAATTAACTAATTCGTTGTTCCAACGGTACGTGTTTCACCAAGTAATTGTTTTTTAATTGAAGGAAACCCGAAGGTGACACCGGTCATCATGTTAGTTTCAAATCCTTGATGAAATCGCAGCTGAACGCCTGTGGGGTTTGGGCGTTTGCCATCCACCAGATGCAGGTGCAGTTCATCATCACGACAAGACTGGCGCTACATCGGTTCCGTATAATTTCCTTGCGACCCATTCCTGGTTGAGTTTGATGCGGTCTGGAAGTGTGTCCTAGGATGGCGTGATGAGAGCAACGCCTGATGATTTTATGCGGCTAGCTGTTTAAAAAGCTTTTGCTGTTTCATGGACGACACAAGGGTTCCAGTGGGTTGTTATGGCCATGCAAAGGTTGCTTTCCAAGTGCTTGAGTTCAAATTTAATACCAACCCCGGATTAATAAGCTACGGTTTATTAATTAGGGAGGGTACTCCCCAAATAGTCATAATTTGATATTTAAATGGTATCCCCCCAACTAAACAACCCAGAGGTTTATTAATCCAGGGTTGACATTATGCTGCATGCTTGTGGGCAGCCTGTATTGGGCGCAGGAACTTGGAAAAAATGGGTGAAAACTTCCTACAAAGTGCTCACTGTTTTTCATTGGGTCCGGCCGGAAGCACAAATAACGAAATCGTCTGCCAAGTGTGTCCACAATTCCGTGTTGGATGCCACGGCGTACCGATCATCCGTCTGTTGGTACCCGGTGTACGATTGAAATTTTGATGTCCAGTCATGTCGACGATGTCCCTGCAACACGTGCATAGGCAGGTTTCCAAAGCAGGGTTTTTTGGACCAACCCTTCAGGAGGTAAATTAGCAATGTACAATCGAAGCTTCCAATATGAGTCTAAACAACGGTTGGACGATGATTTCACCCGATGTTTACTTACGATTGTCTGAGCCTTCATGTTCCACCCGTGCCAAATCTCCTGCCAGGGACGCGACCAATCCAGATTGACCGGAACTCCTATCACCATACGAAGCAGCTTGTGGAATAACACATCCATGCGGCACAAAGCGGATTGATAAACAGTGCGGTGCCCGGAACTTAACATAGCAACAGGAGTTAATAACAATATCGAAAAACCGCAAACGATCCTTCACACGGGCCCTTTGGTCGCAAACTATTTTTGTGTGCGCAAAGAAAGCCCGGCTGCTTGGAGGTGATGTTGTAAATCCAATGAAGTCCGGTTTGCACGACCCACCCCCAGGATGCAACCGAACCACTTAGGTCCTGAATTCCCAATGTTCACTAGGCGGGTTGCAAGTTGAGTTTCGTTTGTCCAAATTATGCTTTCCCCAGGGTTTCAAAATTAAATCAACCTCCGCAAGTGCACCCATCAAAGAATCAAACATAAAAATTATCTTATCAGCACTGCGCCCAAACAACAGTATGTCCTCCGCAAACCGCAAGTGAAGTAGATTTGGCAAACCATATTCGTTTTTTGTCCCCACACCCACCTGCTGTTTCCATATTTTTTCTCTATTTATGCGTGGCCCATTGCAAGACAGCTGTGAATTGAATAGCCCAGGGCTCCGTACGCACCGTTGTCTCACGCCGGCACGGATGGCAAATGCATGGCTTTCACCCGACCCACTTTGGACACACCCACTTTGTTTCCAGTTCAAGCATTGAATAATCCAAACCAGGTGCCTCGAAACAACATGTGCTGTTAGTGCGTGCCACAGCTGTATCCAATTCACTCTGTAAAATGCTTTTGATAGATCAAAATGGAGCACCCAGACAGGCACGCCAACTGCTAAAAACAATCAATCACAATATTCGCATTTACCAGGTCTTCTTCCAGCCTGTAACCTTGGCAGAATCCGTGTTGTTCCTCAAACTGCATATAACTGCATTGTGTCCAAAACATTCTCAATTCGCGACAAAAACATATTTAAAAACATATGCAGCAAACGAATGCTGGCAATTGGTCTGAAATCACTTGATTTTTTCGCCCTCTGTGATTTTGCCAACATGAAAAACCAAGTGGTATGCCAAGCTTGCGGTACACACCTTTCCCGAAAACATCGTTATAAAGAGTAAACAGTGTTGTGAAAATCCTTAAAACATGTCGCAACATTTTGGTGACCAAACCTATGTCATCACCGCTTTTGTTCGACTTCAGATGATGGATAGCGTGTTTCAACTCATAAAAAAACCAAGGAGGTCCCTCAAATGATCAGACTTTTCTGGCGGCACGGAAATCGCGGAAAAACATTTGCGCCAGCATATTATCAAGATCATCCGGCGAAGGCTGTTTGACAATGAACCGTCCATAGATCGGAAAATCTAAGATCCACAAGTACTTCCAACATGAAAGGGACCCAAATTTGTTTTGTACCTGTGAAGTTTGCCACAGTTTGACTTCATGTTTGTGTAATTTTCAAATGTGAAAATTCAGTCGTTTTCGCTTATCGTCATCTGCAGCTATGTTCCTTGCCATGCGCAAGGGGGACAAAAAGGTGGATTGTTGGAATTTAGTGTGGGTCATCGAGACAAAACGGCCTCACCTAGCAGCATTCAACAAAGTGTTTTCAACGTTCGCGAGTGAAATGCTATTGTGATCACGTCTGCATCCTCGAATTGCAGGAAGAATTTGCGCACGTGGCTGATTTTCGTCTAGGTGGGGGCGCCACCCTGTCATTGATAGATGTACATGTTTTGGCGTTTTACTCCGCACAAAACAGCGTAACACGCAATGAACGCCCACAGCGCAATCATGCCAAACTATTTCCACATTCGTTGTTAAATCAGTGACAATAAAATTTGTTTGTACCAAAACGCCATCGAAATTGCGGCGACATGTCCAGCTGTCATGTGCATGCTCCACATCCATCTGGCGATTGCAGATCCGAAGTCCTCCTTCCGAAAACAAAACGAATAAGATCGGTGTTTCGCTGGTTTCTGCTCCCCATTCCGAAGGGTCCTATAAAATCAATGTGACCATGGTCTTTGGCAGGTCCGATGCAAGCATTGAAATGTCCTCCCAACAACGGTGTTCTTTGTGCTCGTTTCACGTTTGCCAACTACAGTTACAAAATTTGATGCACCTCTTCTACGCCCTCTCTGTTAGCCCAAACCGTTGGGTGCATGGCCTTGTTAAAACCAAATGGTTGAGTCCGGGGCATTGTCGTCGGAGATCTTCTCCGCGGAGTGGTGGCACGCAGCTTAGCCCAACACCACGCCCACACGTTCCAGCAGGCGTGCAGCCCCCACCAATATGCGTTGTCCACCCGTGCTGGGTCGGAGGCAGTCGTCCATGCAATCACGTCACTCACAGAACTTGAGCCAACCAGCATCATCCTGTTTATTGATGGCATCGGAACTTATGACACCATAGCACGGGCCAGCATGTTACAAACACTCTCGGAGGTGGAGGGGGCCAACACTTGCCTGCCCTTTGTTCGACCATTTTTTGCCACCACATCCACATACATTTGGCACGACCACAACGGCCAGCCCCACGAAGTTCTGCAAGCAGAAGGCGGGGAACAGGGAGCCCTCCACATGCTTCACAACAACTTCCAGCAGGGGGAAACATTGCTCGCTTTCCTCGACGATGTATATGTGGTTCTCCCGCCACATCGGGTGCGCCCAATTTACGACCTTTTGCAACACCACGTGTTCCACCAAACGCACGTTCAACACAATGCAGGCAAAACACGTGTCTGGAATCAAGCAAACCAAACCCCCCCCCGAACATCCAGACTTTGGGGCCAGACCTCTGGGTCGGTGGCAATGAAAACCCTCCGGAGGAACAAGGGCTCATGGTTTTAGGAACCCCGGTCGGCAGCGACGCATACAAACTCCAGCAACTTCAGCATACCAGGGACCAACACAACTTCTTGCTGCAGCGCCTTCCAGACCTCGAAGACTTGCAGGCCGCCTGGCTGCTTCTCCTATTTTGCGCCAGCCCGCATTGCCACCACAGTCTCCGCATGCCCCCTCCGCCCAACATCACAGCAGCCTTATCCACAGAACACGATGCGGCAGTTGCAGCCTGCCTCACCGACTTTTTGGACACAGCACCAATGCCAGCCACTTCACTCGCAATCGCCCGCCTCCCTCTCAACCAAGGGGGGCTCGGCTTGGTTTCGGCAACGATTCTGGCACCTTCCGCCTATTGGGCTTCATGGGCCGACGCCATCCTGGTGTGACAACAACAAACACCGGAAACATTCGCACAGCTACTTCAACAGTGGCAAGCTGACCACACACGGTCAAACGCCACCGCCATCCAAACCTACGGTTGGCTCCTGCTTGATTGGCAACACATCGCCGATGGGGCGGCCCGTCCCCGTTTTCACTACAATTTTGAAGACGGGATTGCGCTGGGGAGAGGCTGGCAGCACACAGCAGCTACAGCCACCCACACAGCATTCCAAACTGAAATCCGCGATCGGCTTGACCTCGGGAGCCAAGCGCTGCTTGAATCACAAACAGGGCCACACGCCAGCTGAGCATTCACCACAATCCCATACCACAATGGCAACAGCTACCCGCGGCACTTCTTCCGCCTGCTTCTTTTGAGGCGCCTTCGCTTGCCATTGCCCTTATTTGCCCGCTTCTGACGGTGTCTGGACCTTCTTGGCGACCACCGGGCGGCTTGTGCGCAGTCTGGACTCTTGCGAGCACGGGGGGGCCCCCTGGAACGGGCAGCAGCCCGTATATGCAGGGAAGCGGGGGCGCGAGTAACAACAAACACCCGCCTGGTCGACCTCAACCTCGAACACCTCGACCGCCAAGATGACAGAAGGATCGAAGTCATAGCAAATGGCCTGTCATTGTGGGGGGGTCGGTGCCGGCGAATTTCAACCTCTGAGTGGTGCTGGCGGGCTCATCGCTTCTGTGGCGGTGAGTACGAATGGAACTCATTAGTGGTCAGGGTCAGGGTCTATTGGTGTGATAAAAAATCAAAAAAACCAAAAGAAAAATCAAAAATGAAAAAAAAAACACAAACAAAATGGAATTCAGCAGCCCTGGGATTAGGAAACAGCTGGAAAAAAAGAATTGCATCAAGAGCGGGCCACTGCGGCCGATCAATTTGTGGAAAGACAAGGGCGGACCACTGCGGTCAAGATTCAAAAAAAATGAGGGCCATTGTGGCCATGATTATTTCAATAATAAGGGGATGGGGACCTCAAAATTGGGATTTTGGTTTCTCCTGCTGTGCAATCTGTTTGCTCTGCCTTCTGCTGCGTGTGATGCCACGCCTTCATCCTTTTGAAGAGTTGTGGGCTAGCTCGGCCTTCAACATCATCGGCCCTCTGCGGGCCCCCTTCGCTTGTGACAATTCGGCGGTCCTGCCATGGGCTGATGCAACTTGGCAGCCTTCGTGCAGCTTGCAAGATGTGGATCAGTGGACTCAACACCTGGAACTTAGTTCAAAGGTGAAGGTTTTGGTTTTTTGTCTTGTGTTGTTCTCGGCTTTGTCCACATACAAGCTTGCTGATGTAGACAGAAATGTCAGGAAAAAACGAAAACGATCTTCAAAGCGCAGACTGCGGATTTTGCGACAAAAACGCAGACGACGGTCATTAAAGGAAAAAAGGTTCAAACCGTATGAGAAACGAGTTTTCATGTGTAGGAAGTGTCTGAAACGAAGACTGAAGCTTGCAAACGTTGCGTATAGACGAAGGGCTATGGCAAATCGTGTTGCGTCTGTCAGTTGGACACAAATGGGATGCCACAATGTTCAAGTAGTTCTCTGTGTGCTTACTAAGCCGTGTTATCTTCAACTGCCCAAGGTTGGCTTATCCGACCGCGAAACATTTCAGCCTCCTGTCGTTCCTCTTGGTGGGTTAGCTTTCCATGCGGGGGCCGGTGGGTCTGCAGCAACAGCACGCAAACGGCAAAAAACAAAGTTTTGGCTGGGCTGCAACAACTCCTGGCCAGTCTTGATGAAACCTTTCCTGCCTCTCCCCGTGAAAAGTCGCCTAGCCCCGGGTGGCAGGTCAAAAGCAAGGGTAAAGAAAGAGGCAAGTCACCTACGAGAAGGAAAGTTAAAGGTTAAGGGGGGCCCCTGCTTGAGGACAAAGGCAACTCGAGAGAGAGAGAGAGAGAGAGAGAGAGATAGATAGATCGATAGATCGATAGATCGATAGACCGATAGATACATCGATAGATAGATCGATAGATAGATAGATCGATAGATCGATAGATAGATAGATAGATAGATAGAGAGATAGATAGAGAGAAAGAGAGAAATAGATACATAAATAGATACATAGATAGATAGATAGACAGATAGATAGATAGATAGACAGATCGATAGATCGATAGATCGATCGATGAATCGATCAATCAATCGATCGATAGATAGATAGAGAGATAGAGAGTTAGATAAATAGATAGGATAGATAGGATAGATAGGATAGATAGGATAGATATTATAGATAGGATAGATAGGACAAATAAATAGATGGATAGATGGATAGATGGATAGATGGATAGATGGATAGCTAAATAGAGAGGTAGGTAGGTAGGTAGATAGGTAGGTAGATAGGATCGATCATTGGATAGATAGTGAGGAGCAGGGATAGGCAGGCAACTAGATAGGTACATAGATAGTCAATCCGACAGATAGACTGACTGACTGACAGATAGATGGATAGAGATAGCAATAGATAGTCACATAGTAATAGATAGCAACAAATAGTAATAGATCGTAAGATTGTCGAAGATTGTAAAAAAAAAACAGTCTTAGATAGCAGGAGATAGTAATAGATAGCAAGAAATAATAATTGCTAAATATACAAAGAAACGGACAGTAATAGATAGCAATAAATTGTAAAAGATAGTAATTACTAGAAAGAAATAGATCGTAACAGACACATGAATACACAGATAAACAAGTAGATAAATAGATAGATGGATTCATAGGTACGAATAGATAGTTAGATAAATGGCAATCGATAGACAGATCGGAAATCGATAAGCCGATCCGTCAATGGATCGATCGATGGATCGGTCTATCGCTGAATGGGTTAAAGAAATAGAAATAGAGATCGGGATAGAGATAAAGATAGAGACACCAGGTGAGAGAGAGAGAGAGAGACAAAATACAGAGATAGAGATAGGTAAAGGGACAGATAAATAGCAAAACAATGGCTAAACAGATAGTTAAATAACAACAGGTAACTAAACAAATAGCTGAACAACTAGCTAAACAGATCGACGGACAACATGGACAAACTAAATCATACAACAAATATGAAATCAGAAAGGATAGGCAAACAGCTAAGCAAATACAGATAGATAAATGAAATAAGATCAATACAGATGGAACAATGAATGTTAAATAAAAAATAAGTTTCGGTGGAAATCTCAAGAGCTGCAACGTTCTATTTTTACAAACCTTTCTGAAGGGTGCTACAACCAAAGCCTCCCAGACCTTCTCCAGAACCTTCTCCGGAACCCTCTCCGGAACCCGGTTGAACTTGACCTGCCTGGCTCTGCACCAAGGCCTTTCCGACGTTCTCAGGCACTTTCTCCGGAACTTTCTCCGGAACCCAGTTGAACCTTACTTGGCTTTGCACCAAGGTTTCCTGGAACTTTTGCGGAACCTTCTCTGCACCACAGCCTCCCAGACTTTCTCCGGAACTGGAACCCTGTTGGCCCTGACCTGGCTCTGCACCAATGCCTCCCAGACCTTCACCTCCTCCGGAACCCTGTTGAACCTGACCTGGCTTTGCACCAAAGCCTCCCAGTTGAACCTCACCTGGCTCTGCACCAAAGCCTCCCAGACCTCTCCAAAACCTTCTCCAAACCAAGTTGAAGTTGACCTGGCTCTGCACCAAAGCCTCCCACACTTTCACCTGAACCTTTTTGTCTGGATGAAATTGACGCTCCTGATTTCGATATTGGACTTTGCACCAAAACATGGCGAGATGGAGAGGAAAAAATTGTTGAAACTCCTGGTGGGCACAGATTATCCTTCACCGGTGGCGGGGACCACAATGGCGTTGGCATTTGTATGTTGCAGAGTCTGCTGTCCTATTCTTCACATATTTCATTCCATGCTCTCGGTGCACGCATTCGTCAATATGGATTGAAAATGATTGAAACAAATCATTGTTTTTTCAAATTATTATATACCTTTTTTTCCGCATTCCTTTTTCCGCTTGAGGTCCAGCTCTCTCTGCTGACTGTTTTATACTGGCCAGTCTCCAGATATGCTTTAGGGAGGGCTTACTGTGGTGGGAGCCGGCTGGCTGGGGGATTTGGGGGGTGTTTCCGCAAGAAGTTGGTTGAAAGTTGGTTCATTGCCTTCGGTGTTGGTGTGATTGGCGAGGGTTTGGGGGGTTTCAACCAGGGATGCTCAGCGCTGTTGTGATGGAATGTTGGAACCAACTCGCAGTGGATACGACCCTCGTCTCACCACTGACGCGAGAAGGGGTGCCAAGACAACGGGGGGGGGACCTTCGCCGGGGCAGCTCTGCGGGATGCTCGTCGCAGGAAAGAGCAACATACCCAGAACTTCTCCGCAGCCGACGCTGCAAATTGGTGGTCGTAGGATTGGAAGTGGGAGGCGGGTGGAGCCGGGAGGCAGCCTCCTTCACCACGCTGCTGGCACAACATAAAGCACGTCAAACCCCGCCAACCCACCCCCCAACAATCGATATCGTTGATGCGCAGCTGCCGCCCATAGCTATGCGAGCAGCTGCAGGAAGAGCCATCAGCGCCGTCCAGCGCCACCCAGCTCTCTTGGTGATACATGAACATGCACCCTGAGAATCCCTCGGTAGTTGTCGGGGAAACCTTAGGAATGAAACTAACACAGACGGTCATTAAGATGGGTGTCGAAGGGACCACAATTCTCCCACGGTGCGAGTGAGATGTTGGATAATGTTAAGGTTATTGACATTCCCCAAAATAGGCCATCCAAATCGTGTTTGTAACCAATTTATCGGGGCAGGAAATGGAGCCACATTTTGATTGCAGTTCCAAAATATGTGATCATGGGAGCCCGAAACCTGCACGCAGAACGGACATGCATCCTCGCATTGATGGATTTCCTCCAAGCCACACTCGAAATATCTGGCAGCGGGCGAGAGGAAACTGCCCATGAAAAAAGCGCGGCAGGAGCCGCTGTTTTCGAGCGATGACCTAGCAGCGGTCAAGTCCACTTCAACAAAACTTTGGACACGGTCTTGGAACAGCATCACGACGATGTAACTGCTTAGAGAACTTAAGATAGGACTGGAATTTGCACATGCGCCTGATGATATGCAGCTGCAGCTCTACCGGCTGTCGGGACAGCGGACGAAGATCCAGTTTGGACTCGTCGCCGGTGAAAACCAGCCGAAAATCTGGCAACGGCTTCCAAATCCACGGTTCGTCAGAAGTGAAACCCAGCTTAGAAAGAGATTGTTGGAGCAACCTAAGAGGTGTGTGGGGTTTGCTGTTCCACCGAAGCCCTGATCGGTCTCGCCGGTACATGCGGCTCCACCTTCTTTGGGTGACAACCCATGGAAGCCAAGTGATACTGCCATAAAAAAACTTTCTCAATTCGCGCGATGCGCCCTTTCCAGTATTCAGCCATTTAGTCAAAAGATTGAACAAAGAATCACCCATTTCAACCGTGGGGTTCTTACCAACCCAACCGTAAGCAGCCATGGAAACAACCATGCTCTGAAACGCTTTGATCTTAAGACCCCAAACCAGAGGGATGACCAAAAGTAGAACAGCCCTTTTTTTGGCGCGCTGGATTCTGTTAAGTTCATTCTCAGTGGATTTACGAACAGTGGTGGTAGTGGAAATCCCCAAAATGGTGGCTTCCCGAGCTAACCAGGAGGGGTGGTTTTCCCTGAAGAATTGTTCATCAGTGGAACCCTTTACGACAATTTGAGTCTTGTGAGCGCTTTCTTTGAGTCCAACATTCTGAGACCAGGCTGCCCAAGCATTGATCTGAACCAAAGCGCATTGCAAGGGATTAGACCAGAAGGACCGGTCATCCATGTAACATACCGCCATGGTATCCGCCTCAGGGGGTAAAATTCCGGGTTTGGAAATTGCATTAAGACCCGCACTAACCCAAATACTGAGACGAAGGGGACTGATGGGATCGCCTTGGGGCATTGCCTGGCTGGCAGGTAGAACTTCATTATGGGCGTGATTCTCAAATTGAAGAAAGCGAGTTTGATTCATCCAGACAGCTTGGAGGACATTAGCCAACTGGGGGGCAAGGTTAAACCTTTTCATCACTTCAGTGGTGACAACTGGTCGCATGGTGTCAAAAGCATGAGTCCAGTCCAGGGAGGTCACACAACCGTTAGGGTGAGAAGCGAACTTATCTTGAATGACATCCATGAGGGATTCAGTACCAACAGCATCTTTCCCATAGGAAACCTGCTTGTTGAGAAACTTAGTAGTCCATTCCCTAACTTGGGGGCTTTTTGTCCAAGCGGAAGAAAAAACCCTCCACCAAACGCTCATGATGCTGATGGGTCGAAGATCGCCGGCCTGAATCTGGTCGTTTCTGATTTTATGGTTTTTGAACAAATTGATGTGCCGAGATTGGAACAATTGTTTTGGGACCCAGCCAGTATGATGCCACCTCAAAGTGCATTGATGGAAGCACTGGATGGCCGGAACCGGAACGTACTTGATTTCGTCGCTGTTCCAGTTATCAGGACCATGAGTACCGTGGGCATCCCGAATAGCCTTCCAGAGATCACTTAGGCCGGTGGGGGACCAATACGGCACGATACGATCAATGGCCGCAGGAACATCAAAATTAGAGGACGAGAACTCCTGGTTCCAATATTGATGAATGATAGATGTGATTTCATGGGGTAAGGAACCCTTGGTATCCCTGAAAACAACCTCAGCTTGAGCATTCTGCTGTTCTCGGCTTTTGATCCATCTGGAAATACCTTTCAGAGAGGGGTCATTGATTTTAAACTTCCACGCCTGGATGCGTGTTCGTTTTTGTTGTTCTTCAATACTAGATTGTTGCTGTTGTAACTGATGGATCTGCGTTTGAGCTGCACTCCGAATATCTTGAAATTGGTTGGGAAACGGGCCTCTGGGCCACACCTTTTGGAGCAAAGACCTGTTAGGGACTTTGCCCTGCCGACACAGCCGTAAGATTTCGAATGAACGAGCCAGCTGACGACGAACCCTTCTCAGTGGTTCCCCAGGGTAAGGATCACCTTTTACAGGGTTATGGCCATTAACCCATTGAAATTGAGCCATCGCGCCTCTAGTGCGAACACCCGGCGTTTTGAGAATGCGAACTAGTTCCATCTGTTGCTCATCGGACACCCCTCGTTGTAAAAGAAGTTGATAAGCATGGAGGAAACAAGACCTAAGGCATTCCATGTACAGATCCCATTCTTTCTGCACATCCAACTGTGTACAGTCGAGAAAAGTGACCTCAAAATGGTTCATGAGTCGTTGATGCGTGGGACAACCCACAACATGGTTAGACCAACTTGTTTCTAACACCTCCATCCATTCTTCAGGACTCAGCCACGTGGGCCTTGTCCATTTCGGTCCTGGTTTGAGCCGGCCGCGCTTGACCGCAGAAGCAGCCTCATAAATTTGAAACACCTGGCCTTTGCGATCGGAGATATGAACACGTTGGTTGACACGGGAGAACACTAGGAAATTTTTGATTGCTGCACCAGCCCCAATCAATGCATCGGTCACTTGTCCAACGGGTACCCTGAGTAGGATCCCCCAACAAAAATCCCTGTTTGGACTGAAGAAAAGTAGCAACCATACTTTCTTCGGGAAGGGCATTGAAGTCCCCAAGGACGGCCCATTGCTTTTGGTCCAGATTTTGTTCAACCCAAAAGTGATTGAGCGCTTCAGCCATGACCAAATCATTACCGGGGGGAGCGTAACAATTGATCAGAAGGGAACCATTGATCCAAGCTGAAATGCCTTGGACATTTTGAGAGGTGAAACCGCAATCAAACTTATGTGGGACAAATTTGTTGACCAGCAGAGCAACACCCCCTTTGATACGTTGGACCCCTAGGGAATCATTGTAAAAGGGGCCCGGTTGATAAAAACTTCGATACCCCTTTTTTTCGTTTTTTTTTGGAGAAAGCAGTCCATTCATTTGGAAACATACAAACTTCTTGTAATGAGACGACAGCAGCCGAACAGAAATCTTCCTCATACAATCGCCAGCAACCCGGGGCTCCACCAGTATTCAAGTTAAACAATTCCGGACCCAGGTGACTGGCTTCGCCAAATCTGAAGCCACGTCCGTCACAAAACGTGCCGAGGCAAGAGAATAAAACGCAAAGCCGCAGCGCCCAGCGGATGCTCAGCCCGCAACGTCAGGCCTTGGCTTGTCTGCCTTGTCTCCATGCCTTCATACGTTTTCCATCCAATTTTTATCTGCTTCAGATTTGTATTGGGGAGCCAAAAAATTAGTCAGGCTCTCTTCAGTCCAATCCGAATTTTCTAAAAATGCTCGCAAATGGTCAGGGTCATTAGCTTTCAGATTGTTGAGCCAAGTTCGCTTACGCATGCGCGTGGCGGCATTGGTCTTGAGTTTCTCTAGCTGATCCTTACAAGACACCTTATTTTGCACCGGCACCCGACCAAGCCGGGACAAACAGACTTTACAGTATGATATACGTCCTCTATCCGTGTCATTTTTAGGCCGAGGCAAAAGCACAATGTCATGGTCCGCCCAAAGGGCCTTTCGTTTCTTTTCAATTCGTTCAGTCACAGCCTTAACTATGGCAGTTTTGTCATTTTTTGGGATTCCCTTAGCCAATTTGTGGGAAAGGGTCGACGGAGTCTCGTCAGGGTGTTCTGTTTCGCAATGGTGTTTAACGGCTCTTTTGTGATCTTGATCCGAAAGGGCACCATGGCCCGCTTTACAAATCGGGCATTTCCAAGCCATCTGACTTTCAGGGATTTTGGTGGATAAAATAACCGGATCCTTTCTGGGGTTGAGCACTTTGGTATCGGCCGCAGGGTGCCTCATTCTCATGTGATTATATCGTTTGTTATCGATTTCAGCAGAAGTAGAAGCCTCATATAAAATTTCGCAATGGGGGCAGATCCAACTGAATGAATCGTTTTTTGGATTCTCAAAACGGAGATCAATCACCTTTTGCTTGCCCCTAATGCGACGCGGTTTCAGAAACTGGTCCATGTCATGTAAATCTTCATCAATAGAGTCCATAGCATGGGAACGATCTCAGAACGAATGTCAGTGTCTCTTCGCATAGAGCTTTTTGGGTGGAGCCAATCGGAGATATCGGTCTCATATAAGCTAGCAGTAGCAAGCTTGTTTGAGGACTTGTGGTCTTTGCCAGGACTTTTGCAGGGTTTGAGCAGGAGGAGCACGCACTACTTTTATCGATGTCATCAGAGCCGTTCTCAGCCGCACCTTTCACCTCACTACCCTGCGCGGCCACAGAAGGGCAAGGTTTCAGCCAAGAAGAGCAGCTACTGGACTGAACAGATTCAGTATCATCAGGGACTTTGCTCTCGTTGACTCCACCCAAAAAGGACATAGGAATCATAGCAGCATCGTTATCGAGATCTTTCCAGTGTTCAGGCAAGTTAGCATCTGGATGCAAGGTCGTAAAATGCCAACTGCCACCAACTTGTTTGAGAAACATAGGCATGGGAGTATGCGTAATTTGCTTTTTGACGGGGGAAAAACGTTGCATAAAATGCCATTCACCCCTCAAGAACTTGAAAACAACAATATCAGTTTGCACCACATTTGACGCGGCCTGACAACAATAGTTGTCAAACCATTTGCGCGGTCTTTTGACCGATTCGACGAACGCGGCCGGTTCAACAGCAGGTTCACCATCCTCTGTTTGAAAGTTGGATTCGGGGTCTTTGACAAAAGCAGGACGCCAGGAGTCCGATCCTTGAAGCTCAACAGCAACTTTAGAGCGCAAGCTCAAGGCAAGCTTCTCAACTTTCTCCTGAATAGCCGCAATAGTTTCTCCTTGTCTACGGGCCTGGAGTCCTGCGAGAACTCGGAAGCCACAGTCACCATTACCACCAAGGTCCCATTCTTTGACCTGCTCTGGACCAGTGGTATCCTCGCTGGGAGACTGCTTGGCTGGGACTGCAAGCTTCTTTTTGGCTTGCCCTCCGGAGGTATCGGCATTTTTGCTAGGGGATACTTGATGAGCCCGCTTGACAGAGTTGGTGGTATCATTTTCCCCCATGTCATCGTTTTCTTCCTCCGCATTTTGGGATGCTTCTATCTGAGTTAGCGCCACCTGCTGAGGCTGAACGCTAGAGCTCTCTTGCGACTTAGAATTGGTAATCCATCCCTTGTTTTGAACAGACAAAGGAACCGTTTGGGGTCGAACCTGTTTAGTCGGGACCCAGGGAGAAATGACCAAATCGACATCCCTTCCAATGTTGAGAACCAGACACACTTGGGATTCTTTGGGAAGGGCCCTCTTAAAGGTCCAAATACCATTACGGGATTTCGGTGGTTGAAATTTTCCTAAAACTCTCCATCCTTGCGTTTGCAAGATTTCCTCAAGTTGACTGGGGAGCCAACCTTTAGCCACCCATCTTCTTCTGAGTTGCTCAATTGGTTCGGAAGGTTGAACTCCTAAGAGTCCCAAACAAGATTTGCCGCCACGTCGAATAACAAGCCCAGCATTCTGCGCCTTGGCTTGCTGTCTTGCGTCGCGGAGGTATTCATGAGCCGAGGAATGAGAGAAAGGAATCCAACGGATGGGCTCGTTTTTTCGCATTTCATGGCCAAAATAAACTTTTTGAAAAAAAACGCAGGTCCAGCCCGACCTCTCAAGTGGCTTATGAGTTTCCGTGGAAGCAATTTTAAAGAAACCAACAACAGCTTCCTCCTTCTCATGCACATTGTGGTGCCATCAATATGTTCCGAAACTCATATCATCCGGAAGTGCAGTAGCCAGCAGTGCCGTAGGCTTCTTCTTGGCAGTCTCCCGTTGGGAAGAAGTCAAAAGTCTTTTGGGAAACATAGTCCGGTATGTAGCAAGGTTTGTGTCAGAGGGGGATTTACCCGAAGCATCAACAACGGTCGGCTCGGTGGGCCACATCGGCAAGTCAACGTTTAGGGGAAAAACCCACAGTTTTTTCCACTGACCTTTGACCACCTTACACCATTTAAGCTGACCTTGATGTTTTTCCACATCCGTTTGCTGAAGTGTTTCGAAAGTAATGAGCGCATATTGTTTGTTGATTTTGTGCATTTGTGCCAAGCCACGAAGTTGAAGTACGTCCCGGGAGGAAACGATCGATAGATTACCCGGGGGGACTTCAGCTGAGTCTATCATACATTTTGGCCACCGCGGTGGGAGCTTCGGGCCACCATTTGGGTTCAAGGCTGATACGCTGTTCAGGAGCCCTGGGTTTCGGGGCATGCTTGGTTTCGGTTTTCCTTTGCTGGGTCACACGGTGTGGGATGTCAAGCGGGGTCCTTGGGGACTCGTAGTCACGAACATTGGACAAGGTGGCGGAGCTGTTGCAACAGGTTACCTTCCCCATCCACTTCCGCACGCACAACAATAGCCTTTAATTCTGCCAACAGGCCATTACCTTCCTGGAAAGTAACCTGTTTAGGCGAATGGGAACGGGCACGCGGGGAGGGCTCTCTCTCCCCTTTGCTCTCTCCCTATCTCTCTATCTCTCTATCTATCTATCTATCCATCCATCTATCGATCCGCCCATCCATCTATCATTAGTTTCCTGTTCTTGCCACGTGTTTGCTTACCCAATGCTATCGTGTCTTGTCCTTTCCCCTCCATCCATCTTTAGATATACAGACTTTTATATTTATTAATTTCTGTCTTTGTTCACATGTATTTACGGAAATGTATTATATGTAAAGGTGTGCCAATGATGCATGAATGTACTAGTCATCCCTATGTATGCACGTATACACTTTTGCTTTTGCAAAAAAACTATCAATACCTTCCTTCTGTTGTGTGCGCATGGCTGGATTAATCTACCCTGTTTCATGTGTTGTTCTTTTTTCGATATGTGATGTGGTATTTGTGAAACCTATTCAGCACATATTGCTACTTAATCTTTCTGTCTTCCCCGAAAACCATTTGTATCAATCCAACTGTCTGGAACATCTATTTTGTCCATCTTGTTTATCTGCTGTATCCTACTTATATCCTGTATTTTATATTTTATGTCCTATCCATTTCATTTTTCTTGTCTAGTTCACCTGTTAAACGTCATGGGCAATATGTTTGTTAGTTTTATTCTTTCACTAATCTATAAAGTCATCAAATTTCTTCATATTTCATCTTTCTTGTAATTCCACATGTTCTACTCTAATTGACGGACTTGCATATTCTATCTATTTTGTCTATCCTTTCCGGGATGGCTATCTGCCTTTCCTTGTCTTTCAATACTCTTTGGCCTAACTAGTCTATTTATTTTTTACATATTTTGTATACGTTCTCTGATCTTATCCAATCGATCCTTTCCTTTCCTATCCTGTCCTTTCCCACCCTATCTCATCCGATTCTTGACAATCTATCTTTTTTAATCCATTTTCATTTAATCTAATCCAATGTGCTCTAATCTATCTTTTTTTCTCTCTATCCATCCACGCATCCATCCATCCATCCATCCATCCGTCCGTCCGTCCGTCCGTCCTTCCATCTTTCACTCACATTGCCGAAATCCGCCGAAGATCAAAAAGGCTAGAAACTTGTTGCAAAAATTGCCAAAAATCCGAGCAGTTCAAAAAGTCCGATTCGCAGTTGAGCTTCAAAAGTCCGAAAAATCCGAAAAAAATACAACAAGTCCGAAAACCACCCAAAAAATCAAACAATCAGAAAAATCGGAAAAATTCGAACCGTACGAAAAATTAGACAAATTCAAAAAAATCCGAGGAAACAGAGAAAAAATAAAAAACGAAAATCCAAAAAAATCGGAAAAACAAACTATTTCAATTCATTACTTTTTTCGAATTGGAAAGCAGACGGGTGAAAAAACCTGAAAACACAGGCAAAAAAAATCTGACACATCCATAATGATCATAAAGTGTAAAAATCCGAAAAATCGAAAAAAACATTTTTCAATTTTTTGACATTTAGAATCCTAAATGGTACCATCATTTGTTTGGAGCACGCACTTGATCTCACTAGCTTAGGGTGGGGGGGGCGGGGTGCATGGATGTTTTGAGATGGTGGCGCGATTTCTTTGGTTATGACCTCAACCTGTTAAATCCTTGCGTGTACCTTTACATGGGCAACTTCTTACGGGGACCACCTGTTTCTAGCGCAGGGAAATTTGAGGCAATGACATCCGTAGATGTCTTGGGTTGCATGCGCGCTGCACAGATGCACTTGACGAATTCACCTTGAAATGGCCATTGCGATCAGTGGACAAGGCGTAATTTTCAGACACATTTCAGACATGGCACGTCCAAAGCATGGTACTGGCTAGGGCCAGCTGTTTATGACAAAAGTTGTTGGGAAACTCTTCAAAGGAAAAACCAGCCAACAACACATGTCGAAAACACATGCAAGTGACTAGATTCTTGTTTGGAACGCTGCCATGGATCTTTGGTGATGTTTCAATTTGCCATAGCAACCTTTGCTGGTGTTGCGTTCAGCCGACTGCCAGTGCCGGCAACTTTGACAAGTAAGGCAGATACTTGGAGGCACAACAGCATTGTTTTGGTGACCGTTGAAGGGCCGAATCAAAGGTAGCCGTGAGCGACACACCGTGCCACCCAGGTTTCCAACGATGCAATCATTGTCGGCACGCCTCTGTTTAGGCTGGGTAAGCATGGGCATTGCCGTTCAGTTGAAACATGATTTTGTCACATTGTTGTTTGGAATGGGGTGGTTGCAAACAGGTATGTAACGAACGTGAAGACGACGATTAGGTTTTTGTGGGTAGGTCCGCATCTTAAACAGTCACATTGAGGCGGCGCATTATCTGCGCGGTTGTCTTGCGTAGATTTTTAAACCATACTTTTTCCTAGCCCTTCTGTGGTTATAAGAAACTATATTGCAAAAATGAAACGCAAAAACGTATTCACGTTTAAGCTATCAAAAAAATTTGGAATTTGTCCCCTTTTCCATGTAAAATGGGTGGTCAGTCTTGGTGGGAATGCGTTTTTTCCTTCAAATTCGCAGTCAGCTTTCCAAAAACAAAAGATGCAGTTGAACAAAATCTCGTTGACACTGTGTTCACGCGACCTGTTAATCGCATGATCAGCAAATTTTGTTCTAGCGCAGTGGAGACATATGGAGACGCCCAAAAATGAAAACAACAGAAACACACAATGAAAAGAGAGATGGTTGTTCGTCCACAATCCTGGACTGAGGTTTACAAATGATCCAGAGGCTATTGAGTCGCAGTTTGAGCGAATCGATGATGTGATCATGGGAGGCAGGTATCATGGTATCCCGTTACGGACTTTTGGGATCTTTTGGGTCACGGCTGTCACGTCGCCCGGCTGCTCGGCTGGTCCTGTCCCGGTGCCAGGTTTGAGTCGTTCTTCCTTGAGTCCTTGCAACCTGGGAGCCAGTTGGCGTGGCGTGTTGCGCAGCGAGGGTGGCGGATTCTGTGGGCAACGCACGCGGCCGTGCCTCGTTGTTAGTATTGTCATCCTATGGTTTGAAGAATATATTTCCAAATTACTATATATAATTTAATATGTATACATATATAATATACAGTTCTTGAAATTTTGGAATGCAAGACCCAGACAACTCAGGTTCTCGAAGCCGTTGAATTTGTCAGGCGCGGGGGAAGTTTTTGGAGGCATACCTAGCAGTGGCCAAAGGAACATTCAACTACTGTAATTTTGAATTGGTACGGTGGCAAATCACTGGTAAACATTGTGATTTGTTTTCTCCTTGACCTTCACGATAATCCACGGCAATTACATTTCGCAGCGATGTGAGTAAATGAAGGGCATTTGGATCCAAAAAAACGCAGTGATTCTTAGGATCAAAAAGAATTTATTGTCATTTATTACCAGGATCAGAAGGACAGACAAAAGTGAAGGAAGGAACAAAAAGAGGAAAGGAAGGAACGAAGAAACGAAGGAACAAAGAAGGGAAGGAATGAGGGAAGGAAGGAGGTAAGGAGGGAAGGAAAGGAAGGAGGGAGGGAGGGAGGGAGGGAGGACACTTTATGCCTAAATGAAAGGCTCGAGAATTGGGTCCAAAAATTTGCAAGGACTTGCCAAATGACTGGAAGAAAGGAAGAAAGGGGAAGGAAGGAAAGAAAGAAAACAATACCATGCATATGGAAAGGTTTGAAATTTAAAAATAAGATTCAAAATGTGAGAAGTTCGAATTCCAGAGCGTTGCAAAATGCAACATGAGAGGTTTCAGCTCCAAAATGCTGCAGATACCATGCAATACAAGCTCCAGAGTGTTGCAACGACAAACGCACTATCAATACCATGTCAAAACGTGCAAATATCATGCCAGATAAACGTGTTTATCTTCAAAATCTTGCATGACAGATTTGAGTTTTCTTGAGCATCAAAACGCTACACAAGTACAAAACGCTCCCTTCCTCTAACAAGCTGCATACAAAACAAGCCTCCAACCCGACGCCAGCGCTGCGCCCTTGCCCTAGCCCCCCAACAACAGCAGTTTTCGAAGTTCGACCCCTACACCAAAATGTTCTACAAATTCCTGCCTATTCGAATGTCAACCAAGGTACACAACAAGAGGAATGTAAAAATACTGTATAGCACTAGCAAGATGTAGCCGAACGCCATGGAGGGATGGGGAGATCCAACAGCAGGGTTCGCAGATCCAACAGGCGCATAGACAACTCCAAAGGAAGGCACAGGACTAAAAAATGCACTGAGGACAACCACAAAAATTATCCACAAGCATCCGGAACAACATGGGTTTGGCAAGACCAAGGTTTGATCCTTTGAATTTTTTAATGCCATTTTTCATCCTTTACCCAAAATGAACAGACAGTGAATCATCAGTTGTTGAATCATAGTGTGTTTGTTGGCTGATTTTGGTTACCCCCATATCTGCGGGCGAACTTCCAGGATGTTTGCAACAAAGAACTAGACCAAGTTGCTACATCAGTAGGAAGATCATGTCGTATAATGACATTTCGTAGCATATCATGTCAAATCACATGTCATGTTATGCTGTATAATGTCATAATGGTGGTATAATAAATGTCATGTGATATGTGATTTCGTATACCACCATTATACCACCATTTATTATTTTCGTATAATGTCATGGTATCACACCATTTGTTCCTGCATCAAACGATGCAATACAAGATAGTTCTTTTTTCCAATAGACTATCCATTGATGCGATTTAGAGTCGGGTGATGCGATATGAAATAGATGATCGATTATAGATACATATGCCCACTTGTTAGTACTGTTAGTAAGAATTTTCATCCAACTGTGAATTCTATGCAGCCCAGTATAGGAGCGGATGGCCTTTACTTGGATTGTGCGCTGTTGTCAGATGAGGCAGGGTGGAACAGCCAAAGACTTTGGGACGTTTCTGACATTGTACTATAGTTTTTGGAGAAAAAATGAGATCGGATGATGGTTCAATGGGACTGTGTATTTATTTGCTTTGGGCAAATATGCGACGTGGAACTGTGGGCGTGCCCTCTTGGTGCAGAATCAAGGATTTGCTTCAAACTGTGTTGACAAGCATTAATTAGCAACTCCAAATACTATACAATGTTTGATTTAATGGAAAACATATTCCGTATTGATATCCTGGAAATCCTTCTCAAATCGAATACTAGTAAACACGTACGTATTCAATCATTCATTTAAGAAGAACCTATCCTTGTACGCAAAACCTTATGTTTAAGTCACAGAATGAGAGAGAGAGAGAGAGAGCGCAGCAGAGCAAGAGAGATGCTGAGCGTAGTTCATGTTTGAACAGTTTTGAATCCGACCATGTCAGGATGTCCAAAGAAGATCTTGGAAGATGAGTTTACGAACCGATGAAGGGCGCGGAGAAGTTGTCTACCAGGAACCTGGGGGATATGTGGCTGGGGTAGTGATGCCGCAAGGGATGGAAGATGCTTTTTGTGACAGCGATCCACGTTTTCGCACAGCCCCAAGGGGCCCCAAGATTGAAAAGATGATCTTTTGGCAGTCAAGATCAGTCTGACGAACTTTTTTTTTCTCACTGCTGAATTCCCTAAAAATTTCATGCTAAATTCTTATTTCTGCTGAGTCCTATCGATGAAATCCATCTTTTCATGGCTATCCGTTGTAGGCTCCTTTCCAGCCTGCAGTGGGAGCTGTGACGAGGGTCAAGGCGTTGAATTGCCGGTAAACCCTGCCAAATCGTGTAGCCAAAAAAGGTTGGGTCAATGCCGGAGCCGCCAGGTTCGCTCTGCAACAATCGTTGGCCTGTGAAGCTTCTTCTTAGTTATTTTCCACGCACACTTTCTGGGCATAACGTGTAAGTACATAAGGTTTCGCATGTTTGGGTCCATCCACATGCTCCATCATGCTCCCGGACCTGGGTAACATCGTGTATTTTGATGCATTGGTAGGTGCCCTTTGCTGACTTTCGCTTAGTTCGCGGCCCTGTGGTTTCTTGGAACATCTTGGTGGCCACACTTCTCTCACTGAGAGATCAGACGTCCCCGGCAGCGTCCCGCGGGGCCCAGGCTTTAGCAGAGGCCCCAGCTTTGTCCAACCTCAGTGCTGTCTACCAGATTGGCTTCACAGTTCCCTGGCTATCTTTGGAAGGTCGATGGGGCAGGGCGATGGTGATGACGATGATTGAGGACCTTATGTTATGTTGCTTGTGTCGGCTCCCAGGGTTGCAGCAGATTTGCGACAAATACAATCAGTCTCCTAGACTAGAATGGTGTTTTGGGATTCACGGCGTCAGCTTCGGGCACACCTGAAAGCGTTGAGGTTTCGAAGTTTGTGCCTCTCAGTTGCAAAGAGCGCTGCCAGGTTGCCTTGAGCTGGGGGAAGTTGACCTAGAGTCTGAAATCAACGGGATTTGTTGCCAAAAGTCGCCAAGTTAAACTCTGAATATCAGAAATCTTCCACAGAGATGCAAGTGATGGACTGCTGCCGCAGAGGGGCCCCGCCCAGACCTCTAAATCCAATGGATTTCGCCTTCTTCACACATTTTGGCTTTCAGGATCAGCGAGCAAGTTAAGATGAGCCTTGGCCGAACTAGCCTTCGAATGGTTGCTGCCTATTTGAAGGTCTGCGCCCCCCAGCCATGGCATCTCAGGCTAGAGAACTTCCGCAACGGTAGCTTTCACCTTGGCCTTGCTGCTGCTTGACGGCATGGGTCACCGCAGATGCATGACACGTAGCCCCAAAGACCAGTGCAAACTTGCAGTCTTCCTGATTTCCTTCTTGTTTTTGAAGTTTGGAAACTGCCTCCAATTTCTGTTGGGGAATGCCGAGCAATCGGTGCGACTTGAGCTGGTCGGCTGTAACCGAGGAGATTGGAAGCTACTCAGACGATGCTGCAGCTGTTCCTGCTGCCGTGCCAAAGGCCATGGATAAGGATGAGGTGCCCAAGGGCCATGGTGATGGACCAACCCTGGATTAGTAAACCCTGACATACAGTACCCTGACTGTATACATAGACACAATGGGCTTTATTTAGATCATTGAATTAGTGCGAAAACTAGTACACCCTGTGTTTTCATAAACTGGGGGTGTACTGATCCAGGGTTCAGATTATATCCAAAAGAGGCGGTAAGTTGAATGTCACAAAATGCTTTGGATCATTTTGGATCCCGAAGGCGAACAATCGCTTGATGGCACCAACACCCTGCATTAGATGGAGTCTTTGAGAGGTACAGCATATAAGTTCATGTCAGGTTGGCGCGGTTAGTCTTTGTTTTTTTCACCGTTTTTTTCACCCGCAACTCGCCAAGTTGTTCTTCTCATAGCATCCTCTTGTTGTTTGGGAGTCTAGCAGCCAAGCACATCTTCTGCCAGTTTACTTCCCAACAGTGCCATCCCCCCAATATTATTTCATACTGTACTTCCTATGAATACCAAGCCATGGTCTTGTGTTTGGGTGCTGAAAATTTTGGGAAGGGACTATTTCATTTCATCATTTTGGCCACTATAAACTATGTATAATCCCATTAAAACCTCACGTGAACTCCTCCCTTTTGCATGTTCGAACAGAGGTTGAGAGGCGGCGGAGCTGGGTGCAGAAATTCATCTTCCCAGTGCTGGGTATCTTCTTTAATGAAACTTGACGAGTGGAGGTTGGGCAATGTTGGGCACCTTGCAATCTGGCCCTGGAGTAAGGGACATACCATGGACATACCATGGAAATTTCCCATGAACTTCCCTTGAAGATGAGTGAGGTGACGGAGCTGGCCATTTTCACAGATGTTTGCATACAATACCCTCTGGTAAACTGTCCCATAACTATGGAAAATCACCATTTTTAATGGGAACATCCACTATAAATGGCAATTTTCAATAGCTATTTTGACATAACCAGAGGGTAGACTTGTTGGTTTTTGCGGCCATTGTCACCACGAATGGATCTCTGTCATGGATCATCCGAATGGCTTTGTTGACCAAGGCTGATGACCAAAGCTGTGGGTTACCATGAACGATTCCCACAATACACAGTTGTCAGGTGGATAGAAACAGCTTGACGATGCACCAAAGACAGGAACTCTCACCGCCGCGCCTGCGCCTTCCATGCTCAGGGGATATTTCTGCCGATCGATCAATGTGCCCCCAGAAGAAATTCAAAGCCCATGATAGGGGGCTGGACATGGGATGTGGCCGGAGCTTGGATCCCCTTGGCCGCCGATCTAGGTGACATCGGTGCCATGAGTTGCACCATGTGATAGATGAACTCTGATTAACTTACATGTTACGTCACGCAGAACTGTAATTCGAGAACAAAGGAACCGTGGTGAGTGCGCACCGCTCGGCCCGCTCGGCCCGCCTGATGACTCCATGGCTCATCTGCCTGTGTTCGTTGAAGCTGCTCACGGTCAGATCTTTCGTTTGGAGACCTCTGAAGGCCGGGTTCAGATCCGCGGCAGGGCGAAGGCTGCCAATCCCAGTGGTGGGTTGCAACACCTGGTCATACCTGGTCTATCTATGTCTATCTTACACTGCGGCTATCACGGGGCACCCTATTGGCTTTCCAGACATTATTTACTTTGCTATTGAACCAGCAGTCTGCAATTGCCAGGTGAGACGCTCTCAAGTCTACAGTCCAGGCTGTACGATGTGCTAGAAGATGCCAACAAAGGACCGGATGTTGCCTGTATTGGCTGCGACGCGTCAATCTGTCTGCCAAGCCAGGAGGAAGACACATGCTGTCGCTGGGACCCTTGCAGTTCAAGGGCCACGAGGCCGTTGTGGAACCACGCGTTTTTTGATAGCCTGGGACATCTGGGACCCCGACTTGGTTGGAGTCATTTATTTTTTTAAGTCATAAAGGGATTATATATATACATATTATTATTATTATTATTATCATTTAACGGTTCTATAACGGTTCCATACGGTTCCTGCAAATCTTCCAACATCCTGACGCACCACCGGGATTGGACGACTCGCCTCGACCAGACCATCGCGGACGCAGTGGAGAACTACACCGGGGAAATGGCCGCAGCTGGCCGAAGCTTTGCTGACCCCACGTGGCTCGGTGGCGGGGACCACTGGACCACTGGACCACTGGACCACTGGGCCAGGCTTCCCCATTGGGTCCCTGAAAAAAACCTTGGTAGAACTGATGGCTGGCCACGTCGAACTGAAGGCCCTTCATCCATCATAATTGGGAAATCAAACGAGGTTCGCATGGTTCGCACATAGCCACTTGGCCCCAGCCATGCATGTTGGTTTCAAGTGAAGCAAATTCGACCCAAAAAACTGGGCAAGGGAACTGAACGTTTTCAAGATTCGATCCCATGAAGGCCACTGCCAGTCACAGTTGTTTTAAATCTCCATAATAACAATAACCCATTCACAAGCCAAACTTGAGGGTGTTAAATTGCACCAACCTGAAGTGAAGGATCCAGATATATTCAATTGAGATCTATTCCCCATTTTTGCTGACGCCTCAATGTTGGCCTGATACTTGGCCTAATATTTTTTCGAACATATTAAATCATATAAACATACTTTTTGACATGTTCTGCGAATGCATTTGAGAAATTCTTGGGTTCCGGGTTTCTCCGGGGACGAAATGAAGATTTCCAATCCGAACGGTTGAACAAGCGGATTTCGCTCAAATTTGCTCCATGTTTCAAGCACAAGTTTCTCAACAATGACAGTTTTTTTCTTTTTTAAGATTCATTTTGCAGAAGCTGCACATATCCGGATTCTTTGTTTCAACGAATTCAACTAATTCACTTTCCCATCTTTGTTTCGAGTGTGGTTCTTGCGAATCATAAAGCACAAAACATAAGGATTTTGTCCTATGGATGGTGGAGTTTTATGAATCGGATCCAAATCCCCTCCAGAAATCAAGTTTGCAACTCCCTTTGTGGCATGGTTTTGAATCAGCTACCATCACAGCTGCCCTGTCCTTTCTATCTCTTCTCATCGACATGGTTTTTTGTAGCTCCTACTTTCACCAGGGTCATCCTGCCATGGTGCCCATGGTGCCAGGTTTGCCTTGGTGGACTACAGCGAGTTGATGAATTCCAAACGTTCGCCTTGCTGGATCCCAGACACTGCGTATCGAGGGATGACCCTCCAACAGCTCCATGAAGTCTTGGGCTTCATGGGACATCAGGCCGCATCGCTGAGGGGAAGCCGAAAAACCATGTGGTAAACCAGCCAGTCAACGACGACTATATAGTTGGGCTTTTGACAACATCATTTCTGGTAATATTGCAATGGTCATATTCATCTTGCCTAAGATAACCCAAAGGCAAACTAACATAACTATGGAAAATCACAATTTTTCATGGGAAAATCCACTATAACCCAAACGTAAACTTATGTTCTTAGTGGATATCTTGGACAAGTTCTTGAGGTCCAAAGTCAGTCCTTGATTTTGGAGCTTCGTTGCGGCGTGTCCGGGTGACTAGGCCACCACCTCATCCCCGAGCAAACAGTGTGTCATGTTCTTGCCTTGTGCTTCCAAGGCTAATTCATCAGAAAAACTTCAGAAGAACTTGCAATTTTCAAAATTTCAGACCCACTGAAACAGGACGATACCTGGAACAAAGATTCAAAATGTCTCAAAAGTTGAACATGGGTAAAAAGTGAAAACGAGAAAACGCATACACAATTTGGACATAAAGGGAAAACAAGACACGCATAAGTAGAACTAATGGCTCAATTCTTATTCAAAATTTGAAGAGGAGATGAGAACAAATGGACACGAAAACCATGGAAAGAGACAACCCTACAACGCACAGTTGCTTCGGGGTTGTGCTCTGTGGCCGTTTGCTAGAGTTGCCAACTTTGAATTTGTGTTGGATCCAAACGATCCCCTTGCACCTTCAAAAATCCAAGCATTCGAACGTCAACTTCAATTATTATAGTAACATAGTTTATCTTTTTTCAGTTCGATCACGGGCCTCTACTTTGGCCCCGCTCCATCAGCTTCTACTTCGCACACTCCGACATGGGTATTCAATGAGTCTTCATGCCGCCGGAACCCCAAAACAAGCCTACCACAAACTAGACAGCAGCTAGCAAGAGGAAGATGAGGAAGGAAACATCGTTTTTTTTTAAAATTATTCGGACCTTAATGTATGTCCATCCCCACTGTGCAGCATCACGGACGACTCTGCCGGTTCCCTGCCAGGCTTTTGCTTGGCATGAAGCGCATCGCCACAGTCCCAGTTATGGCTGTCGTATCCCTGAAGAGATCCTTGGTGCCACGGTGATTTACTGTTCTATCTTGTTGGGGGGTTGTCCCCATACGGTGAATCCGATGGTGCAAAAAAAACGCTGAGGAAGTTCAATTTATACCACGCCAGCTATTGGATCATCAATCCAGCCACTCAAGGCTGGGCCAGGGAAGTAGGGTGACACCCCGAGATGGGGGTGACAAGTGCTGCTTGCTTCGGCAGGTTACGGCCTGGTGGGCTGTTCGTTGGTCGAGTTGATTGCGGAGGCCTGCGCTTTGAGGAATCAGAAGATGGTGAAACTTGATGGTTTGAAAAAGGAAGTTGCAATATGTTGCTTTCAGTCGCGATCACAGTGGCAGTTCCAGCGATCAGTTTTTTTTTTCTCCGACTAAGAGTTTCCAGACAAGCGGGGTAGAGTCAAGTCCACACAACATGCCGCAGCATGACCGAATCAGAACCTATAACCATCAGTCACCGTTGGCAACCCATCGCCAACGTCCCGTCTCGGGCTGAAGGATGCGGAACTTCAGAAACCAAGATGGTTCGTGTCTCACGCTTGGTTGGAGCCAATCACCCTCTTCGCAGCTTGGATGATGCAAGCTGGGGAGATTTTGGCATCCCAACAGCGAATCTGTTGGCTTTCAATCTCTCCAGGGAGTGACACGAGAATGCACGGCCCGAAAATCCGGAGTCCTGGAACCTTGTTGGAACCTTTCTCTGTTGGGTTGCAAAGCTGGGCTAATGTTTCTCATCTTGTTTCTTTTGGATATTGGTTCTTCCCATGCGCAGATGGTTCTCAGGTGGCGAACCTCTCCCGGCACGCGCACGTGAGGCAGTTGGAACTCGACACAGCGTTTTGGGCAGCTTGGCATGGACCAAACCAGGAAGCGCCTTCATTCAGCTATAAATCTCCATTTCGTTCGGGGATTTCCCAGCCATGTTTCATGAAACCGTTGGGAATAGACTCCTCTTCCCAGCCATCTATTCCGTTTTTACCCCATCAAAAACCACCATTATACCATTTCCCATGTTTGATGAAACCCTTCAGGGTAGTACTACTATTCCCAATTTTTTTATTCCGTTTTTACCCCATCAAAAACCACCATTTTTGGGATCTCGTTTCCCCAGATCCCATTGGGCCCATGCTTTGCCCGCTGCTAAGTAAGGTCTGTGCCTATGCGAATAACCAGCATCACCTGGAGGCAGATGTGGGCGAAAACCCACGGAGGAGACGGTGATCGGCAGCCCGTTTCCGCCCTTCCTGGGCGGAACCGGGGGTCGAAGGGGGGATATATTCACCACCGAAACATGGGTGATTTCTTATGTGATTTCCAGTGAAACATGTGGTAAAACACCATGAAAAATGTGGGGAACACCATGAAAAATGTGGGGATGTACCATCCATCATGTTGCGGCAACAATACTATATACAATACTGGGGTGGGATTTATTACCAACAAGAATGAGGATATGAATGGTGTGAATTGTGGGGAATAAAATCAACAGATTTGTGGGGTATGTAAATTAATATCCCTGTTTGGATTCAATGGGATTTACCAACCTTTACAATGGGAAAAAACCAACGACAATGGACATGCTAATGGGATATTTATGTGACATGTGTGGTATTGAGCGGAATATTTATTCGGATGTTGATGAGGATGTTAATGCGATACTACATACTGGGACATCAGTAGGATATATATATAACTATATTTATATATAGGTGCAATATTATTTATATCATCAACAATATGATATGTGGGTGTGGTTGAAATGGGAGCATGCTTCCGATTTATGGCGGTTTTTTAGGGATGATTCATGGTGGCATTTTGTCGTGCCTTATTGATGCACCGTGCTGCCCTGTTGCCTAAGCTGTGTTCTCTGAATCCTAGATCCACAAAGTGGTGCGACAAACTTTCCACCCACATCCTTCGGCAATTTACATAGCTATGAACACTTGCCAAAAAAAACTGTAGATTATTTCTCCATTGAAAGTTTCCACTTCTAGTCTCATAGGGGATGTCGCAATGTTTTCCCATATTTTCCTATGATTTTCCAACTTTGTATAGGGGATCAACCGCGGCTAGCTTCTACTGTCGCGGATGCTCCACCTCCTGGGGGTTCCCGAGTCAGGAGCAGCTTCTATCGTGCCATGCAGCGGTGCGAGGGGGTGGTCCTCCTGCTGGATGACCAAGCCACACCATTTCGGCGAATTTGGTGTTGTCACTTGGCCCGTTAAAACCGTTGCGAAGCTGTAGAATCTCATTTTTGCCAAAGGTGGTGAACACCCCAGATATGGTTTTGAAACCAGAGTACTTGTAGAATTATGGATGATATACCTACACCTACCATAAACTTGAATGAAATTGGAGTTATTGCGGTCCAACTTCGCTAATTATGGGGCACCACCTTGTATGGGCCAAATGACGTGAAAGATTCAGTACTAAACCAGAGGTTCCTGGCGGGGTATATAAGTATGTCATATTCGGGGGATGAGATGACCTTTGACATTTGTTGCTCTGGCTGGATCTTTTAAAAGAGATCTGTTTCCAATGACTTGAGCCAGACACCACCTCGCAAAAAGGAGAGAATCATCAGCAAAAGGAGGTTGAACGAGTTCCATCTCAAGTTGGAATGATTGAGACCAAAGTGACCAGGCTGGTTGAAGTTGCCAACAGGCAGAGAAATATGTAAAAGGCTGTTGCTTCTATGTCCATGTTTGTTCATGTAGTGTTGATACAATATCCCCCATCAATGTCCACCATTCATATCCCACATTAATGTCCCCATTAATAATCCATTCATGTTGCCCAAAAAATCCCAATGAATCATTTTGACGCTAGATTTCTTGTGAATTATCGCTACTCTGGGGGTTAACATGGCTCATGTGACTTTCTACATACCAGTGATTTTTCCAGAACCCCAAATTGCTCAATTTTTCAGGTTGGTGAATTATTGAATACAATTTATGCAGATTCCGGTAATCAAACATGCCAATGGAAGATTATTCTTCCAGCTATTGAACTTCCATTTATTCGGCTTTTTTCCAGCCATGACTATTGAAGGGTAATATCCCCATCCCCATAAGTCCCTACAGTCTACATAGATGGCCAGATCTGCCATGAAACCTAAGGCGTTTACCCGTGAAAATCGCATTCCAAGGCTTTGAGGAAGCCATCGCGGTGGAGAAGCGCAACGGCACGGAGCGGCGTCATAAGCTGCTGTTGGACGTTTGCGCCACCGATGCCGATGGTGCCGGGGTTGGGGGGTTGGGGGGTTGGGGGGTTGGCTGGTTGGTACCGGGAATAATGACAAGTGTATGTAAAAAGGCGGGGAACCCCAAAAAAAAACTTTGGGAGTTGGGTATATAGCGATGAGTTTTGACATATTGGGTGAAACCAATGCCATGAGCAACTACCATTTGGAGATGGTACAAATACACAAACCAATCCATTGCCGTATTGGGGATACTTTAATGGCTTTGGGTTTGCCATGTTATATACTAATCTGGCAACGTGAGGCAAGCACATAAAAAATAGCCGAGTAAAGAATGTGAGAACACGTATTAACAAACCAGGTCTTCTAAAGGATACAAGATGATTTAGAACTACATTTGGGTGTGTCTGAAAATAGCGTACCCCTAAACCCAATGGTTTTGCTGATCATTATCCCTATTAAATGGCTATTTCATTGGGAATATACCCTATTTTCAGACAAACCCATTTACCACGTTGGACATGGAGTGGTCCACACCTTCACCACAAATGTCTAGGCGTCGCGCACGTCATCACAGATGGCTTGGCAGGGATCGAAAATCAAATGGTGCCCCTGCTGGGTTTGCACCACAAGACGCTGGGACGAGATCCGAGAGTTTGCTGTGGCTGGGTACAGCTGAAATGAGGGTTGTACAATGCTATACAATGCTTCGGTTTGTTTTAAGTGGCCATTGACACGAGATTCACTTGAAATATCTTGAAACGTCGGACTTTTTGGAACTTGGCGAGTTCTGAAATTATACCTTGTTACCTTGTTACCTTGTCAGTATCCAACAAATATCTGTCAGTATCTCAAACTCGGCCCCTCCAACGATTCCTTGGCGGAATTCCGGCGAATTCGGCCTCAGGACTTGTCGGGAGATGACGTTTCCCATGCACATTTTGCAGAAGGCCCTGAGGATCAACATCCTTTCGGCTACAGCCAGCCATGAAGCTGATAGGTGGGGGATAGGGGTTGATGGGGAGATTCTTTATGCGGAGGTAACGTCATATCAGGGCGTTTTTGTTTGGGATATTCCGAAGACCCTGAGATTCCTTCGACCCTTCGAGGCATACATTGACCTTGCACATGCTGTTTGTACACCTCCAGTTGAGTTGGTGGGTCCACAAGTGCTTTTGATAGGTCGATGGGTTAGGTCTTTTTCTCTCCCAAACATGGCGGAATACTGTAACACTATCTGGCCCAGAAAAAGGAGGGTAGCTAAGGTTTGCTGTCGAATATGGGTGTTTCCACAAATGGGGCTACCCAACAATGGATGGTTTTTAAGTTTATAACGGAAAATCCTATTCAAATGGATGCTTTGGGGAAACTCCTATATGGTCCTGGTCATTCCCCAATTTCAGGACTCGCATTCTGAACAGCATCGCCTTCCCCCACGCACGTTTGGAAGAGCTTTCTGCTACGCCACCGCAGGAGATGGGGCTTGGGCCAAGGGGTGGACTGCAGGTGGCACACCAGGATATTTCAATCCTTTTCAGCCAGGCAAGTCGGATTGGTTCACCTTCCCAAAGTGAATAGGTACGTGATCTCAAGATTTGTGTATAAAGTTGAAATGGTACGTGATCACCGTACTGGGTGGCGCGTGCTCATTCTAAATCAGCGGGACCATCGAATCAAGCTCGTTGACGTATGATAAATCCATTTCCCTCACGACAACCCCTTTAAGGGATTGTTACTTTTGGTGGTTTTCTGTCCCACGTGCGTAATCTTTTCAGAGCAAAGCTGTGGAGCCAATGGCCTGGCTCTGCTTGCTCCTCCTGCGTATGGTGGATGCATGGGGCATCGGATAATTCCAGTACACACACACATATACATATACATACATGTACATATACATACACACACACAGATATATATATATATATATATGTAAGTGTGTAGAATACTGAATTCAGTATGCTTCTCAGTTCTCGATCTGGCCACATATATTTTTTCTGGCACAGGAACACGAGAAGTATCAGACGGTGAATTGCGCCCTCTCAGCGCAGTTTGCTCTGGCGAGTTGGTGCCCTGGCCCTGGAAAAACCGTGTTTTTTTGGGTGGGAACTGGAAAATCATTGGAAAACCATTGGAAAACCATTGGAAAACCACGGGAACACCATGGGAAAACCATGGGGAAACCCAAATCCAGCCCTCCCTTCCCTATGATTCCGCATGGTTCCCAAGGCCGTCCCAACGTTGAAAAATTGTTTGTAATCCTCCTTCAATACCTAAAATGGGGAACCATCACATAGCTGAGTGATGACCGTGGTTTCCATCCAGCTAAAGCCAGATGGTTCCACCCAAACCAAGTGGATCACGAATTACTGTTGTCAACATGTCTGCCTGACAAGTACTCGGGCAGCGACTAAGAATATTCTTTTTGTTTTGGCAGGCGTTGCCGAGAACGCAAGACATCAAGATTTGAAAGGTTGACAGGATCGTTGGCGGAAATCAGGCCATCAAACCTTGGTATTGGAATATGTAACAGAAAGCTCCTCAGGCTATAACAAACTCAGGCTGTGTGTAGCAGCGGTTTGGATTGGATGGGATTAGATTTAGATTGGGTTAGATAGACCCATGGAGAGACAAGATCAATAGACAGGATAGATAGATAGATGAGATGAGATGAGATGAGATGAGATGAGATGAGATGAGATGAGATGAGATAGATAGATAGATAAGATGGAATAGACAAGATGACAGATAGACACGGTCGTTAGGATTAGGATGAGATACGGTTAGGTTCGAGCAAGTTGGATTCAAAGAGATGGGAAAAACGTGGGCTGTGCGGATCCAAGGTGCAACAGCATTTTGCAGGGTTGGGATCCAACTCCCTTGGCCAAAGCGCTTGTGCTTGACACCTCCAGGAGCGGCCGATGTGGAGAGATCCCATGTTTTAGGTGTTTTTTCTCCCTCCCGGAAGCAAAATGAAGGGATTCAACGCGTGGGTGCGCAAGTGACCAGAGGTGACCAATATTTAGTTGTGAACATTCAGTTGAGCAGTCAGGTACCAGGTAGCTTTTGTGATCATCCAATACGATCATGTGCCAACCCAGATTATGGAAATTGTCGTTTCCTCCATTGGAATGATTAGACCTGCACCTTGCGCCTTGCGATGACTCCTTCAAAAACTGATGGAAACAGATTGGATAGGTAAATTTTTCATACTTTTATGGGTTAACTCTATGATTTTCCATTTTTTTTACGAAAGAGGCTGAAGTAAATACTACGAACGAAGTGAGTCTAGGGGGCCTGGGGGTCGTGCAAAAGTGGTCAGAAAACACGAAATTAGGTGGTGTTTTAGGTGGGCTGGGTACGTTTTGAGATGTACCGAGTCGCAATTCAGTGACGGGGTGACGGTGGGGTATCGATTCCCCTCTGGTTCGGCTCTTCGGGCTTGTAAACAAGGCTTGTGGGCGATGAGGCATAGGGGCCATTTAGAGACATCAACATGGAGATCGGAGTTTCGGTCTTGGCGTTGTAAACAAGACTTGTGGGCGAGACCTAGAGATGCGGACGAGAGGCGATAGAGTCGGAGGTATATTGACCTGGGAATCTTAGGCCTGGTTCTCGGATAAACTTTACTGACCTGGTAAATATATGTAAATATAAAGGAGATGTTGGCTTTCATTCTCAGGTTGCCCCAGATAGCGTCAGCCGTAGGGGTTCTTACTTTTCAATGAATGAAATCATGATTGCGAAACATTGATTTTGCCACTGCCGCCTTGTCTCCCAGTTTTGTCTCGCTGAGATTTTGATGGATGCCCAACAAGGAATGTACTCTCGTTGGCAAGTTTCATTTTTGATCGACAAATTCATTTTTGTAGCTGACGAGAGTTATGATTATACCCATGCAACTGAAATATTGTACCGAGATTGTATGACAGTGTGTTTATAATATTGACAATATATGGGATATGGGCGTGGTGCGTGTATGCATGTTCCCGTTGAATGGTGCAGCAACGACGATCCTTATCGTGCTGCCGCCTTGTCTCCCCGTCTTGTCTCCCTTCATTGATGAAGACTGACGCAAAAAACTATTTTGCTATCTGGGGTTGCTTGTGCAATTTCAGTTCCAATTTTGTTTCACTATTCCCCAACAGGGTTTAGGAATCTCAACGCAGATAATTTTCGGTGCAGCTTCCGGTGCAGCTTCCGGGCTTTACACGGGAGGTTCCATGTGGTGGTTCCGATGTAGGATGTAGGTGTTCACTGGCTGCTGTAAGTAACTATCGTTGGGGAAACCACCTGGGCTTATTTTATTTCTTTCGCATCAACTTATATGAAATTTCGCAGAGATTTTCACTTCGTCAACGCATCTGGGAACGGCAGATGTATGCTGGTTGTTGGCAGGCGGATGGTGCAGTTGTCCTTCACAGGCTGCATACGTTTGTACGACTCGGACCGGGGTTTCGGTCGGGGTGATTTGCATGCCCAGCAATCAATCTGGTTAAATAATGGCCTCACAGGGACCTCAGTTAAATGATGGTTCGTAAGGGGGATGTCTCAATATTGGCCGCAAGTTTCAGGTTGGTGAATTATTGTAATTTGCCCAGAATCAATGGTTAATCATGGGGGTATAACAAACAATAGTGGATGATTAATGGATAATTGATGGATTGGCATAGTGTGGTAGACCCAATAATGAACCACCGATGCATTTGGGGGTGATTTCATACCCCACCCATTCATGGTAATATTGGGGACGGTTTATGATTGGGTTTACCACACTGTACTGGCTGGTAAATCGGTATCGCTATGAAATGGGTCATGTATATATATATATAGTTTATAACTATCACCAATAAACCAACTGGAATACCCCAAACAAATCAACTAGTCAGCAGTGGCACATCAAAATGCACCACATGGGTAGGGATCAATTTTCGGGCCAAAAAAAAGGGACCCCACCATCCCATTTGTGTACCGTGTATTGGTGTACCCACGTGGATGCAGTGTGACAGCTGTTTTGGGAAATCCGCAGCGACTAGGCCCCAATAGGGAAGTGGTACGGGAGTTTGCAGTGAGGTAAGTTTGCTGCGGTAGTTCCATGGAGCAGTGGACAGTCACTTGATACTGGCGGTTAAACTCGTGAGTCCCGCATGGACTCAGACTTGACCTCATTTGGTTAACTCAGTTTTGAGGTTTGACGGGGATAGAGACTGGCAGGTATCTAGTGGTAGCACATGGGTGAGAGTTGCAGTTACCCAGTTCTGGGCTGATCTGCATTCCCACACTGGCAAAAGTCTTCTCCAGGACTTAGCGATGTTGGTGAATCACTTGCCATTGTCGCTGGAGGCTGGTCCGATCCATGATGGTTTCAGTTTTTCTTCAACCCATTCTTTTTTTTGGGGATAGGTCTATATACATCGATATATATATATATATTGTATTATATATATATACACCTGGAATAGGTCTTGTAGGAATACGCCAGCCACATGGTAAAATTCGGTAGGCAGGCGGGGGTTTATTGGTGGCTCAGGTGTTGCGCTTGGATCTGGGTTTCACTTCCCTGGTGACCCTGGAACCTCTGGAGCGCTTGGGCCAATGCAACTCTCTGGTGCATCTGGAGCTCCGCTTCCCTGGTTGTAAGCAGCTGGGCAAAAATCAGATGGTTGCTGTAACACTGACAATTACCAGAATCTATGCTCTCAGGATTCTTAGATATTGATCCGATCCATGCCCAAATTTCACTGGGTTTTCCTGTCAGGGACCTAGACATCAGAAATGGCAATTTTCCATTTGATAGGTACATATACATATCTAGATATATAGCACTCCCCCTTAAAAAGATAGAAACGAACAATAAATTTCAAACACACAAATACGACATGAATTATTTTTGTGCATTTTTTTTGGGGGTTACTAACTATATATAGCAATGTTTTTCGGCCGATGTTTCGTTGTGTAGGCACGGCCCGGGCCTTGGCTTTGCTTTTTTTCAGGCACCTGGAAAGCATGGCCGGCCTGGGTGTGGCCCTGCAGGCATTGCTTTTTTTTTTCCTCCCCCGATTTTGTGGGTCTTTGACTGATTTGTTGATGTGCACACACACACATATAGATTATATATATATATAGATAGATGTAGAGGCGTATATATATATATTGCACATGTTCAACTAAATAGATTTTTGCGCGATCTCCCCTTTGGGAAGGCCACTTATTCACCAA
>Ga0126342_10000441_pt1:0-7500 | contig 44504 bp, 44 predicted proteins | sample Cyp1metagenome_FD_92528 | JGI IMG/M metagenome (GOLD analysis project Ga0126342, IMG submission 92528) | Coral microbial communities from Lord Howe Island, Old Settlement Bay, Australia - Cyphastrea 1 metagenome | ecosystem: Host-associated > Invertebrates > Cnidaria > Coral ...
AGGACTCAAAAGGAGAGAGCCAAAACCGAGCAACGGAGAGAATGAGAAGTGGGGAAAAGAGAGAGAAGGAGAGAGAAGGGGGGCAAAAGGAGAGAGGCAACGCAGATGCAAGCGAGATTAGTAGATGCAAAATGTAGATGTAATATGTGCAAATGGGAGGCGTGTAGATGTACTTTTGCCTTTGTCTTCACGAAGTACCCTTCGCTTAGGAGCTGCCGGGAAAACCGCAAACCCTACCACTAACATCAAATAATTCGCTCATATGAGCCCCCCAATATAGCTCTCCTAGAATCGAGACAATAAAAAGATCGTTCCAAATCCGACCGTTCCCAGCCTTGGGCCAGCAGGACCTGAACCACTATGGAACAACTGTGCCACGCCCCAAAAACCTGTTTGATTTTCCCAAGCAGCGTTGGGTTCAGTGGACAACTTTCCTACAGCAGGCACCGAAGCTAGCGACGCCCAAGCTCAGGGCATGAAGCTTGACGACCCGTCAACAAAAACCAAATACCTTTGCCAAAGTTTTACCATATCCAAAATTACTTGTGCCACTGACATCGGCATGCGCAACAGCAGCAACAGCGGCAAGAAATGAATGAACTCGCAGAGGACTCTGGTGTTCCTTCGGAATTCGGTATTGGCACTATCTCAGATTCATATCTTACTCTGTTTGAACAAGCTGCTTCACCCAATGTGTCGAATCTTTTTCTGAAATCAATACTTGAAGAAAAATATTTTGCTTTCCTGATTCATTTGGATTTCGTGATGCAACGACAGCCAAGAGCAGCCTCACAAAGCTACCACAATACAGCCTTAACACCCCTAATAGGAACTGATGTGGATTGACGTGAAATCACTTGGGGGATTGGCATTTTATCTTGGGGTCATTTTTAGCTCCTCCAAAAGTTCCACAAAGGCCCCAATATGGTGATTGTCGTGTGCAATTGGTTCAGTCAACCTCAAAAACGTATCCCTGTCAGATCATCCTAACATGATTTGGCAATTCTTTGCCAAAAACATGCTGTTGACAAAGCTGGTTGCTTACTCCTTCAATTTTCAATGATTCCCAAAAGGAAACAACCGATGATTGCATTGATTGCACCCACACAACCATGCCATTGCTGTGCGTGGCGCCATTGGTGAGGTCGGCCTGTCAGACAATGTCCAGAGACTGCCGGCGGAAATTGAGCCGAACCGGTTCCCCTAGCACACACTTTGATGAGCTTTTCAATCTCGAAGAGCATTTCCCGTCAGTTCGTAATCATCACCCCATAGACGCATGGGACAAAGAAAAACTTTTAAGCCATGCAGCGATTGCATCAGGGAACCCCAACTTATTCCCATCCAACCGACATCCAACCGCGGTTAAAGTCTCCATCCATTCCGACCAGCCAGCATCAATAGCAGGAAATCGTACTAGTGAAATTCTATGTTTAGCCATTGTTTAATGACAATGTCATCACTTTTGCTGCTTACAGCCACCATTTATTGAAGATATCCCCATGGCTGTAACCATCCCCATTGGTCTTGTATCATGCTGGATGATAGGTTACATATCAATTTTGGCTGGCCAAATTGATACTGTCGCGGGCTTAAATCTGATTTCTTCATCAAAATATGGTGGGTGATGGTTACATGTTCCTCCTTGGGTGAAGACACGATTTTGGCTGGTCAAAGATATGAGAAAGTAAAATGCATCAACAATATCCTCGGCTTGTATCTTGAGAACATATTCAACATTGGCTCGGGTCTTCTATTCCTCTCTTTTGCCGCCGTCAAGTTCTGTCTGGTTTCCTTTCTTAAACCTTGGATTCCCAAACAAAATCGCTATGATATGCCAATCAAAAGAAATTATGTTCCAAATTTGGTCTTTCTTGGTTGTTCCGTGCAACCTGTGTCTAATCTTTTCAGGTTCTTAGACATGCAAAAAATTGAACAATCTTTGGCAGGAAAAAGATAAGATATCTAAACTATTCTATTCTAAACCGATGCAAAGAACCCGTTTTACCCAGCCGACCGCGCCCATCACATTGCCCAGGAATTTCCCGCACTGAGCAAGGGCACGACGTGGCTGATGCGGCTTGGCCCGGAGGTCTCCGATGATTTCTTCGAAGTGCTTCATCTCTGCCTGGCGTCGCATGCGCCAACGAGGGTTTGTTCGATTGTAAAAAACTGAACAAAAGAAAAATGCGCAAAAATGGCAGACATTCTTGAAAAGAAGAAACGCATTTATTTTTGCAAGCTCATTGGATGTGTTAAGATCGAAACACATTCATCCCTGAATGATCCACAAAACAGCTTTGAAATTTCTCAACGTTTGCCCAGCAATAAAGGCCTTATACGCGCTGATCTTCCTTCGATCCGACTCATCGATCTGCGCTGCATTGGCGAACTGCATGGCTGTGTCTTTGTGGCAAGCCTGGGCAACTTCGATTGGATATGGCGCTATGGATGATACTAATGGTGGGTGCAACACGATTTTCTGGGATTTACTGGGCGGTGTTTGTTTGGTTAGCAGGCGATACACTGTAGCACGGGGGTTAACAGGCAAGGGGATTTAAGATGTGGAGAGAAAACATAAGACCCTCGCAATGAAATTGCAAACATATGCCATTTTGTTGGATCGGCTGTGATTGGGGGCTACCACACAAATCAACAACAATAGTGTTGTTTCTTGCGTCAACGTGGGGCCCGGGCAATTTCCCAAGGTCTTGGTTTATTCATTAAATTCAACAGGAAAATTCAGCATCAAATGATTCTGATAGAATTATGGCCAACGTTACATACCCTGCAAAAAATGTTTAACTGGTTGGTCAACAAATATCCCCATTTTAAGCTGAATCTGGCTTGCTCAGGCCTACTTTCTTGCAGAGTTCTGCTCATGTTCTGAAGTGCGCGAGAAACAAAAACATCTCAAACGCTCAGGTGTGCTCGCTGGTTTACTGGAAGTTTCAAAGTTTTCAGCCCATGTCAGGTTTGGGTTGCAGGAGGTTTGCTGTGAAGGAAAAGATTTAACCAAACCCTCCAGCACCAGAAGCCACACAAAAGAATGATTAAAACATCAAGAACGGGGAGAAAAATTAACCATCAAACATGAGGATTTATTTATCAAAAAATGATTGAATCGATAAAAAGTGGGATTCAACTGATTCAACCAAATCAAACAGCAATGATGGCCATTGGGGAGATATAAAGCGGCTGGTTTGGTGCTGGTTTGACACACAAATTCCTAGATTATGATCCTGTATCCAGGTTGAAGGGGGGGTCACGTATCCTTTTTTCAAACAGCCAAAAAAAAAGGGAGTCATTCAAGCCCCTCTTCGCCCATCATCCCTCTACATCTGAGTTGGGAACTCTCAGGGACTGCGCTTGTGTGGCATTGGGCACGGGTTCGAAGCGAAGATCACCGTCAGCTGTTGGCACCTGGCAGGGCTGGGATAGCATCAAAAATGGAGGTTTGGTCATGAGAAAATCAGCAAACTAATGTCTGAGCTTCTATTACCATAATATATGTATAACTATATATTTATACATATAGATATAAAACCACATGTACATAAATATATATATATATATACATGTATATAGAAACACATATACATACAACTATATATATATAATTAAAGATATATAACAATACATATATATATATATAACTATATATATATAAAAGTAGGTATATACTTATATATAAAACTACATCTATAACTACATCTAAAACTATCTTCGTCTACATGTACACACACACATATATATATATAAATCTATGGACATCTATATACTTAAATATATGTATATCATCAGCACACAATGGAAAAAAGAGGATAGAAGTGGATTGAATGGAAGATTGCACGGATCATTTACCCGTCGTCCCAAAAACAATCTGCACGACTAAGGATATATCGTGGACATATGTGCAGCATTGCGCAACACAATGCAACCATAGTGGGAAGGTGTTTAACCATCGAACGCTGGGATAATGGAGCTCAATGGGATATAATCGAATTTATGGAACCATATATGTCCATATAGATATGAATAATATATGTATGTATCTGAAATATTTGATGTTTGATATTTCCGTCAAATAGCCGGGTGCCCTGCTTCAAAAATGCTTGCTTCAAGTGTTCGATTTTTTGGAGGGTTGAAAACTTGAAGCTGATTCAAACCTCTCGGATCTTTGGCAATGTGTCCAACATCATCAATTCTTTGGTTGGTTTGCCCTTTTCATCCAGGCAAAGCAAATGAGATCACACGAAATCACGAGAGATGAATATGCAGTTGGTAAATCCATGATTTATCCTCTAGTTCATTAACATTGCTATGGCCCGTGTATAGAAGTTACCTTTCAGAAAAAAGGTGATTTCCATGGCAGACCGTCACCAGGGGGCATGCAAAAAAACACTCAATCCTGTGCAACCTTGGCTGGCCGCACCCATCGGTAGCCAAAGAGGAATCTCCGGGAATATTCATCCAACCGCACGGCACTGAGCAGGTCGGGAAGAAATCGGACTGGATCCGGCGTCACAGGGTTAAGACATGTTGAAACCATGGGGTCAGCTCACTCATGACTGTGGCCTTTCAACAAATTCAACGCAATGACTGCGATGATTTAAAAAACGCAAGATTTCAGGTTACAATTTTTCCCAACAACCCACTGGTTGATAGGTCCACTATTTCCGGGGTTGCCTTATGGCAGGCAATAATCATAGATTCCCTGAGTTTCGCTTCTTTGGATGATATTCAAAGGGGGAAGGAGCGAGGAGGAGCAACGCAATTCTTGCGCAACCAATCCAGGCAGATCATGCCTGACATCTCAAAACACAATCCCTCAAAATTTGACGTGGTTTGACTCCTTTACAACGATACCAAGGGTGCGCCGCCTACAAGGTTGCGAATAATTTTTTTAAAAGTCCAATTGGATTGTATGTAGTTGCACTAGTCATATAAATGATTATTTTTCATATTGGGATACGGAAAATCACGACCTTCCAGGCCAACCGCAGAATGCTAGAATGCTGACACAAACTACCCACAGTTTTACAAACTCTTGGTGGGCAAGATTCACAAACCAGAAAAGCCATCGGTTGTCCGGTTGTCCCCGATCGCTGGTAAATGCGACGGATGGGTTGGTAGCCATGAGACATAGTTACAGAGTGGTTACGGCCATGTCCGGAAGTGCAACCTCCAAGTGCCCTTCATTTTTGCCTAGTGAACCAAAGGTGTCCTTCTAGAATTTTCTAGACAAAGAGGGACCGTTATTGCGTGTGTAAAACGGATATTGCGACTTATGCCCGCAAGTGGGAAAAAGGGACATCCGCTATTCAGATTGCATCTCTACCTTGTTTATCTTCACCTATGACTCAATTCCACCATCAGCACCCCCGAAAATCGCATCGCTGATAACCATTTTCCCTCTGAGCATGGTCATAACTTGGGGCATACCCTATTTTCAGTGCCCTTTCTTCAATTTCTTTAAGCAGCCTCACATCCAGTGGAGCTGAGTTCTGCACTCTCGACCTCTTGGCGACCTTTGCAAAATATCGGGAAAGGCCTAAAGTTTCGGACCTTGTACCAGCAATTTTTTTGTTACAGCCTCCATGAATCAAGTCTGCGACAAATTGGAGCAAACTGAAGTGATGCAAATGATGCAATTTCAACTAGCAATGGTTGGTGTTTCTGTGTTTTTTGAATTTTCTATGGCAGAAATTGCTTTTTCCATGCGCTTTCTCAAATCTTTGTAGCTGGACCAACCCTTTGAGGCTCTCCTCATTTTAGCAACATCTATCTCTCTTCATCTTCTGCAAGGTCTCTCGGTACTGCACGTGCCAGGAATCTCTTCAATTTATGGCGAACACCTTCCGCTGAGCTAGCGGACGAGGTGATGACGAAGTTCTTGTTGCTGCAAAGATACCAGTCTTGGGTAGCGTCAGTATCTTGCCTGGAACACTCTGGAAAAAAAGGGGATATGTTTTCCCGGTTTCTTTTCATGAAAATCCGTTTCAAAGAATTAGTGAACGCAGACAACATCTGAATCTATTAAACATGTATTTAATAACTGGGTGTCTGAAAGAACAAATGGGCACGTATGGGAATTTCAGATTTTCCTGCTGCAATTTCTGGCTACGAACTGTTCCTTTTACGGCCTGTTTCCATTAAGGGCCCTGTGTCAACCACCCGCGTGTCACTGATGGGAAGGGTAAGCACACAAGATTTTACGAAAAGAGAAACCTGAGTTATTGATCCAATATGAGAAATTCACGGATTTTGTTTGGCAAAAGAAATGCATCCAATACCCAGGCATTTAGTAGGATGGAATTGGAAAAAATGGCAAGGAACTTTACCACATATTCCATTTGGCGGGCTCATCCTTTGTGAAATGCTGGAATGTTCAACTCATTTTTGGGGGCCCAAAACTATTCAAGGGGACATTTATCAACGCTTGACCCAGCATTGAAAGTCATAAAATCATCAACTTTGATTGGGCCCCCCAAGAACACCTTGAGGAATGCCAATTGGGCGAGAAACATGACACAAATGAAATGCTAAATGCCAAAACACGTACCCAATGGACACCTAGGTGAATTTCTTTGGATATATTTCTTTCCGGGGACTGAAGACAAGGGAAGATGTCTCAATGGGTCTCTAGGGAAAGCACTGAAAGTTGCAGTGCTGTCGAGATATAGGCTGATATGTAATCAAATGGTTATCTTGAAAGTTGTGGCGTGGCCACTTCAATCAAGAATTTAAACATAACACAATCGGCCAGAAAAATGAAACCCCATCTGATAACTCAATATCGCCCATCAATGTCCAGCGTATGTGTTCCTTTGTTGCCTAATTCTGTTTTTGGCTGCGCAATGCAGACTTACAAACCTTCAACGACCAGTTCCCCAGGGATAGGCCGAAAGGTGGGCAAATTGAAATTGCTATTTGGAAAAAACAGTTACGACCATGTAGACAAGGCATAAACACACTTGAATATATTCAAATGTGACGAACACAACTTAGTTGCGAATGGAAACTTTAAGTTTTCATGGACAGTATCCCATCTTGGCCATGTCTCGGAGGATTCCCCCCCATCACCTTGAGGTTGGACAATCACCGTTGGCAAAGGATTAAGGATTAAACCATCCATCCCTGTCCTAGAACATGCCATCAAAAAGATTTTCAATAGTTGGCTATTAAGTCATATGAAAGTCAAACAAAGTCATATGGAAGTCATATAAAAGTCATATGTGAATACATTCTTGCATGGCTGGCATGTGATACGAATCTGTAGCATCTGGGGCCCAGGACATGTTGGCAATGCGATCCAGCATGCCCGGCATTCGCAGGTTGTTGGGAGACACCTGGTGTTTCATCGGTGATTCATCACAATCCGATTTTCTCATCAGGCGTTAAAAAACACATCCTTGTAGATCTTCCCAACTTGTGGATCACATGATAACCACTGGCAAAACACAAAGGAGATAAATGAATCGGCAAATCCAGGATCAG
>Ga0126342_10000441_pt1:12500-44504 | contig 44504 bp, 44 predicted proteins | sample Cyp1metagenome_FD_92528 | JGI IMG/M metagenome (GOLD analysis project Ga0126342, IMG submission 92528) | Coral microbial communities from Lord Howe Island, Old Settlement Bay, Australia - Cyphastrea 1 metagenome | ecosystem: Host-associated > Invertebrates > Cnidaria > Coral ...
CAACATGTCAAATCTAACGTAAGCAAAGTCTGGAAGCAACTGAAAAGACTTGATGCTCCATTGTGTTTCTCAATGGCAACACTTATACCCAAATAATCTCTTACCTCCACTACTGCATGTCTCAAAATGCAATATGCACTGATTTGTGGAAATTAAGGAACATGGAAAATCACATTTTAAACGACGTTTAATTTCGGCTTTCCTGATTTTTTCGTCCAACATTAGCATGCCCTGATTTTTCCTGATTTTTTGAAATTTTGGCTTTGCCAACACCAGCTTTCGAATGGCTAATCGTGGGTCTGAAACATTGCCACATTAAAGATCAACATTTTGAAAATTTTCCCCACGTTTTCACCATGATTTTCAATTGGGTCCAAGTAGCGTCCTGGTTTCAAGGCCTCCACTTCATCTCCCATCTGGCGGGGAGAAAACGATGGGACAATTTGCTTGGGAGCCGATTTTTATTGGGATTTGCTATCATTTATTAGCAAAACACGGAGGGAAAACGATGGCATTTACGAGGATATATTTTGATTTACTTGAGTCTTAAGTATGGTTTGACTTTTACGGATCAAGGCGTTAAGCGTTACCACATACATATTCTTCGGGTTCTACTTCAGGAGCCATTAAGATCGGCACATCTGATCAAATTTTACAACTCTCAAATATCCTTCCCATCTCTGTAGCTAGTTAGGCTCATAGATTTCGATTACTTGCATTTCTTGGTGCTTGCCAAACCATCTCAGAGGACGATGAAGATTCACAAGCCATCAGTTGAAAGAAGTCATTGGGAGGAAGCCCCAATCTAAATCCCATCGGTGCGGTCGTCCAGCCAAATCATTAAATCTATCGGTTTGATCAACCATGGCGATTTCCACAAGAATTTGATCAACCAACATTTGAACTAGAGATGTAACATCGATAAACCCATCCCGCCAATATGACTGAGATTTCATGAATGATAATCTACCAACATGGGGTTAAACCGGGTTAAACATTGCAAATCCTAGGAGCCCTGCTCTGTTAGGTTGAAAATCACCACCATTTATCACTGTATCACCATTAAAACGAAGGATTAAACTGCTCATCGAAGTTTCTGGGATCAAATATGACCAGAACATGTGGACCATGGGGACCCATGGGGAACCAACTCATTTCAAGAGGGCTCTGTTGGTATTTCAATGGCATCTGCAAAAAAAAGCCAACTTCTGGTGTTTGCATTCGACATTTGAATTTAATTTCGGCATTATATACCTACATGGGAAAACCACCAACAAAATTGGTGCGCCCCAACAAACACTTGTTGGTTGAACCGCAAAAAATAGCACCGCCGGGGATCATCATCCCATTTTCCAAGAAGAATCAACAACATAAATTGAAACCAACGCAATTTGATTTCTTGATCCCAATGTGGATAGCACGCTTACAGGACTTTTCCTGGCCTGTTGAGGCCCCGCGCAGTAGGAATGTGATTGCCATCATCCCCGCTTATCCGGTGCTAAATAGTTCTAACTAACATACACTGGCTCAGCCACTTTCTGGCTCTGGCAGGAAGTTGATGTTGCACATGTCTATATCAACATGCAATGTTCAACAAGAAAATTCACCCCAGTGATTCCTGCCAACAAAAAAATATCCGAAAATGGCCGAAAACAACTATACATGGAGTCCGGAGCAACAAAAATCTAACATCTTCCCCTCGGTTTCACCAGCTCCGGAGCCTGGAGCCCACTTTCGGCCTGGGACAATGTCGAGAGCACAACCTTTTAGATGGGCAATTTTTTTGTGTGGTGACAATTCGACCGCATTTGGAAACAAACGCGCGCCCACAGACACACAAACATCTTTAAACATCATATCCAAAAACATCTCCCAAATACAAGACATCCACGCTTTTTTGCGTTGACAAAACCAAACCCATCCAATTTGACGGATCAGTGCTGTTGAGCCGTCGTTAGTTGACGTAAGCAACGCTTACTTATATTCAGTGTCAGCATGAAAAATGCATCCTTCATTAAACATCAGTGGCTGGAAAATTTACAAGCCGCCGGAACCAGTCTTCCGACTGGTAGAAGTCAAGGCCAAACGCCACCAAAAGAGGGGCACTCAATCCAACACACATGTTTTTATTTACCTTCATCATGGGTGGACATCGGGGGCAATTATCCAACCATGAGCTATCACAGGAAAAGAGGCACTGCGTTATATAATTGAGCCTGTCAATTCTTGTGTAAATCCATTTCCGCTTGCGAAATCATAATCTTTTGAGTCAACATTCGTGGTGGAGGACACCTAGCTTAGAGATCTGCTAAAAATGGCCACCCACCACAAACAACATCTTCAGACAGTTTTCATAGTGTGTGGGTTAAGCTGTGAGAAAATGCAACAAAAATCAAACAGCAAATCATCTAAACAGAAAACCAATGTTTTTTTTTCCTTTTTTCCATGGGTTAAAATACTGGTTGGTGGTTTCAACACCTCTGAAAAATATTAGTCAGTTGGGATGATTATTGCCAATCTATGGCAAAATAAAAAATGTTCCAAACCACCAATCAGGGTTAAAATATGTCTCACCAACCTTTTGTTTCACACCTTCTGGGCCTTCCGCACTCCCATCACTTGGCTCAACAGCACTGGGCGCGCGTTGAGCGTGCGAAAGCTCACAGGCTTGCCAGGCCTAGGTTGAAAAACCATCTGTGCTGAATTTTGTCTGGTTCAAAGATGTTCAAAACATCATTTTCCATACGAAATCTTTGAAATAAGCAATAAGCAAGCTGAAAATGGGTTGCCATCAGCTTCGCATGTGGACTGCTCTCGTGACATCTCGTGACGGATCGAATAGATCTTCCATTACGTGGCTATTTTCCAATTTTTTGATTGGGTCCTTTCACCAGGTTCAAATCCCTATCTCCCATAAGCTTCAAAGGAATTAAGTGCTGGTTTCAATTCAAAGATATTCGTCAAAATTATCCGAAATAGGGCTGAACAGGATTGCTAATGCAGTTTTTTCCCCACATGAATTTCCCAATTGTGGTGGATTAACTAATACGAACATTGACACCACTCAAATCATCCAAGCTGTTCGGCGCATTTTTTTCTCTCGAAATTCTCTTTTCACTCCTCTGGTGTCAGATATGGAATGGACAAGGGGGTTGCCCTCTTGGCCAAGGTTGGAAGTAAGTTGGAATCAAGATTGCGGCCACACTATTGCGAAGCTCAGCATCAGTGACCTAAAATTCCCACACGGACACAACCATCGAAGAACATTGTATTGAACACTTAGATACATTGTTTAGCTTGTGTTGAACAACGAGCTGGCCTTCATTTTGCAGTGGCCAAAAGTCATCTTGAAACCAAACTAGGGATTCAATCTTTCAAGGCTCAAAAGATGCCCGTCAATGGATGCTGGGACTGCCATTGTAACCCAGTTTCGCGCGCAACTCATGCAGGGTCCTGGCGGCTACTGTGGCAGCGGGACGAGTTTTTCCGCAACTTGGATGGTTTTCAGCCAATTTCCAAATTTCTCTGGTCTCTTCTGGGTTTTCCAAAAAGCACAGCCAAAGGTGGGAAGAGGGTTTCGAAAGCTGAGAGGGCATTGAGTTTGAGGACAAACGTCCGAAAAATCTGGAACGTTACCACATTTTCATGCAAAACCATCAAATATCTACTCCAGGTGACGCAAAGATTGCGCTGTCTTGCTACTCATTCTTTCCCACTCTTGAAAAAGCTCGGTTAAACTGCGTTGACAGGTTTGCAACATCAAACATTGGCCTGTAGAAACAAAGGATACCCCCCAACTTTGCCAAATTTCAATGGGAAAAAATGGTTGTCATCGGAATTGGACACGGCCCATAACAAATCCGACGGTCGGGGCCCAAAACTGTGCAGTTTCATGCCAGCACCCGGCATAAATTATGCCAACGAAACATGCTTTTTGTTTTAATATACAATATTATTTTTGCTGTTAATAGGTGATGATGAAATAGACACAGCAGCTCAAACACATGAAGAATCCGGTTGTGCATTGCCAGTGTTTCAACAAATTCTATTGGTGAAAAACGGGTCGCTGATCCTGTCTATACCCGAAGCAAGTACGGTACCTAGCTGACAATCAACCAAAAACCTGCTAGAATGCTGAAGCAACGTTTGCTATGACAAGTAGTTGGTCAACCCTTAACTTAAATGTGAACATGGACCATCAGGGGGCCACCTCGGAGTATGGTTACCTTTCATTAAATCACATGAACTATTTGAATCTTTGGAATCCATTTTGAATTCATTTTGAATCCTCCACGAGTCGCTCCTGAGCATACCGGGTTTCATCTGCAAGATGGCGGCTAGGGCTTTCCGCTCACAGTCTTTGCTATTCCTGGGGGCCCGCGGCGATGGACTTGGATACGCTGGTAACTATCAATTTATCGCTCCAAAAAAACATGGGTTAACTATCGGTGATCAATAAATATTATGGTTCCATAAGTTACAATTTGAATAGTATTGGTGATAAACTACATCCCAGTGCCGTTCTGCAAGGCATTCTTGTTTTCAAGGAATTGTGACCCTATCCAATGGCTTGGCAGCTCAGGGATGCTCCAATCAATCATGGCTGTTGGATCAACTTCCACGGAAGAAAGACACGCAGGTTATGGTGAATACGTCCAAATCAATGTACAAATATATCAAACATCGAACTAGATAAATCAATGTCCACATAAATAAATATACTTAAATGATATAATATGCATGCATATGCATACACATACATATGCGAGTAAATGCGGTCAATTTTGGCGACAAAATACAATCTTAAACTACTCAAACCAAGCGGTTGGCCAGTTTAGACATTCACAGGAAACAACCATCAATACACGGGGATCTTGCTCGGTCCCTTTAACCCAACCATGGGCAGCATGCACCATGCCCATCCCCACCTGGTCTAACAGGTAGCCAACCAACAGTGTAACAGAAGGTAGCTGAGCACTGAACATGTAATCCATCCCACATTACTGGTGGGGCTGTGCATGAAACGATCCTATTGAAATTGAGGGAAACCAAGACACAACCCACTAAAACCAATGTTTGAATGTGCTTGTCACTTACCGTTGCCAAACACAAGATGCAAAACTTTATAGGGTGCTTGCGCCCAACACTGCCCAAGAACAACATGCAAACATCAATTGCACATGTGCCCACTAATGCAAAGCTTCATTCAACCCACTTCAAGGTACAACCATTGCACAGACTTTGGTTCTGAGACTGGACTGCAGGTTTGAGTTTATACATTCAACAGATGATATGAGCTTACTCGAGCCGCACATAAGCAAGGTCAATGACATATGAATGGGCGGTTCTCCAGCCAGCCATCTTTGATTACTGGAGGGTAAGGATCAAAAAAAGATATAGACAAATAAACGATCATATGGTTGGGAAAGTCTTTTGGTAGCTCGTTGGTTCCCTACTATTTGAAAGGGAATATGGATATCCATAGTTCCCATTTGCTCCCTCCAACCCCCTGGAAAGAACAGGTTCATCAATATCTCATCATTATATTGTCATTCTAGTTGGATGGTTGAACATATCTATGGATAATAAGAGCCGTTACTGGCTGAGAACCCGCAATAGCTGGGCCAAAAAAAGGTGTAAATGAGCATCGATCTGATGGATATTACTACAACATGTGAGCCATAAATATTAACAATGTTTTTTCATAAATATGGTAACCACTGATGTTTAATCATGGTGAGTAAACCTAACATTTTTACAATGGACCCCATCTCCGATCCCTGCGGCCCAAGCGATGCGATCCCAGATGCGAGTGCCCCATTTCGGTGGCTGAGGGGTTGCGTCGAGCGTCAAAGGCAGTAGCAGCCTGTGAAGAAACGAAAGGATGACGTGGTGGGTTGGATGATGTTGGATGGTTCCATCATGTTCCATCCAAAAACCACCAGAAAATGATTTCCCGTTTAACATTTGAAAGCTTTGACCTTTCCTGAGATCAACTTGAAAAGTCAAGGTTATAAACGATGTCCAAGCTCCGATGCTGGGTGGGTTTACATTCAAACTTCTGTGTGTTTTCTTTTGAAGTCTAGCAGTATTGAAAATTAAACATATCAAAAGCCATTCTGGGAATGTTGTCCGGCATCCAAGCAGGAATGGCCCAACCAACTAGAGAATCAGCCCAGGGCGGGCCAACCAAAAACGATATGACATGATTTTTGAACATCATACCATCCAAGTCTGGTGGTTCACGAGAAAGGGTTTCTTACTCAAGAAGAGTTGTGGTTCAAAGGCTAGATTTTCAACTTATAATCAGTTCCCTGCTCTAAAGTGAACAAAGTCAGTTGGGGGTGGCAATGAGCAGCCCGTGGTTGCTTGTCATACCCCCACATGGATGAAAACATGCTACTTGTGGAGCGGTAGTGTTCGTAACTTCATAAAAAGGCCCGTAAGATCTGTTTTTTAAAAACGGCATAAGAAAACTTTGCTCTCGTATTCAGGCGATAGGATCCTTTCCACAGCCCTCAGCTTTATACATGAACACCGTGGAACATCCAGATCGACACCCAAATCTACAACGCGACCTTTTTTTAGCTACTCAGCGGTACAAAAAGTATTTTTCCAGCCATTTCCCTCGCCTTCAAAGCTTGTTGGCGTTCATCTTCCGTGATAAGATCATCGGGAAACCTGTGCTGAGTCAAGAACTTGGATTGACCAACAAGGGTGGAGAAGACATGTATATATATATATATAAAGGTATATATGCACAAATCAAAAATACATGTATAATGCGTCTGTCTGTCTGTCTGTCTGTATGTATGTATGTATGCATGCATGCATGCATGTATGTGGGTGTGTATGACTGCACGTTGTGTTGTTTGAATTTCCAATATGTAGATTATAGTATATGCATATGTGAATATGTAAATAAATATATATATATATATATATGCTATATATTGCAACAATATATAATATAAATAAATAAATAAAGAAAAATAAATAAATAAATAAATACATAAAAATATATATATATATGCACATATATGCGTGAATGTATCCACAAATAGCAAGCTTGTCAAAAGCCAATAGCATCGCGCCGGTCCCGGAAGCGTGCCCAGAATATTCTCAACTTAGGTGTGGTTGTAATGTTGCCACAGGGGGCCAAATGTCTCAAACCATTCTATTTCTATCCTTTTCCAACTGGACATATCATTTGTCCTTTAAAAAAACCCGCCTCCTGCTTAGCAGTCACAACCACCACTTGGTAATAAAGAAACATTTCTACAGCAAGCTAAAGAAGCAACAGCACCAAAACAATTATCTGAAAATGCTAGCGTCCGCATAATGCCGTTTTGTTTGTTTCCTACCAAGTCAACAAACAATTGGAAGAAACCCATCCCCGCCAGGCAGCATGAAATCCATGAAATCTTGCACTTCCTTGTCAAAGCTTTCAGAGGATTCAGTCAGTCCTTGGTGTCGGCTCCGGATTTGATGGTTGATTGTCTGACTGATTTGCTACATGAAGAGCCACCATCACCATCTGGAACTCACAAGGGAAATCAAAATGCTTCTTGCTCTGCTTTCAACCCTGCTGGACAATATTGATTCTTCAGGATTATAATCCCAAACCCGAAATGAATACAGTCGACTTGGTTTATCATTCGAAAAATGAATTAAGTTGAGATGAAATAATGATGAAATAATGATGAACAAAAGTATAGTGAAAACAATGTTGTAAGAACATTCGGAATGAAATGAAAATCTTCCAAATTGAGCTGAAAAAGGTAATGTAATGCAAACGCACACACGCATACGTACATATATGCAAAATACATGAGATATCACTTATCCACACCAAGATAAAGTATAAGGATGTGTTGTATAACCATATTCCATTTAAAATCAACGACCATGAACCAATTTTACCAAGTTTGGAGCATTTTTGTCCACTAGCCCGGTATAGATCCATTCAACAGATCCAGCCCAAATTTCCGGAAACAAGAGCCCAGTCAAGCAAACCAGCAAACATGCAGTAATTTCAGGGAAGAATAAGGGGATACACAACAGGTTATAGGATCAATGACATGGATTCTTAGTTTTGATTTTGAGCTCGGCTTGTATGAACAAAATGTGCAATGTTTATGGCAAAACATACGAACAAATCCCTCCCAAGGTTGACCCCGAACATGTCAACTGTTGTGCTTCTTCTACTGACTCTGATTTCGGCCCACATTCTCATACCTACCTGATTGCATTCAACAAAAATCCTGCTAAAATACGATGAACTCTGAGTATTAGCGACCAGCATGTTCGCACTCTTCCCCAATCAGCTGAATGATCTGAATGTAGCTGAGTCGCTTTCAAAACTCAGCACATGGGTGTGGTTTGCTGGATCATCTAAAGATCCCACTATGTCTTGGATCAAGGGGAGAATCCTGGGAGGTGTGATAGATGCTGCAATGATCGTAAAATGCATCACCATCTTCAACTGAAACCATGATTTCCAGCACTAGGATATAGGTATGTCTCAAAACATAACCTCTTTTCATTGTGAATTCTTGAAGCAAACGGTATACGGTATACATTTTAGATGCTTGTCCCCAAAATCAACATTTGGATTTTGTCCGTTAAGGCAGCAATTTTTGTTGATGAAGTCCCTCTTTCAACGATGATTGTGCAATTTTCCCGTCTGCGGCTCCTGTCTGCTGTGAACTGGGCGCCATCTGCGAAGCCAAGGCCGTGAAGTTCTTTTTCTGGTACGAGCCTCAAACGGGAAACCCCTCGGTTTCGAACACGGGGACTCCAGGAAGTTGTTCAAACTATTTTGGGGCTTCAGTCAGGATATGTCAGGATCACCGGCCCATCTGGCTGGGATTGCCAGCTCGTGGGTTATGATAATCCCTACTTAGAATCATTCATCAACAATACAGAACGTGTAAAACGCCTGCGCTAATCATCAACTAGCCGCTTGTTCAAAGGTTCATGGCCGTCGCGATGGTAGCAATACGCAGACCTCACAGTTGAGCCACAGGATATATGGGCAATGTGGGTAAAGAGCATATGGGAGTTCAATGGTCCAACAAGAACCTTCTTGACAGTGCATTTGTTGGTATGGGCTAATCTTGTGGATGTGGCCATGGTGAAATAACCGCCAATATTTCTTGTTACTTAGGATATAAGCCGTATAAACATGTCTCATATTCTTCCCCAATCACATGAAATTGTAAACTTGTTCAGGCCAACGGCAAAAACGCGACAACCACATGAATCATGCAAACTTCATACAACTGCGAGTTTTGTGAATAATTTTTGTAACACCTTGGCAGTCTTCAAGGCTCACAATACTCTGAACTCAAAAAGCACGTTACATCTTCACTTCAGAAGCGACCTACATGTGCGATGAAAACAAGGGCAGCATGCAGCTCCATTAGCGGCTATTTGCAGCAAAAACAAACGTTGTTCCGCAATCTTCCTTAGTCTTGAAGAGAAAATTAAGCCTTTAAGCTGACATGCTGACATGCTTCAAGCATGCATTGTTCCCTGCAAGATAAGGCTGATATCAGTTGACCTGTTTGACATCTGGCTGCAACCGAGCTGCGCTACCATCACCAAAGGATCCCTGACTGAAATTGCTGTGTACAGCGGCGCACGGTTTTTCTGTTTGCGCTCCTTCGAAAGGAATCGTGGGTGCGTTGGTGGTGAAATTTGCTGCGGGATAGTTTTTCTTGTTTGGCGCACTCTTAATTCGAACAAGGACCCAAAATTGATCTTGGAAACCCGGCTTTTTGACTTCTGCACGTTACCATTGTTGGGGGACATAGGGGGGACCTGTTTGGGTTTTGGGTGGCTAGACCTTGCTAACCAGGGTGGAATGAAAAGATAATGGTTCCTAGTCTCGGACCAACCCCGGCAAAGTTACCACCAATTGAGGGCAAAATGAATGTGAAAATCCACAACCGCTGGAGGGTAAACAAGTCAAATGCCTGTCAAACAATTGTGGACTTGGGTTTCCCAGAAATAGGCCGCCCCGAACTCCTAGGACCTTCCACAACTTTACCCGTTAAATTTTCGTCCTTCTGTGCATAAGAGGCGTTGTAGCTATCCTTGGCAAGGCAACTGTGCAGCAGGACCCTGTGCAAATCCATAGCTGCAACAAAGTATCTTGTCCCCACTAATTACAACAGTGATTCAAAATCATTATCCCAAACGAATCTTCTTTCATTAAACAAGTTCTCAATGCAAACCACACACATATATAAAGATATATGCATAATATGCAAACATAAGTAAATATAATTTTGCTTGTGAGCAATAAACTGCTTACATAATATAGATTGGATTTACAAGCTATTTCCAGATGCTCTGGTCATAGCACCCCGGCCGCGTCAACGACTCCAGGAACTTGGGGATTTCAATATCCCATGCATCCTGGGGTTGCAGGTTGCCACGTTGTGGGCTCCAAAGAATTGGATATGCCCCGCTGATAATGGATATAGAATAACATCGTTCCCATTAATATCCCATTATATATACTTTCAATATTGTGGTTGAATGCTTTTAACTTGCGCAATCAAGGGGCTGTCATTTGCCGCACCGGTGCGTCCGAGTTAAAGCAAGTGTTCACCAGAGAGCACGGATAGACCACATTTCCTGGCTAGAAACCGGATTTGTGTGAGATTTGATACCTGCGAACGTTGTGATTTTGATTGATGTATTTGCCTCTGGATGGGATGATTTGAATCGAACCTATAAGCCCGCACAGGAAATAACAGCTCCCACTAGTCTGGCATTTTTGCAAAGTTGAACAGCTGGAACCTTCAGCTTAAATTCGTGTTTAAGGCCCGAGTTTTTTGATCCAGCATGAAGCCAGGTGGAAATCGTTGGAACGTTTTTTTGGTGACCCAAACCCTATGCACTTCGCATGTAGTAATGTGATGCTATATAGATGTATTACGTGCAGTGCAGCAACATTCCAACCCTCCAACCTTCCAACCTTGTTTTGAATCAATTTGATGAGAAACGACAGCAAATCATACGTTCTTACCATTGAGAATGATGGAGTTCAGCAATCATCATACATTCAGAGAAAACGCCGTCATCAAAACAGAATGGTGCCTTGAGGAAACATGTTAAAAATAACCGATGCTGGTGAATTTCCCTTCGGTGTGGGTTTGTCCAAAAACAGGTAGCTGACACAAAATGGTGTATCATATCATATAATATCATGTCATGTCATCATTCTTGCCAATCAAAATGCCAGGAATTGTGAACTGTCACTGTCAACCTCACATGCACTGTAACCGTGAAACACCAACTTAAGCCGGTTTGTATGTTTCCCCATTGGTTGCTGGTTTGTATGTTTCCCCATTAATTCCAAAAGACAAATCAATATTAAAGGTTCCATCCAAGGTTACCTTCGACATGGCGGATGAACAAGTGCCAAGGCGCCAACTGAAGTTGGGGGGACGCCCAGCGCTGCAAAAATGCTGAAGAAAATTCCTGCGTCTCTGCAGTTCCATTGAAAGGTGTTAAATCCTAAAACTTAAAGGATTGATCAGCATGAAACAATTTTGGAAGAAAATTGCGATGGTCCCTGGAAGGCCTGAACGAAACATCGTGTATACATGAAACATGCCCAAAAGGTTAACGTGACAAACTGAAGGACTTCCAACGGGATTGGGCAATTGAAGTGTACCACCGTTCCATGGTTCCATGGTGATCAGAAGATATCGCGCCATGATTGCACATGGAATTACCGTTTCGTACTGGCACCCTGAATCTTGAAGACAGTTGGATCGCCAAGTGTTGCCTTTGAAACACTAAATAGTGATTCCAACTCAAGCCAAGCCGCTTGAGACTATGAAAGCTATGAACTTCAAAAAAACAATTGGCATTTCCACATTTGGTTCTTTTGTTTTTTGGTACAAAAACAATTTTCCCACGAACATTAGATGGCTGTGGATATTCCAGCATGTCCCACGGGTACCATCAACATCGTTTCGCCTTTCATCATCCAACCAGGATCCAGCGGCAATCTGTGGTAGCATTCTTTCTTCTGGTCAGTGCGTGCCCCCATATCGCAAAACAAGGACAAAATTGTTTTCTTCGAGTGATCCCCGCCCTGACGCATTATGCTCACACATTATTTTGGCATAGTTTTTGATATACCATCGGATATATTGATGAATGTATTTATGTATGCATGCATGCATGTTCTGACATTCTTTCTGGCATTTACTCTGACATTCTTTCTGGCATCTATTCTCACAAAGTTTCTGGTATATATGCTGATATTCCACCATTCTATTCGATTCTTTCATTAAATTCTGGCAGTCTATCTGGCATTTATTCGGGCATTCTCTCTGACATGGGCACTGCTGGACCTCAACCGCCAGCGCCAAATCTCAGTGGGCAGTGCCCGCTGAGGGCTCGCGGTTGAGGTCCGGCAGTGCGCACTGAGATCTGGAGCTTGCGGTTGAGGATGAGGAGGAGAAGAGGAGAAGAGGCGTGATAAAATCTAGAGACCCTCACCTGGCAGGTGGGGACAACCTTCGGTGAGGGATGGTGTGGATAAATCAGGAAGCATGAAAGTATGACCCCTGCCATTGGCCCTTCAAGTTGAGTGGCAACTTCCTCTGGTGACATTATACGAGGGGAATAGAGGAATTCATCCGATCATAGGAATTGACTTTTCATAACCTGCATCCAACACATTCCAAAAAGAGATGGTTTTGTCAACGCCGAGTTCATAGATGGCAAACATCTAGTATCAATACTCCATGGGGAGGAAATTAACCACCCCCAAAGGCGGTGAATCCCCAAACACAAAACTGTGCTGCGAAGCGTGCCCTGACCTGCTGTGAGGTGAACACCTCGGCTTGGGGGGTCATTCTGCTCTTGCAAAAACATGGGCTTGAAACATCGAAAAAATAACGCTTCTTCAAGTAGATGACAATACAGCCCGCAAGGAAACCAGGAGACAAACACCCAAGGTTCTTTCCAAAGGCAAGCCACGCACGCGAAGGGGTCTGTCCAAAAAACGTATCAATATCTATGATAGAAAGCATGGTGTGATGGTAGTGGTGATGCTGATGGTGATGGTGATGGCGCTGTAGACGACGGTGATGGTGATGATGACGATGATGATGGTGATGTTGATGGTGTTGATGATGCTGAAGAAGATGATGAAGAAGGTGACGATGATAAAAAACGATAATCATGGTGGTGTAGAAGATGACGGAGATGAAGATGGTGATGATGATGGTGATGGTTATTGTTGTTAGTTTAAAAAAAAGCGTATTGGCAGCCGCTCTTTGGAAGGAGCCGTTCGCATGCGCTTTCAGGAAAATGAACGCAACAAAATGACGATCCAAAGCCAACAACACGCTGTTCTATCAAAACCATTAATAGAGCAACAAAGCCGTAGCTTGAAACAAACACATTGGCTTTGGGCAGGGGTAACAAATATTTACACACCAAACGCAGAAATTTAAACTTTGTGCGAGTGAATTAACATCCTAGCGATGGTGAAAAACCAAAGTAACCACACACAATAGCATTTCCAAAATTGCCAATGATAACCGGCCCACGAGACATGCTATGCCAAGTGTCAGCTGGGTACTGGAAAGGTATCGAAACCAGGTAGGATACCGTGAATCTGTTTTAAAGAACGCCAACTAGTGTTTTCCTGGTTATATCATATCGTGATGTAAAACGGTGATTGCATCCAAATCTTCCTCATTAATTATCTACAACATGGCATGTTGATTAGCGTACCCCAAACCAGTGATGCAAGCTGATGATGATGGTACCGATCTTCCAACCTCGACCATGGACAAATATAGCATCGGCTACATGAAATTTGATCCAAACACGTGATGACGCAAAATTCACTGGTTTGTCAGCATTTCCCTTGGGGGAAAAGGCATGCCCGAATTTTGCCAAGTCCAAATGAATCAATTACAAGTTGAAATCTTAGATCCTCAAATGGTTGTGCCTGCCGAAGCAATTGCATTTTGCTTGGGGCAAGCGGCATTTGATTTAGGATGAAGCTTAGGAAACTGCGTCAATGCAAGGGGGACACAAACCAAAAGGGAGGCGTTTACTTTCGGATATACAAAGCCTTCCATCGACGGAGGGCCACACAAAAATGTCAAACCGTCCCGACATGAGCAAACCAAGAGTTTAAAAAACCGTCGGGTTGAGATTTTATGACAATTTTGGCACAAGATGATGAAAGCCGCTTGATAGCCAAAGGTCCGGCTTTGTGAAAGTTGGCGAGGACATAGCGATGAACATCCCAGGGTTTCGGGCGACTTTCCACCAGAACTTGTCGTTGTTGTCGTTGTATCATGGAAAACCCGCCATGAAAATCCACCTGCACTCGCGACAGGTGTGGCCCCTGCTATGATCAAACTAGTCTGCCATGACATGAGTGGATTGTGTGACTTAATCTAAAGGAACTACGGCTGAATCGTGGCCAACTTGCAAGGACCAGTGGGTCTGGGAGGCAAACGATAACAATCCCAAGCGACGACTCAAGTGAATGATGGCGGCTAGGGTACCTCCATTTGTTTCGAATGGTTTGTGACTGCTTGACTGATTCTCCGGCAGATATGCCGCAGAGAAAAAACGCCCACACATCACCAAATACTTTGCCCATGGAACATTCCATGATCTTGGCAGCGTGCTGCCCTTTAAATGCGCGCCTCTTCCGTTAGCAATTGCCCAGCCGAAGCGACAAGGAAAACTGCAAAAAGATTCCATCTGCCCATCACGAACTTCGGTCACTAACTTGGCCCATGGGCTGCCAGAGTGGAAGTTCTCAATAGCAGCCTTGAACCGGAAATTTCTGTACGCCGCATGCTGTATGTAATGGCGTCATGTTTTTTGGCACATACTAATTTTGAGGTTATACCTTGCTTCGGAATGCTTCTGCTAGGGAATCCTTCAGGCTTTTTGTTCCCCTGTTTGTTTGGTAAAATGGACGCCGTCCATCTCCATGAAGAACCAAGAGCTGGTAGTTAGCATCAGACTGCTCGCGCAACGGAGGGTCCTTCATGTGCCTCGAAAACAAGCCGGAAAATATTAACATGCGGTAGAAAAAAAGAACCTCAAAAACTAAATCGGTTTTTGCCAAGAAAAATGACAACTTTGGCGCCGATATTCATGATACCGCGAGAGGGCCCATCACTATTGCATGTTGCCCGCAAGAACCCAAAGAGAGCACGATGCTGGGCCCGGTGCGCCAAACAATTGAAACAACGCGTGACCGGACACTGGGGCAGGAACCGCAATCTTGCGATAAGCAATATTAGTACAACAAACCGTGGTGAAGCCAAAAGTAAACCACACTTCCTTTATGTTCTTTTGCGTATTGGATCATTTTGGGAAACGGGAAAAATGCCCAAAAACATTGTTTATTGCTCTAATAACTCTAATGGCAATCCATTTTCGAAGGCAAACAAGTTCTGTTAGTTGAAAAAAGCGCCTGCCGGCCTCTTGACACGCTGACTTCCCTCTTTCTCAATGAGGTCGCTCAGAATGTGGAAAACATGTTTTTCCAAGTGGCCAAAGAGCAAAGAGGGGTTGTCTGCATTTTGCACATATCAGGTCGCAGTGACTTTCCACTGATTCTTCAATCATCTCCCAAACAGTTGGCCAAAGTTTCATGTTATTACTTATTACACAAAAGACAGATACTAGCCTTCACCGATGAGGCTGCCCGGATTTTTTTTGTTACACTCCAACTTCTTAGGTATCTTAGGTTGCACTCCCATATCTGGAAGTTTTGCCAGCGAACAAATGAATCCGTGGTTGGCTCGGTCGCGGTCTGTGTGCTAACTGCTATGAGGCGGGTGAAGGCGGCTTCGCGCAACGTATCTTGACACCTCGTTCAAGACAGCGGCGACGCGTGGCATTTTGGTGGCACCAGATTCGACCAGTAACAAGCCCCGTGGTGAGGCGATTGCCCTTCGCGATATCCATCAGGAGGCTGAGCCTGACCACGTTTTTGAATCATTTGACCCATGATGTCTCGCTTGTTTGCCTTGAATCGGCTACAAAGAGTAAGCTAAGAGACTCAGTCAGGTCTTCCCCGTCTAAATCGTGTGGATCACAATAGGCTGGATCCTTTTATGGCCCATGATTTCCTGATCGGGGACTGGGTAGCTTGCGAGGAGGTGTCATCCTAGGGCCAAAGTCAGAACATGACTTGGATTGCAGACGTGCAGCTACAAAGAAAAACATAGGGACACAGCACAAAAATACTTGAGGATGCCAAAAAAAATCAAAAACGAAACCAGTCTGCGGCCAGCATGGGTGAACCCAGCTTGCCTTTCCAGTGCAATAGAAGTTTTAGGGGCTGCAATCCTGCTTTCAATGCTGTTTCCAGCTTTCCGACATGTAATTTGAAATGCCCCCTGGTGAACGGGGATGGGTCACTTATGATTTCTGCTACGTCGTGCCTGTCCACAATTTCAAGGCCCCTACCATCTTCACCAGAAACTGCTTAAGCCCTTGGCTACAAGAACTGCCTCTTCTGGGCAGAACCCCTTGCAACATTCTTCCAGCGAGAAATGGGTTATTCCTCAATCGAAACCCGTGAAGAAACCCCAAGCTTCAAAGTAATATGGTTATGTTTTGAAACCCATGCTATGGTGAAAAACATTTAATAAATATGACATGACAATATGCAAACAATAAAAACACACCCAGGAGGCTCTTAATTTCTCAAACAAAAACACACACTTAGACACACACACGGTTTTGAGAGGAAAAATCCAGCCAAGTTACGAACCCCAAAATCTGCACTGCCAATGGTTCTTTCTTTGCTGGCTAGTCCCTTAGTCCCTTGGCAAAAAGGTGACGCACTTCAGGTCCAACGTGCACCAACTCCCAGCGCTGGCCAATGCTAGATGCACCCCATTTTCTTAAAGCTGATGTGTACGAATCCCCTTTTTTGCAAAGCTTTGAATACTAAACTACCTTCCACCAAGGTTTGCCCCGAAACATAGCAAATACAATGACAATTTCTTAAAATGACCGTGACTAATTAGTGAATGTCCACGGTCCATTATATTCCAATGTTTGCATCTCGAAGGTCGACTTGCAATGTTCACATGCTCGGACTAGACCCACCTCATGCACCAAAACTCCTAACATTGCCGAACTTGACAAAATCACAAGTTCTTCGGAAGGGACCCTCGTCGCATAAATCATGTATGGTCAGCAAGAGCTTGGTGGTGTTGTGATCCTCCGAGATGTTTGCCTGCGTTTGTTTTTTTGCTTACATGTCTACAAATGTTTGATGTGTACAGGCGAGCCTTGCACGACCAAAAAATATGCCTGATCAGGGATAACCTCAACAAGTTAAAACATATATTTGATGAATATGAGCATGGAACCCCGCAAGATATGTTTTTCTTCCTCCAAGATTTAGGCCACCCTCACCCTACATCACATGTCGTGTCGTGACAGTCCCCATCAATAGGTCACACCTACTGAGACAGGTCTCAATTTGGGGTGCAGCCAGTATATCTCCGATTTGTCTTGATAGTGCACGTAGTTTGGCCACTGTCGACCGCTGTGTTTTGGTCGGATTTCTCGCAGATCATCTGTCTTACTTGGATGGAAGGTAATGTTCATTAGTTTTCCTATGTTTTCACCTCTTATGGAAGGGGCATATGCCCCACTTTTGGACAACCCCCCGAAGCCGCCTTCGCTTCTTGCAGCGGCGCCGTGCTTCTCATTTTAATCAGCATCAGTCGGTCCGCAGTGCAAAAATTGCCACACACGGCCAACGCGACAATTGCTGCTAATGTGGTAAGCCGAGAGCGAACCAGACCATTAACAAACGAGACCCCAACTGTCCGCTTTCATCATGGGTGGGTAGAACAAACTGCCATCCCCAAGAGTAGCTTGTCTATGGTCTGGTTCACCGCCAAGCTAAGACAGCAACGGGGTTTTTGACTTTCCCAAATGATTTTGAAATATCATGTGCTCTTTCAATCACACTGCTACGGGTTCCTGGGAAACTCCGTTGAAAAGAATGGCTGCCAGCGGTGGTTCCCGTCTTCATCCCACAATGAACGAACGCACATAAAGGCATCAGCCTAAGGCGAACCTAGCCCTAAGGCCTTGCATGTGATAGCGTAACAGATCAATGTGGGCACTTGGTTCTCTCCTTTCAACCTAAAGTTCTTGGGTCACACCCATGCTTCCTGGGGATCAAGTGCGGGCAAGGCGCCATTGTTTCAGCACATCTCTGGTGGACCGGGGGATAATCACAATGGATTGTTGAACCATTGTGTGGGTGAGAAGCACATAGAAAATAGATCATAGAAAGTAAATGAAAAATAGTAAGTAAGCACTATGCAAATTCAACAACATAGATAAATAAAATGGAAGAAATGAACATTTACTGCAAAAGAATAATAACGCGCACACACACACTTATAAACAGATCTTAGGTTCGATTACATTACATTGATTTACATGACAGCGCATGAAAACTACATTTACATTACATGCATAACATAGCTGTCCCATTCTTACATATCTGTAACATCCTGTCCCGTCCATAGCTGTACCACAAGTTGTAAGATACATACCTGTACCATAAGCTGTAACATACATACCTGCACCATACCATACGATTTCAATTTTCCACACACACACATATATATATATCATTATGTATCATTGTGAGCGTGTGTATCGTCCGTGATTGAAAAAACACCGCCTGAAAGAACAAATCTGATTGGGGTTCGGATCGTGAATGTTTTGTGTTGGCCACCAGTTCTACATCTAAAGGAGCACTTCTGAAAGTATCCACCTATGGCATCCTATGGCGATGTTGTTTGACGTCGCAACAGCAGGCTCCCCCTTGTTCAACCCAGATCACCTTCCAGTGGTGGGGTTTCCACCACCGGAATCGCCTTGCGAGTACAGATTTCGTTGACTTCTCCGACTGCCAGGGATTGGAGATTTTCATCATTCCAATGGAGAATCCTACTAAAACTTAGAAAGTCATTCGCTTTTTTTGAATTTTTTGTTGCCACAGGAAAAAAGGCATTGTTTGTGATTTTGCTCGCCTAATTTCCATGCTTGTGAGCCTTCTCTTTTCATCAATCAGTGGGCATTGGGACGGACCTGTTTGGAACCAGTTGATCGATCCTAGCGCCAAAAGAATCATTAAAAAGGCCAAGTTTGGGAATGTTTCCCCCCAATCCTAGCTGATCCTAGCTCCAAAAAAGGTCTGATATTTGCAACTTTTTGCTCCATCTAAGCATCAATCAGCTACACCTGAGCACCAAAAGGGTTTCAACATGTTTGAATCTGGGGGCCCAAAACTCTCTATTTGTATTGTAGTTATTTTGGTTAAAGAATGCGCATCTGATTTCGTAGATATGGGTCTGGTTCGAAATGCGGTATACCACCAAATTGTCAATGTTGAATGGGCACAGCGTTGAATGGGCACCAAAAACCCAACCCGACTAGTGAGCCGGTTCAGCAAGCTCACGGAGTGTCAACTTGGGGACCAAAAATAAGCATCAGTTACTAACATTAAAAACCAAACTCCAACCCCCGAGCAAAAAACACGCCAAGGATGGCCAAGATGGCTGGAGACAGGCACAGTTTTCGATGGCAACTGGAAAAGAAACTACACCAGATACCATTTTTATATCTGGGTACCCTCTGGCATATCAACATAGACCCTGGCAGATAGGGGTTGGAAGACTAGTTTCCACTATAAATTTGTAATTTTCAGGGTCTATGTTAATTTACCAGAGGGTAATTGTCAGTTGCTTCTACTGTTACAACATTAAACAATGCTGGCACAACTGGTAAGTGGAATGTTGGGTTGTGCACATTTCCAATGCTTAGTGAACGTTGCCGAAGGAATTCATTTTTGTTTACGATTTCAATGACAGATATCATGAAGGTTGCAGGAGGTTGCCCAGAGCGGCACATGGCAGCTCTATGGTAGTTCAATGGACCAACATACCAAAGTGCCAGCTGATTTCTAACAGCTTACAGCTGAAGCCCAGAAAACACCATGAAGAAATCCAAACGGTTCCCATAACATACCGAAACTATTTCTGAAAGTTAAAGGACACACCAGGACCAAAATCAACTGCGTAAGTGTTTTTTTTCAGGTTTATCATCTGGTTATTTAACATAGCCATGGAAAATCAGCATTTTTAATAATTAAACCATCTACAAATGGGCCATCTATACCATGGCTATGTTAAATAACCAGAGGGTATCATCAGTTTCCTTATTCTTTGATGGCCTTTTTTGGGCCATCTTTGCGCCATCGTGACCGGGTGATTCGCTTGCCTCAGCACCTTTTTTTCAAACAGTTCATTGAAACCAAGGACTCCCAAACAACCAGGTCGCAACCACTTCGGACATTCTAAGCTTGGTATTTGCTGAAATATGCAATTGATAAATTACAAACAAGGAGGTTTGTGATATTTTTTCCCTATCCAACTGGGTAAGAAAAGCTAAGAACACTATGACACCACCAAGCATCGCAGTTCTGGCAGTTCTGCTTGAGGGGGCGTTCAAAGGAAACCAACATGAATTTCCTCCCAGCTGGGTAGACACCTCCCTTGAAGTTTCTCTGACGAACTGTGGAAAAGTGAGCCAAATGAAGCAGGAGGCCCTAATCCAACTTAAATGCGTCAATAATATGTCCACCTGGAATATGACATTGGAAGGATGCCTTTTTTTCTGCGGGTTGTAGAAATGGTTAAATGGAAGACTCCTGCCACACATGGTTTCTGTTCCAACGATCTCGGGTAACAAAAAGACATTATAAAACCAAACGTTGGAAACCAAAAAGCGTCCAAACATTTTGGTGACTCCAGTCCATATCAAGTACCTCTGGTAAACTAACATAACTATAGAACATCACCATTTTAATGGGTAAATCATCTATAAATGGCAATATTCAATAGTCATGTTAAACTACCAGAGGGTATATCATTTGGAAAACACAAATTACAAAAAACCTCGGCATCTCGCACAACTTGTGGCTGACCAACCGGGACATCTGTTCCCGCGCCGAATCAACACAACCGCCAACAAGACCAACCAAATAAACGACCAAGGCAATACTTAGCCCCAAAAAAACAGGGCTCATGATTAGTGGTACATACCTTCCAGAAAATGCTGAACATATCTTCCCAATCATACCAAAAAGCTTGAAATATAGAAGTGCGCATTTTTTTTCCAAGGTTTATTGAAAAGTCCCTGATTACATGCCCAGCAATTAAAGATAGAAATCGATTTTGCTCAAGATGGCCGCACACAAACACACGAAAAAAACATACATACAGAAACTGCAAGCATGTTTCAAATATATGCTCCAAATATCCCCCAAATGCTAGATTGCCCAGTTCGAGATAAGATAACAATCGTCCACAAATCCAGGGATACCAACAAAGTTAGGACAAAATTGCTGGTTAGGTAGCTATGTTACTATCATTTACCATCACCCCATATTGCACAAGGTTGATACATGTCACCTGGATGTTTGGCTTCCGGATGCATTCGAATTCAGGCTCTTCCGTCCTACGCGATGAGGCTTGAGCCACTTTCCCAAGGGTAATGTTGGTAACATTAACCTTGGATTTGCAAAACCACCGGCTTACCAATATAAAGGGGGTCCCGGGGTTTATCGATTTGTATATTTACTGTATTTAAATGTCTTTTCTCTCTACTCCACAAAACTGTAAATCGGGGGTTGGCATAAGTTGACTTATTGAATAAATCCGGCAATTCAACCAATAACTTAATCTTAACCAATATTCAACTCAATCTGTTCCCCCTTTCATCATATTCATGCAATTCCAAGTGCCTGTCCATCGAACTTGGAAGATCAAACCCAAAGGCTTCAATCGGCGTCAACTACAATATGGCCATGTCATGCAAAATTTGGACCCACGAATTCACTGCTTTCATCAACTTTCATCAACTTTCATCAGCTTTTATCATTTTCTTCAAATTCCAGGGGTAAAGCCAAAGAAATCGATCACATTTTGTGCGGCTTGGGTTTGTCTGAAAACTGGGATCCTTGTCCCCCATCTTCGGACAGACCTAGATGCTTGCCTCCATCAAACCTTCGATGCAGATCTTGATTGCAAAACAACAAACGTACACGAAAGATATGAAGGTCTGTACTTGTCATGCTTGACGATGTAACAAACCTCCGAGAATGACAAACGACTCCAACACATCATCAAAGATGATCATTATTTGTGCCCCGGCAACCATGAACCAACCAGCCCTGGCTTTCCAACTCCTCAGTTGTCTCCAATTCGTGCTGTTTCACCTGGGGTCTTTCCGGACAGGGCCCTTGAAAAAACGATCTCCCCCAGATTGCCCCAGCTTTCCAGACATAGGTTCCCCATGGGGCACCCCAAATCACAGGCACCCTTTTCTTCAATGGTGGAAAAACCGTTGCTCATCTTGGATACCATTACCATGCCACAAAAGATGGAAATGGTGTTGAACAAACTATTCCCAAAAAACATGGGATGAATTTAGAAAACACGCGTCATCAAAACACGCGTCATCATGTGACTTGAAACACCATGTGAGTGGCTGCTCATGTACGGCGTACTCCGCTGAACTCCGCTGAAATCGCCTTACTTCCCTGGAGTGCTGGGTGATGAAGGAGCCTTGCGACCTGTCCAATCAGGGACATCGAAGGGATCAAATGACTTTTGCGAAGGGTTTGCCGGTTAACTGGGAAACATGCATTCTGACCACCAAAAAACACCCGAAACCCTTAGACCCGCCTGCTTAAGTGTAGCAACATGACTTGGCAACAAGTGCTTTAATCAACAAGTGCATACATGTGCGTTGCTCTGCAACAGCAACAGCTTGGGAGACAGCATGAAGCAATAAAATCAAAGAATGAGGAAATCTAAGGGCAATCATTTCCATCAACATAACTATGGAAAATCACCATTTTTCATGGGAAAACCAACATTTTTGATGGTATACCACCATTTTTAACCAAGCCAACGAATGCCTGGTGACGGTGGAAATCGTGCCACTATAAACCTCACCAATCCCGCTGGGCCATTTTTGCCGCCACAGCTCGAGCAACTTGTTGTGGTCGTGTGAACATGGACATCAGTTGCACCGGGGCAAATCGTTAAAATATCGTGATTTAATAGTGATTTTAGTGATCAACATGGACATTGATTATAGTGATAATGGTGATTTTAATGGATTTCAAAACAAATATGTTAAAGATGGTTGTAGGTCTTCGGCATCCTCGTTGTGAAGCCAACTTGTTCGCCGGTCCCAACGAGTCTAAGAATCCCGGAAAGGCCAGAATTTTCCATGATGGATGGTTTCAACTTAGCCAAACATGTGGGTTTTCCATGGTTTTCCATGGTTTTCCATGGTTTCCCATGGTTTTCCATGGTTTTCCTGAATATGGCCTTAAAAAGATGTAGAAAAAATAGCCAATTGAATGGGACAATGACAATCAACTCCCGCCTCGTGGGGAAAAGTGGCCCAACAATGAGCCACCGACTAAGCCAACACTGCCGCCTGCCACGCTTCCAATGCACCTGGATGGTTTCCACGCGTATGAACTCCATTCCTTCGTATTGTAGTCTGTCAAAAAAACACCCAAACAAACGACCCCTCTTGCAACTGAAATGACGTCTTTGCTTCAAAAACATGAATTTCATGAAAGCAGGTGCAACATGCTTTTCGTTTTTTTTTTCGGTATTTGTGGATTTGCAACACTAAATGGGTTTTGTTTCCACAATTATCTTTCGCCGCAAATCGAAAATAATCCGTTCAAAAGGCACCATTCTTACACCGTATTCAACAGGTCCGGTCATGATCAATTTCATCTCAATAGGTAATGATCAATTTCATCCCTATTCTATTTCAGTATACATTTTTTCCTGAATTCCATGAAAATCACCATTAAAACCAATTTTATCACGATTTGGATCACCATTAAAACCCATTATCATTTTGTAATAGTATAACTATAATTATCACTATAACCCATGATCATTATCATTAAAATTACCATTATCATTAAAATCACCATTATCACTTTAATTGCCTATCATTTTCTACCCAAACCCTCATGATTTTCCCATCTTTCCGAGGAGCAGTCCAAGGCCACTCCCCAGGGTGGCACAAACGGGCACAGACAAGCCGAAGGTCAACACCTCACAGTTTTTCGGAGAAAAACATGGAAAAACCATGGACAAACATGATGGAAACTTTGGAAAAACCATGGACAACTTCGTTGGTTTGCTTATGAAGAAGGATTGCGAAGTTGAACGACTACTGATTTTAAAGGTTGATGCACAAAAGCCAACGAATACCGCAGGGGTTTCGACGCAACTTCTAGTTGATTGTGGTGATAGTGGGTTTTGGCCCCGACAAAATGAAACCTGACAAGCCAAAAGCCGTGCGAAAAGGTCGGGTCCCCGGACAGCAGGTGGTAGGCCCACAGCCGCTCCAACGAGGCCACCCAGCGCTGAACCGCCGGCACCGCCTGGTCTCCCTCTGGTCAATGATCGATATCTAATCCCATAATAGCTATAATATATATATATATATGTATATTATATGTATATATTTATATTTATAAATCTGAAAAATGATAAATGTATATCTATATATTTTGTTGGTTTATAACTCAGCGTTATTGAATGCATATAGTGGGGTTATAAACCAACTTTGCTAACCGCGATGACCACCTCGTGAGTCTTCTTGCATTCTTCAGCATCCAGGAAAGGGATATGTTGCAAGTCGAATTCCAGCCGAATCTGGTGGGTGGTTTTAACCATCTTGAAAAATATGAGTTCGTCAATGGGAAGGAGTATTCCATATATTATGAAAAATAAAAAATGTGTGAAACCACCAACCAGCTCTGGAAAAGACAAAGGGATGACCTGACCAAGGGTAGCGGTGGTGTTTTGAACAACGGGCCTATGGAGCCCATGGCCAGACCACCCTTCAGCACGCACGAGACTCTAGCATCCATCTGATTTTCCTGCGATGGCGAACAGTCACTAGTTCAACTTCAACCACGGGGATTGAAACAAACTAAGATCAACCATTGACTCAGCATGACTCAACATGACTCAAACATGAACACTTGAGATATTTCGTGATATTTCCTGAACATCAACTAATCAAATATTTTATTGATTGAAATACATGTAGACCATCCAATGTTGGGCCTGTGTTGGACCTAGATCAGGCCCACTCCGGTACGCCAAAATTTACACCTCCACGTGCAAGGCTCCCCCCCAGTGAATCCCACACTGCTCATACTGAGCAATATACTGAGCTTACGTTGGGCCAACAGGGTTGTTGAACCCATGGTCCATGATGGGCTTGCTGCGCCAATTATTGGGGATGTTGGGCTTGTCTTGGGCCCATGTTTTCGCGCTAAAAACTCCATCAATGCCATCGTGTTTGGCGCCAGTCGAAACAAACTTCGGGTGGCCCACATTAAGCCTGTGTTGATCCAATTTGGGAGATGTTGGGTCGATGTTGGGCTTGTGTTTGTGGGCTTAAGACGGGATACCCAGCATCAAGCCCCCTTAGCAACATTTTGATGGAACCCCTGTGGCTTTGAACCACCTATTCCAAGTCAGCAAACAGTGGACCGATACAGCTTAGAAGGGGATTTCTCACGATGAAATCACAGAAATCTTGGTCGATTTACTGCGGTATTTCTGTTTTTTTTGCTTCAAACAACCATGAAATACGATCGGCAATACGCTGAACACCGGCATGCAATTCATGAAGCCAGAATTTTTTCGGGAACCTGCTGAGGATCAGCAGCACCAATCCTCGGTCAAATCTTAAGCGACTGGGAAAACCACTGGGGCTCCCCAAATAACCAACAGCTGTCACTGTACAAGATTGAAGATATGGGCGGTGATTGTTTCAATTGTTTCTGCACATTGGCTGCGTATGGTGTCTGCTGAAAACATTCTTACATAGAAGTTCCTTGGCTCAAAGTGTAATGTCAACAGCCTTCTTGATTTCCAAATGTCGAACCCAGTGTCATGGAAATTCGAACAAGTTGTTGAAAAGAAGTGCTAGTATAATAATTCGATCATGTGATCGCCTTACAAGTTGACGCAGCACAGGAACTGACCCACGCTAAAGACTACAACACGTACACCAATATCATACAATGTGAGGCCCCCCAGTTATAAGTTGGTTTATAAGCCCCAGTAACTATAGTTATAAGTATCATAAACCATGGTTATTGGAGTTATAAACCAACTTAGCTATCTAGGGGGCTTCACATTGTACCAATATCACCAATGACATCATGAATGGTTTTCTAACGGTTAAAGCCTGGAAACTGACCCACGAGATTGAACAAGCAGCAAAATAGGACTCATTGAATTGTGAGGGCGGCATCTTTGTACATAGGCTATTGAGGACAAGAATCATTGAAACGTATGCCTCATATAGTACTGACACAGGAAACTCCAAGATCAGTGCATTCTTAAAGGAGCTTGCAAACATCACCAGCTGAAAACAGGAACATATAAAACCAGTATGTAGAAATTGGGATAGCGACTGTCTGACATGTGGGGAATTTACCAAATCATGTAACAATGCAATCAATCAATCGAAAGTTTCAATCCGAGAAAACAGCTGCTGGCAAAGACTGCAGTGTGACAAAGAAACTGCATACCGATACTGTTGTAATGTTTTTGCAATTGTGGCAAAATAATGCAAAGCATGTGCACACCGACACACACGCACAAAAAACATATGAAAAAAGGAACATACAGAAATTGTGTCAGACCGCATGGTCGCCAAATATAACCGCCATTCCCGTGATGTAAAAAGACGTGCAATTTTTGGGACACCAACTTATGAATAGATCCAATGCTAAAGATGGACTTTGTGAGGAAACACTTAGATATCACGAAAAGATTGATTGGATAAAGGGCATTGTGGATATTTGGACATGAGTTACAGTGAATATTCGACATTCTAATATAGCACACAACCAGTCCCAGGATTTAATAGATGTAAGTGGAAATCATTGTAGCCTCTAATTGTGGCCAACCAAAGGTACCAACAAACATTGCAAATATTAAAGGCTATTCCAACAACAATGGTAGGCATTCAATCCTTTCAACTTGAACGGATTTGAGCAGGTAAAATCACCGGCAACTGCGGTAAGAAAGGCGCACCGTTTGATTGGAAAATGGCACCGTTTACTAGCTCGAAACAAATGTGAAAAAATGAACAGAAACCTGGGTCAAAACCAACCAAGAGCTGGGAAAAACTTCGGACAATCAACACATTATGAAACGGAGTCAAACCCAAAGTTTCTCAGGACAAATCCCCAGAGTTATCCAGCAAAAACCATTCTTCGGGTTCCATCTCGGCTTTCAAGAAGGGTACCACTCATGCACACGTTCTGAGTTTTATCATGTTTTGACCAAAACTGTGAAAAATAGAAGGGAGGCCTTCAACCATAAGTTAGTTTTGCTGTATTTACTTACCAAACACATCTGAACGACCTCTGGACGCAGGCGATCCTGCATGTGGAACTTACGCCCGCTATGGTAAATAAAAAGTCTGGTTCCGTTAATAAGCTCCAATTTTCAACAACCATCTTCCCATATAAACCATAATTTTCTGGGTTTTCTCATCATTTTCCGTGGTTTTCCCAGGGCTTCCCGGGCCAGGCACTTCAGCAGCACGCCTGGCGAACTCCGCGCGCTACTGGCGCAGGTGCGCTGCGTGTCCAGATGGCCGCGCTGTGTCAGCTGCGCGCCCGTCACGGCCTTTTTGGCAGCCGATTTTGGCTTTGAAAGCCCGTAACATTAAGTTTATCATGGATTTGATGGGAAACTATCCATATATATAATCATATATCTGCGTAAATTACACTATTTCACTAACCTGAATCTTGCGGCCATTTGGGGATGATTTCCCTTATTAAATCTTATTAACCATATATATATATTTATTTATTTATTTACTACCCGTTCATCCGTTTTTTCCCCTTAAACGACTGATTGACGGGATTGACGGGATTGACCCGGCACCTCAATCTCCACCACGTCCATGCTTTGGCAAATCAGCCCTCCGGCGGTTCCCATGATCCTTGCTCCAAGAGATAACTCTGAGATCAAAAAGATTAACCATGGTTGATGATGGTTAATGATGGATTAATGATGGATTAACCATGGTTAATGATGGTTAATAATATAGCTACCTGGTTTTGAAACATGGGCCCATCCAAGCCGGTTGAGAAAACAATTTCCTCACATCATCAATACACGTGCCATGCTGCCGGGGCATCCCTGGAATCCCTGGTGGCTTACCTCGCTTTCCCCTTAAACGGGTGTAAATCCGTGACAATTTGCCGTGCATTTTTCTTAAAACTGATAGGCCTGGTAGGCCAAACCAAGTTACCATCTGGTAACCATGGCAATAGACACTTCCCCGTGGCGGGTTTCAATCAACAAATCATCTATAAATGATGCATGTTCTTATGATTTTTGCATACCATTCACCAAGGTTTATCCACAAAAGTACCAGGTTCCGATATATAAATAAACATAAACATAAATAATCAAAATAAATAAATAAAATAAACAAATAAATAAAAATAAATAAATGAATAAATAAACAAAAATATATACACCTAACGCATCAGTATATAAATAAACATCTACTAATCTATCCATCCATCTGTATACATATACGTATATATGTACAGAAAAATATAAAATATCAATTTTCCCGTTGGTCTTGTTGGTCTGGCACCAACATGTCTATTGCATCCCTGTTTGGTAACATCCCGCCAAGGCACATGCCGCCAATGCTGCCGATGCCCGCATTGATGGGTACGGACAAACCGAAGGTCAACGGAGCCGGGATGATCCCTCGCAACGGGGAAATCGGTGTTCTTTGGAAGGAACACATGGAAAAGACACGTGAAAGTCTACAGGTTTGGGCCACATTGAAGGGAAAAACCGTTGTAATACACATCGTAACCAATCCAGCCCTTACTCAGTTGTAATAGGTTGGAGCAGGTCTGACCAAGAAAGTTTGCTTCAAACCACCAAAATTGGTCCAATGTGTGTAGGGTATGATGTATTCTTGAAACGGAAGCCTTGATGCTGCTGGTGAATGCTTCGACAGGCCGTTTTTGTTTTCTCTTTCAGTATTCATGTTTATCACCTTTTTCAGGATCAACGGACATTTCAGGAACCTAAATTGGAGGTACCTACCATATATAAGGCCTATGTAAGGGAATATCCCTAGAAAATATGCCCTTATATGGTACAGTACCTTCATTTCAGGATCCTGAAATTCCCATTGACAGGATGGTTGTTGGGTACCGGTGAGCCAACTGCTGAAACGTACATAGCTCCTGGTACGGGGAGAATTTCACCGCTTGGATTCGCTGAACCAATCGCAATTCTAGTTCGATGTTTGAGACAATCTTCCCCAGAACCATGACATCATCAACCAACCGCAACCAGAACCAGGGTGGTTTGTTTACGCTACTTAGTAGTAACCCAGTTCTTACTGGCAGCACCCAAAGTGTGATCATCTGTGATCACTTCCATCTGCGAACGTTGCCATACTCCCACCTCAAAACTGGAGTATTTTCCAATAACATGACTCCCCTGGTGGCCCGGGATATCCCGGTATCATGGGCATGGCTTCAAATTTTTCCACTAACGCTCGGCAATTGAAGAATCACCGGGCCCGGGCCACAGCAGCTCTGACATTTTGGAGTTTTGACTTGTTAGTCTCCGTAAATTTTGCTGGTTAACATCATATCAATAAGACACACGCTTTTGTATTCAGTTTCGTTGGTAGAGCATGTTCCAGAATCCGTTTCTGTTGCTTGAAATTTGCATGTCCTTAATGAAAGCCCTCCTTGTGTTCATGAAATCCACATGCCATGCGCGCCAAAGGTGGAAGGCCCATTTTTGGCCACATCATCCAAGCTCATCCCTTGCACAAAATCTTCCCATGGAGGATCTGCGAATCTCGCCATTCTCCGAAAGTGAAGGTTGACCTATCCTGAATCAATCCCTTAATTTACCACCGCCATTATCCAAAAACCTACACTTTCACCAGTAGCTGGTGACAAAACCCCAGAAACCCCAATGTTTCATGGTTAAAAAAAATGTTTCCTATTATTGAACGACATCCATCCATGTTGTCCTGGTGGTGCACCAGACTTAGCGCAGGTAAGTCACGACTGAGCTGTAGCGATAACGACTATGGTCCATAATTTTTTGGCGTCGCTTTTTGGCCAATGATTTCCATTGGGAACATTTGTAGCTCCAGCTGAAACGGTTGACCTTCATAGTTTGCCAGAAATTCCATGATTTGCAGCAACATTTTCAGCAGCATGCTGTGAGACAATTGAGACTGCTGAATTGCATGGGATACACCCTTTTTCCATCCAACTCCCACCTATTAGCTGCCCTTATGTTGGTGACATATCACAGTTCTATCCCCAATACCCGTCCCCAAAAACTACAATTTTATCCAAATGGATGCACATATACGTGGGACCACAGAATCTCTTGGGGGTGTTACTTTTTTCTGAACGGGGGATGAGCTTCATGAGCACTATTAACCATCAAACACCATCGATAAGCATTAATAACGATGATGCCAACCATGGTTAACCATGAACAACCATGATACTAAGCATTCTTAGCCATTCATTAACCAGTATGATAACCATATGATTTTTTAAAGTCAGTCATAACCATTAACAACCATGATACCAGCCATTAACCTAACATTAAGCCATGGTCATATCGTAAGCATTCGCTTCCAGCCATGGCGCCTGAGAGGAGCCCCACAAAGGCTCCACCAGCTCCACCAGCCATGGCGCCTAAACCACTTGCACTGGCGCAACCTCGGAGCGGTTCAGCGTTCATGGGGAGATTTCCGGTAAAAGAATGCCATAAACCCACACCATACCATGATAAACCAACTGTACTAATGGATATTTGAATGGAAGAACTGCCAGCAAAAATGATGATTTATGGTGATTTGGGGGATGATTTTGATGGTTATGATGGTTTTACTGTTTTAGCATGTTTTACCCAGCTGGATTAAAAAAGGACCGGCGAAGCCGCCAAGCCCAAGGGGATGTGGGATGGCCTACATGCACTTGGATGACCATTTGTATAAAAACAGGAACCAGCCCTACAAGGTGGTGCCCCAGTTCGTTAGCTAAGTTGGTGCACATAACTCCAATGTCACTATGGTTTATGGTAGATATAACTATAGTAACTATAGTATTCATGGGGTTTTTGTTAACCAACATTCACATCACTATGGGGCACCACCAGCCCTAGGGATTCCCGACTTTCATGAAATGTCAAGCAACGCCAATGTTTTCTTCTCAGTTCAACCTAAGGGTATTCCCTTTTCCAGTACATTTGGATGTCTAGATTTCTTTATCTATACATATGGAAAACTATATTTATGTTCAAATTGTGGAATCATGAGCAAATCATTGTTTTTCAGGTCTCAAACCTATATTGCATAAGCCTATTTTACTAGTTTTGGCGAATGATTAAATTTGTGAAAGCGACTCAATATGTCACCAACCCAGGCTTTTGAAACATGTTGTTCTTCCATTTTTGCTGGTTGGTTGGGAAGTGACTTCCAACACCCAAGATAGGAAGAGCAAAATCCCCCAAGTACGGTGCCTTCAAAAATGGCTTTCCCATGTTAACCTCCCCTTCGGAAACTCAGGCTATGGCTCCGGGCCCAACATGGATGTTTTTTTGGTGGCATTTTTCAACAGCGCAGCATTGGTTAAGGTGATCCAGTCCGGAGGTCCCATGTTGTGAATTTGGAACTGATCTGTAGCTTCCACCCATGTATAGAAAGATTTGTGCGACATGTGTGTGACATTTCATCTCAATCACCAGCCATAGCGGCTGACCTTTTGAGCGGACTTCGTGCCAT
>Ga0126342_10000442_pt1 | contig 44481 bp, 30 predicted proteins | sample Cyp1metagenome_FD_92528 | JGI IMG/M metagenome (GOLD analysis project Ga0126342, IMG submission 92528) | Coral microbial communities from Lord Howe Island, Old Settlement Bay, Australia - Cyphastrea 1 metagenome | ecosystem: Host-associated > Invertebrates > Cnidaria > Coral ...
CTCAAGCACCTTTCAGTCCATCAGTGGCTTCGCTCTGCCATCCCTGATTCACAACAACCAACCTCTCCTATAGGTTTCCTATTTTTGAAACTTCCGCCACCGCCTTGTGCAGTACTACTGGTACTATTGAATACATTTAACTTGTTCCTATAATTAGTTACTAGCTATTATTAGTATAATTGTTACTAGTTATAACTAGTTATTGGGTATTATAAAGCCCTTTCTGATTCATAGTGTATATTCGCGAGTAAAATCCCTTACCCATAGGATCCATGTATGGTATATATGCTAACATTGGGGGTATTTTGATGGTAAATGTTACCATATATAGCATACATGGATCCTATGGGTTACAGTAACCACACTGATGATTTCCGATGAGATCACCGCTCCCCAGGGACCGCCTCTACCGCTTCAGCTCGCCCCAGCGCGAAGGCTAAGGCTTCGCGGCGCCGCGCGTCGCGCGCCACGGTGAGCTGCCAGGCCTCCTTTGTCGGAGGCCACCCCAACGGGGGGTCGAAAAAACCCCGAAAATCACGGTTTTACCATGGAAAATCACGGTTTTACCATGGGCTTTACCAAGAACAATGTTAGTTTTACCATGGAAAACATATGTTGTTTGATCAAGACAAATGGAGGTTTGATGAGGAAACATGAGGATTTTAACATGATTTAATCAGGAACAGTTGAAGTCTCACCAAATAACAATGCCGTTTATACAATAAATATGAGTTTTAAGCACTAAACATGGGATACAATAGGATGTGATTTGATTGTTAATATGATGAAACAAATTAGGATGTTCAGAGGCATTTCACCAAACATCCTGGAAGAAAAAACTGTGATTGAAACTGGTGGGTTTCACCAATTGAATTGCAAACCACAGGACATGTCAGCAAAAATCATTCATTTCACCAGAAGATACGACTTACCCTCTGGTAAACATACAAAAAACTATGGAAAATCACCATTTTTAATGATAAATCCACCTGCAGGCGACGCCTGCAGCGCACGTCCAACAAGGCCTTGAGGAATGGTCTCCGGCCAACCTTGGAGCAATGATCATCTTAGGTGGGGTTCAAAAAATAGTGGGATTTAGCATGATCTAAGCCGCAAGAATAGTGCTTTTAGTGCTTCAAGAGACAAAATTATGGTGTCATAGGATGTAATGAATATACTCTACGATAGGCATATATAACTATCAGGCCAACCAGAAGCTGGTGCACCTGTTTGCAATCTCTAAGTTGCTAAACATACCTCTAAGCACTGTTGCGTTTGTGGTATAGGTAGATATATCTATAGTTAATGGGGTTATAATATAAACCAAATTATTATGAGGCCAACGGGAACAGAGAAAGTTGGTTTTAGCAAACAACAACAACAACAACAACACAATCAAACACATAATCATCAACAAAAACAACCCGACAGGAAGAATCAAAAAAATACAAAAAACAAAACTAAATCAAACCTGGATGTTCCTCACTTGTTGATTTCGTTTTTGGTTTTTAATATATATATATATATAAATATGTGTTGTTTTTTTGTGTGTTTCTTGTTTCTGTTCTGGTTTGTTATTTCTGTTTGCTCTGATGTTGCTTTTGTTTTGTTTTGTTTGTTGTAATTTTTGTGTAAAAGCCTATATTCTGTTGGACTCAGCAAATTATAATTGGGGTAACCCCCTCTATGGGCATGTGAAAAATAGAGGGGATACCTATCGGATACCATCTGAATTTCGCAGAGAATCAGGCACCTGCAGGATCAATAAGTGGATGGTCATGGCCCAGGCCAGTAAAACTTGGGGTGTTAACCAGCTGCTTCTCATTGTATAGCTATATCAATCTGCCCTTTGGTAAACATACAAACAACTATGGAAAATCACCATTAATTTAAAACTTTCTATGGGCCATGGCTTCAATAGCTTTTTGTAGGTTTACCAGAGGGTGTATCATATATCCAAGTTCGGCCGAAACTCCATGTGTTATCCTTTCTTTCTTGGCAATATTCCCAGTGAAACAATCCCCTTCTGAATCAAGTTCTGAAGCATCCTTTTCCAACCTAGACCTGATGAACAAGCTTCTGGGGCTGCAAGACTCAGGTTCATCACTATATTTCACAAGTACACAGCTTATTTCATATGCTTATTGCATGCTATTATCCACTTACCTGGAGTCAGTATCTTCTTCTTTCTTATCTCGTGGGGACATACTGAATGTCACGTCCGGCAATCTGCTTCAGCTTGCTACCCTCTGTTGTTCCTTGGTATGCCTTTAGCCTTGGCTTGAAGGAACTTTTTTTCCGTTTCAGACATGTCCCGAAGTCCTAGGCTACTAGTCCGGCATTTATCAGCAGGTATAGACCTTATATAACCATATTATACTATATTATACCATATGAACTATATTATATTAGTTTACCATATTATACCATATTAGCTTGTAAACCACGGATCCTTGCTGGGATGCAGAGCCAAGTACTGTGGTAAGGGAAGACTGCCATCTGGCATATCATCCCATCCTCCTAACATGAAACACACCCCAGAAACATGGTTTAATAGGGGATGGATGATGGGAATTTACAGTTAGAATATATATATATAGATATACAATATATATATATATGTATATTATATTTATAACATCTTATATAACCCAAACTGGGAATATTCCAGATACAACTTGGTTGCCCCCTATGGTTCTTTCTTCCCCACAAAATCCATACCCGGGTCACGCCCAAATCGCATCCAAAGAGCCACAGAGAAGGGCCACTTTGGACTGAAAAAGATCGCGCAAAAAGATCAGGATGGGCGGCCTTGACCCAAAAATCCATGGGCCAACACAATTGGATAGCAAGAATGCGACATGTCAATTTTTCCCCTAGTTATGGTCATTTCCGTATAGGGACAATAATAATTAACCAATGGGTACAGGATGGGGCCCCCCAGTGATGTGAACGTTGGTTTATAAACCATGATAATCCCCATGAACTAGTTCGTTATATCTACCATAAACCACAATTAAACCGATTATAAACCAACTGAACGCTATCGACTGGGGGCCCCATCCTTGGTACTTCAACCCGGTTGGTGGCTTAGCCCGGTCAGTGGCGTATTGAAACCCAGTTTTGGGGAAAACCCAGTGGCCAAAACTCGATGTTTTTCCAGGTTTTGATGAGGCTTGAAGCAAAATCCATTAGGGAATGGTGTCGTAGAATAGCAACAACTTGGGATATCATGGGGTGTACAACAATCAATAGGATTTTCGGGGTTGTCCAAAATGGTAACGAACAATTTTTGATTGGCATTTTTTGGATACGGAAAGGTGAAACTTTCAGCCACTGGATTTTGAGGTACCCTAGTTTCAATCAAAGCCAGTATACCCATCCATACCCGGCCTGGTAAACATACAAAAAGCTATGGAAAATCACCATTTATAGTGAGTTGTCCCATGATAAAATGTGATTTTCCATAGCTTTTGTATGTTTACCAGAGGGTAATCTACTTTTCAAAGTAAGCAAGTCACATGCGCAATCTGCTTTTCATATCTTTTCATGATGTGGACTGATCACACCCTCATGGCTATCTTTAAGAGATTGCACAGTTTAAATCAGAGACATTCACCAGCCGGTTTATGCATCCCCCCAGGGACGCAAGTCGAACAAGATCAAGTTCTTGCAATCTGGTCTCCAACATGACACTGGATGCATCATGATGGAGTCCTTATCGAACACATTTGAACAGGCAAATCATATCAAATCATCATGTTTAACCCAAGTCTAGGATTCAAATCTTTACTTACCTCACCTTTGATATTCCGTAAGGATATAAGCTTCTACCAAACATGCATCCGGCTCCAAAAAAATTGGTAGCCCGACTCATCATCCTCGACATCCTTCGTACCAAGGCCATCCAACCTGGACAGATTTCAATCGGTTTAGCATGGGATTAATGCTGGATTAACGATGGATTAATAGAATAACACACTAAAATCTTAGCATGGTTTTTCGATTGGGCTAAGTGGATTTGAATGGGTTTACTATCGGATTTTTTATCGGATTAACGTGGTGATTTTCTGAATACTCTGCAAAAGAGGTTAACAACTTTTAGTGGGGTATGTGGTACATCTCATCCAGAAAAGGCCAAAAATCCAACTGGGACTGAAATCCATCCAGGCCATCAAGTGATCATCATGACCAAATACTTACAGCACTTTCCAAGTAATTTGCCTTATAAATGGTGGTACCCTCTGGTAAACTAACATAACTATGGGAAATCACCATTTTTAATGGGAAAACTCACTATAAATGGCCATTTTCAATAGCTATGTTAGTTTACCAGAGGGTACATCCTAGCGACCAACCTTAAAATAAACGTCGAACTCGAAGTCTCCGACATTTCCACTACGCCATTTTTCCAGGTCAGGTTTGGTTGGCTTCCATGCTAGCTTTCAAGCATTGCAAAGTCGGCTTGTAATGATAAGACAAATTAACCCCCATAACAATCCCAATGTTTGAAATTATGTAATATCCTACTGGTTGTTATATCCCCTTGTAATTAAGTGAAATACTTTTTAGTGTTTCATAGTAACCAATAGATATCAGTTGGTGCAGCATTTCTTCCACAGTATGTCAAGATTTGGGGGGAGCCTGGAATGGGGGTAGCCCCTAAATCATCAATTTTACCCTCTGGTAAACTAACATAACTATGGACAATCACCATTTTTCATGGGTAAATCAACTATAAATTGGCCATTTTCAATAGCAAACTGTTAAATTACCAGAGGGTAAAGCATGTAAACATACTTTGACCAGATGATGCCAGATAATCAATGGCCATGCAACAGGAACCTATTTATTGGAGGTACCTACCATATATAAGGCCTATTTTTCAGGCCTATGTAAGGGGATATACCCCACAAAATATACCCCACAAGGTGGCGAGATAGAAATCTCGAACGCCTCAGCACCGGCCGCGAATCACCCGGAGGTTTATCCACACGTGGCTTGGAGAGGACCGTAGCAAAACCTGGGAGCTCGGCCATTCGGCCAACGCTCGGGGGATCTGATGGCTGCTGTTGTCCCATAGGATCCATGTATGGTATATATGCCAACATTGGGGGATATTGGAGGTATAATATATGTATATGTATATGTTTCAATTTCAGATCAATGGGTCAAAGCCATAAATGGAGGTTTCCGAGAAGTCATGGGGGTACCCCCAGATCATCCCAAATAAGACAATTTTAGTATTGAAACCTATGGTTTTGGTCATCCCCCATTTTAGGAAACCTCCATTTATGGCCATGGTTCATGGTCATACCAACTGATGGTAAAGACCAATAGCCATTTAACATCGATTTATTGAAGGTATCTATCGTATCAGAATCAAACCTATTTTTCAGGACTAAGGGGATATACCCCCACAACATGTGGCTTAGTGTTTAATAAAGATCTAAACATAGACATTTCACAGCAAAGACTGTACTAAAGATGTTGTTGTGATTATTAAATCATAGTTATGTTTGTGAAAATAATGGAGACACATTTAAATTATGTTTTCGTTAAGAAAAGATACGGGTTTGACTGAAAATAAGGTTCCCTATATCTGAATGTCCATAAATGATCGATGGTTAGTATACCCGCGTTTTTATCATTCCCATATTGATTGAACATGGTACCCATATATTTCATAGCAGAGCAGCCTCCAAAGTTCTTCCCCACGGAATGTGGAAAGAAGTCTTCGAACTCGCCACTCCAATCTGCCCGGTGCCCGGCGAGGCCAAAGATTCAATGCTTGCTGTATCTCATGAACTTGTCGTTGCTGGTTGGTGGTTGAGCCCAACCCCTCTGAAAAATATGAGTTCGTCTGTTGGGATTCTATGAAATTCCCAACTGAATGGAAAAATAAACATGTTCCAAACCACCAACCAGGCTGTGCTTTTACATGTTTATGCCATTTGAGCGAAACACATGCAAATTCATCGTTTTGTGTGAAAACTAACCAAGTATTTGGATGAACTAAGATACTTCACACATCCAACAAGTTTGGCCAATTTGGAATAGTTACCTTTACCAACCATCATTTCAGTCATGATGCCGCAGTGAAGCCGTTCTAATTTTCCCAGATCCATGGATTATCCCAGGTTTCCCCATGATATCCACAGATCATGGCTGGTTTCCCCGAATTTGTTGGTACATGGTTCAACCCCCATGCAATCCCGGTTTCCAGATTTTTTCATCAGATCCCAGCCTTCGGTGAGAATGGCAGTGAAAGGAATTTGGCTCCAAAGTTCCAACAAGTCCCTGGTAACCTGCGACGAGTGCCGTGAGGGGTGAGATACATCCAGTTGGTTGTAACCCCCTAGAAAAATATATATCAAGTACAAGGTGGTGCTGCCTCCAGTTGGGTTTGTTGGTTTATAGCCCCTAGATACTAGTTTGATATATCCACAAGTCCTAATTATTAGAGTTATAAACCAACTTAGCTGTCTTGGGGGCAGCACCTTGTAGGGTTAGTCCAGTTAAAACTTGGTGAAGAAGCTACTTGTGAACTGGGACCCACCTCCAAGAAGCCCCGCAACAGCTGGCAAATTGAGGTTCACTTCCCCAAAATATGGCATTGTAGGTTTTGACCCATTCCATATCTATCTATCTATCTATCTATCTATCTAATTATATGTCATTCAATATTTAAAAAAACAAAAAAAACAACGTGAAATAGATAGACAATTAGCATGTTTTAAAGATCTTCACATCACTTGAGGATTACTCCAGGGTGAACATCACACCAACGAATCGCCAACGAATTGAAGCACCATGGTAGGTACCACATGTACCGAACGAACTGGTAGGTATTTTCTAAAGCTGGTTGGTGGTGAAAAATATGAGTTGATATCGCTGACCTTGGTAATTTCACTTAATCCTATATGGTCGTCAATATATATCTGGTTGGTGGTATACCTACCTCTCAAAAATATAAGTTCGTCTCCCAACTGAATGGAAAAATAAACATGTTCCAAAGCACCAACCAGTGTTTGTTGGTTTATAAACCATGAATTAATCCCCATTAACTATAGTTACATCTACCATAAACCATAGAAATCAGCCACTTATAAGGCAACTTATGTCCTCTGGAGACATCCGATTTTCCCCAACATAGATCCTTCAACAGTATCAGGAAAGATCCGATCAAAGAGACCAGGGCTTTTTCCTGCAAGTGTTCCAGTAGAAACCATATCTGGCCACAGGGATAGAAACCTTATTATCCTTATTCCACTCCAGTTAACCATATTCAAAGCCATATTTTGAAGGACTGAATCATATTCTGACTGGTTAGACTCCCAGACCTTGGCAGAGAGAGAGAGAGAGAGAACCCCTCATTTCCCCACTCAGCCGCGCCTTGCGTGGTCCCAACACCAGGACCGCATCAAAGCTGCGCAGGCTGCTGCTCAGCCGCTCGGGAGCCCTGGTGGGTTTGTCAATCCAGTGGTTTATCATCATGCAATAGCTGGATTGAAAATCCTATTAATGGAAAAACCAGTGGATGATTTATAATTAATTGATATGGCTATGGATCAATACCTATACATACCATTTTTAGGGGGATGAACATCCATAAATCCCAGCTATTTTGGGGTTCACTAGGTACCAGGGTTTTGACCCATCCCCATATCATCAATCCAGTGGATGGTTCATAATAAATTGAAAATCCTATGATTTATGGAAGATGACTGGAGGTGCTCCTATGACTTAGGAACACCCCTACAATGGGCCATTTTTATGGGCCAGATTTTCAGAGACATGCTACGCGATTTACGGCCATAACTGGGACTGATATGGAACAAAATGGCTGGATATACGCGAGCAAAAATAGAGAACAACCCACACGTTTGGTTTGAACCGATATAACTAGCTGACGTAAATGACCCGCTGGATGCGAGGACCCGGGAATCGTAAGTGGTTTATAGGCCATAGCAATAAACCATCAATATTTAGCCGTTTGACCTAACTGGCGGTGAAGTATTCCATGTATGTTTCCATTTGCAACATATATTCATTATAAATATACTCAATAACTGGGTTCTACTACGGTACCCACTTACCAACCCAGATGCAGCTCAAGTATACCACCCCAATATCCCGAAGTCATTCGGAGACTGTATGACACATTCTGTGGGAAACATTTGATGGGATAACTACTTACCCTCTCGTTTTTTTAGGTTATATTCAGTTATGGTGCCCACCAAGCAGATTCAGAGAAACATGGTATTTTTCTGCATCCTTTCATAGGTATCTTCAACGGATGTGAATGGATTTTCTGCCGGTCATATTGGAATAGCTTGATGGTTTATTGATCCTGCGCTGAGAGTTTAACGTTCAGTGGGTTATGGTGTAAATCCATCTAACCCCAATCATACTAGAAAACTAGGTGTGTGGTTGTAAACCATCCAGTTACTAAGAACTTATTGAATAAAATAGGCACCAGTCCAAACAAATCTTATCTAAACATACAGCACACACACACACAAAAAAAAAATTGGGGAAAAGCCTACAAACCGAATGAGACGATCTAAGAACATATCTGGGCTGGGGATAAATCTATCATCAATGATTCAATGAAATTTAACGACATAACATTACCAAAAGGTAGCCACCCAACAAAAGGTGGTTGATTAAGAGACATTATTAAAAGTTAATGAGGGTTCAAAAACCCTGCCCAGAAGTCCTCAACCCCGGGCACAATCTCCCTCCAACGAGGGGGTGTTCTCTGAGTCCGACAAATCTGCGTGGAGCGTCATCTTCACGACAAGGCTTGCTGTCTTTCAGGCAACTCCGAAAAATACAAGATAAGTTTCTTGGCTTCTGGGCTCAGAGGTTGGAACTTGTTGACAATCATGTGGTCTTGTCCATGCTCTTCGGTCTTGGAGAGCTGCCAATGGATTCCACTTAAATTCTGATTGTGGAAAGTTCTCAATGTGCTGATTCCCGACATCATTCTTCATGACGTAGGCAGAAAAAAGGTGCCTCCAGCCTCAAAGCAATGAAATGACATGTGGTAATTAAAAGGATAACAATTGTGTAAGAACCAACTTGCAAGGGATTTAACCAATCAAAACCTAGCTTTAACCGACACAAAATGAGGATTGATACTTAGGTGATTTATGATTGGTAAAACAATGCTTAAGGAAAAGAACAAGAAACACATTGGATGCCCCGGGTCAAAGATTGATGCGATCTCATCTTAGACTTCCATGAAGAAAACGAGGAATCTAAGTAAGTCAGTCAGCGAGTGAGTAAGTAAGAAACACATGCATTTAGCAAAAACTAACTAGACATATTTATAGGGGCCTAACTTTTAACTGGCCGGAAATACTGTAAGACTTAAATTGATTGAAACAACAACACGCGTGATTCTTACCAAGACAAAAATGGTGATTTAACAAACTGAAAAACTGGCTTAGTGGGTCAAGAAATTATGTTTCTGGCAATAGTTTGGAATTGAATCAAAAAAAATGTTTTTTTTACTGGATTTGACAAACAATAATTTCGATGCAAGCAGCAAGAATGACCCATTTGAGCAGAACATGGGGGAATTGGACTCAATGAATGTGGCTATGAAAACATGGCCTATGCAATGCTGGCCAGAATGGGTGATGCAACATAATTATAATAAATTGGAATCTCTTCACGGTCTCGTTGAATTCTTCACATGGTGGTGCCCAGTCACTTTTGTTGGTTTATAGACCCCATCAACTATAGTCGAATATCTACCATAAACCCAACAGTCCAAAGGCTATCGGAGTTACCTTTGCCAACTTAGCGATTTCGAACTGGGAACCAACCACAAAATCATATCATTGGTACATATACGTATATATATATATGAATGTTTATATCCTCATTATATCTCCAATATTTCCCGAATAGATATACCAACTATAGTCGCATTGTGATAAGTTATATCTCAATTCTATGCCATATATCTCGGTAAATTATGGTAAATTGTCATAGTTCAATAATTCTTCAATATGTTTCACGAAAATCTGACTAGTTTAGGATATACCCTCTGGTAATTTAACAGTTTGCTATTGAAAATGGCCATAGAAATAGCTGATTTACCCAGCTATAAAATGGTGGATCTTTCCATAGTTATGTAACAGTTTACCAGAGGGTAATTATTGAATCACCATTCTTAATGGGAAAATCCACTATAAATAGCCATTTTCCATTGCTATGTTAGTTCACCAGAGGGTAGTTACCCCGTTACCAATTCACTTCATCTTTTTCCAGGCCTCGTTTTCGGTGGGTTCGGTCACTTCTCTAGAAGTTCGGCATAGTTCGGGGGCGCCAGAAACTGGTGGATATAATGACTGAGTTACCCTCCAGTGAATTAACATAGGAGAACCATAGGAAAATGGTGGTTTACTGGAACTTAATGGGATTTAATAGGATTTAATGGGATCTAATGGGATCTACCCTCTGGTAAATTAACATAGACCCAGGCAGTCATCGGGATTGGAAGATTAGTTTCAACTAAACAATGGCTATTTTCAGGGTCAACAAGTTAATTTGCCAGAGGGTATATAAAGTATCGGATTTATATCAACTATGTCCATCTATATCCCAGAAATATGAAAACATGTTTGATATATCCATCTATTAAATGCTATATCCCAAATATCCATATCATAATATATTAAAATGGTTGATAAAATCTGCATGTCTGTTGCTTCATTCACCTTTTGTTTTGCCCATTCCCCCCTGCCCCAACCTCGGCACCGCATCGTTCTTCACGCGTCGAGCAGTGGAGGCTGCGCCGGTGTCGACACGACGTCGCATCCGCGTCAGAAGGCGACGCAGGAGGAAGAGAGCCACGGGCAGAAGCAACAGCCTGTTGCGCCGCCCGCGGTTCCCTGGTTTCATGGAGATATAAATTGGGAATGTAATGGGAATGTAATGTGGATGTAGGGGACGTGAATTGCAAATTATGGCAGCAACATATCAGAAATTAAGCATCCGAATTGGTAGAAGGGGATTTCATGGATACATAATCTTCAATTATGCGAATATTATGGATTAGGCCCTTCCTCTAACAGTAAATAGGCTACCTTCTTTAGACGTACCCTCCTCCACATCTGGCTCCCTTTTATACCCCTTAGATTATACCTTTTATACCCCTTATCTTTGGTAATATACCCCTTAGATTCTACCTTTTATACCCCTTATCTTTGGCAAATATACCCCTTAGATTCTACCTTTTATACCCCTTATCTTTGGCAAATATACCCCTTAGATTCTACCTTTTATACCCCTTATCTTTGGCAAATATATCCCTTAGATTCTACCTTTTATACCCCTTATCTTTGGCAAATATACCCCTTAGATTCTACCTTTTATATCCCTTATCTTTGGCAAATATACCCCTTAGATTATACCTTATATACCCCTTAGATTTTACCTGTTATACCCCTTACCTTTGGCAAATATACACCTTAGATTCTACCATTTATACCCCTTATCTTTGTTAACATACCCCTTAGATTCTAGCTTTTATACCCCTTATCTTTGGCGAATATAATACGCTGTACACCTTAGATTCTACCATTTATACCCCTTTGCTTTTGCAAACATAACACATTTGCAGCGTCTACTCCTTAGAATGCACCGCTTACACATCTCTAATTCATCATGTAATCATGTATGTTCCTCGTATCATGTATGCTTCCTTTGTACCTATCCTATCATGGTCATGGTTGTACAACATAGTCTCCTAGATTGAGATCAATCACTTGTGATGCTACAGCCGGACAACGGGTTAAGTATGTTATGTTATGTTCTGTTATGCTATGTTAGTTATATAATAGTAATAGTCTAATAATAATATGTCAAATTATGTCATTTTATGTTGAACTTTGCTGTTTTGTTGTTGCACCAAATGTTTGCCAGGGAACTCTTATGGGACTTATGGACCTATGGACTATCAGAAAACCAAAACACAAGTGTCACCCAGTGTTGATAGTATCAACCACTTCTTGTTGGGCGTTTGGCATGGTATGTTTTGATGAAACAATTTCCACCAACTGGTCGAGAAAGGGTCCACGTCTGTTTGAACCTTTGGGCCTTTGGGCTGTTGCTGAGCTATTTTTGATTGACAGCCAATGGTCAAGGGTTTATTCTTTGGAAAGATCAAACATGGTCCTTATCACGGCAGCTGTGGTTCAAGTATCGTTCACACAGTGCCATGTCCGATTTGCTGGACCTAGTTGCTGGGGAAGAAGCATCGCAAGTGCCAGGCGGCAATGCGATTGAAATTTCAAATCTGTTTGGCAATGATTCTGATTCAGATTTTGACGGTGGCTTGGGTCATTTGCTCCCAAGTGATGATGTTCATGATTCCAATGCTCCGTGTGCATTGGGTGTTGACGTGAGACAGCCGCAGGCAGTGGCACCCGGCAATGTTTCCAACGCAAGTGATTCCAATGATCCTTTTCCTTTTCAGGGTATCTCCATGAGAGGTAGAGTGGGTAGCGGCAGACACGGCGATCGTGACCAGCGCCAGCTTCTGGGGCTGCATATGCGCAGTCAAAAGCAGGCTAGGAAACAACAGAAAGTTCTTAGTGGAATGCTGAAAACTTTGAAGGGAAGCACATTCAGAAAGGGCGGCAAAACATTCAGAGTTGATGCAAAGCAGAAACGTGGTGGACTTTGCATTACTCTAGAGAGACAGGGGCAAAAGGGCAATCGATACGTGAGAAGGATTCCATTTGGCAGTTTTTTGGAGGCTGCGTACTCAAAACGAGCTTCTTCGAGCAACGTCGCGCTGGCGGCAAAATTAGACGTAGATCCCTCAACAATACCAAAACTGCAGAAGACTTGTGCGGCTGAAGCCATGCGGTTTCAAATCAGAATGTTGGCTTTGCTGCTTCAGTTCTGCCAAGAGAATCCACCTCTTTCCTCAATGAAGAATCTCGGTTAATGATTTCATATGCTTCAATTATGTTTTGGGGTTAAGGTTTCCAATAGAAAAGAAATCTTTGACAGGGGCACCACATCCATTTTTGTTGGTTTGATTTGTCTGGTTTTTAGATTTGGGGAATGTCAGGGATATCAATCAATGGTAGTATCTAAGTTATGTAGAACTATGTAAGGCCAATTCGTACTTGCACTATTTTATTGTACCACTTGAAACAATTACAGTGGGGACGATTTTATTGGGCCTGGATCGTGATTTTAAGTCAATAGTTTCGGTAATCCTCAAACCCCAAGGCGTATGAAATGGGATGAGGCGACGGTTACTACTACGCTGAATCCATCAGCGTCAGCCAATCCCGTGAGATCAGCCTGGTCCATGATGGTAGTCCGCGAAAAGCTGCGACTGGTGTGGGAATCTGGGAAGGCTGTGGAAGTCCCATTGGCAACTTGATGTTGGATGGTAAGGTTTTGTATTTTGTGTTTTTGAGAGTGTTGCTGTTCTACGGACCCCTGCCAGTATTGTCGGGTGTTTGATTTGGATGTGTTTCCCATTGATATATTATAATGATAATATTGTTTTGATTTGATGGTGGCACGGTGGCAATACTATGAGTCATAAGTCATGACTCATGACCAATTTGGATCGGTCGTTCTCTCAATAGTGAACCATCTAGTCAATGGTAGCATTGTTTGGTTTAGAAATAAACACGGTTTTAGTTTTTTATGCAATCAGTTTATAATTTGGTTTCTGTTTCCTACGTCCTTTCAAAGACACAGGTTGTTCCCCCTATACCACTTCTCAGCGCTACTGCGGAGTCAATGTATTTTGGCCTTCAATGTCACCCAAGCTTTCGCACAATACATGGGTTGACAAACCAGATTATGTCTTTGTCGAAGATTCCTGCTTTGCAACTGCATGAAATCGATGGCGCTTATGCCAATGAGAGGCTCAATGCTTTTTTTCTGACGATGAGTGGTTTCGACGCCTCAAGTGGCGGGTTTTGTCTGGAACAATCCCGCTGCCAAAGTCATGCGACTCATTTGATAACTGTCAGTATGATGTCCATGCTGGGTTGCAACTTGTTTTCGAAACTATATCAACTCACGGTCTTCCTTTCGAATCTTGGATACGTTTTGCGCCTTCAAATGGCGCTTAGAGATTGGATTCTCGAAAACATGGTGTGGAACCCATGCTGTGATCTTCAGGCTTTACAGCCAGATCCTTTGATGGCAGAAATCCGTGATTACATTGAGACATGGCATCATTCCCAAACAAGGTCTGATGATGGGGATGATGATGAAAACCAGCAGCATGCAAACACCAAGTTTGCTTCAAAAATGTCTGCATTTGTTGATATGTGGAATGGCTCGGGTACTGGACGACCCACACACAATTGCAATTGTCACATGGTGGATGGGCATGACAAACATTGCAGAGACAGAAACCATGCTGCTGAGAAAATGGCCAGTGTTCTGATTAGTCTTTTGCTGACAAGTTGTCCATCGCCACCAGCACCGAACAAGTGGACCAAGCTGTGGCGACCTGTTGACTTTGTCAGCATTGGCATCTTCTTGAACAACTTTTTGCCGCAAATTTTCGATATAGCATTCAAGGCTATGGGTTTTACAACACAACATCCGGGCACCCAGGAAGAAGCTGATCCTAGAATTATCGAAAAGCTGCAGTTTCATGAGGTTCAAGGCAAGCGCTATTTGGGTTCCAAGACATTCTTGCAAGATCGGACGTCCCAATTCGCTATGCGTCTTTTGCTTGTTGGACTAGAGCATCTTCGGTATCTCACAAACTCATGGCTGGGGAATTTGAACGCTTTGAAAACAGGTGGCAGGTACCCTCTCTTTACACTGTTCGATTCTGGTGCCAGTCCTGTAGTAGCATCTTTGAAACGAATTGCGGGTTTACTGACTGAATCCAGGTCTGGCAGACTCATTTTTCTTTGGGGAACAGCTGCGGATTCATACGAGAGTTGGTGCCAGATGCATTCTGATGAAATTCGTCTCACGCGGAGAGTGTTGCTGACACTTTCAGCATTGATCCACAGGCGACATGTTCTGCATTGGCTGAAATTTCCATGGCCTTTGGCTGCTTTGGCCGATCCAAATGCTGACCAGCAATTCGTAGCAGAAACTTGCGATAGATGGGACGCAGCAGGGATTTGTTGCGTCAGGCCCGGTTTAGCTCGAAATCTGAAAGCTTTGCGGATCGCATCCAGTGAGTTCCGAACCGACTCGATTCTTGGACTCATATCTTTTGGGATGGGATTAAATGGTCAATACAATTTTATTCATATCATTGATGATCAAGCTACACAAATAATATGAATATGGAATAAATAAAGTTTAAGTCACCTCATACAATAAATCATAAAATAACGTACAGTATCTATCTTTACGTCCAATAGTCTATAGAATATTTGCCATAATGGCTAGTATTTATTATTTGTTATGATATGATATATTATAGACGATATTGATAATAAATACTAAAATATCTATCAATATCAATATCATCTATCTAAAATAATATTTATATAATACATAAATATAAAATGTGTTTTATACTATAAATTGTATAATATATATATAATATATATTATCTATTATTATATAATATATATTATACACATATGAATTATACTACTATAAAAAAAAAAAATATCTATAAAATATCTATATTAGTTTAATATATTTTATATTATTTCAATATCGATATCAGCCAATATCATATCAAAACAATATGATAAATTGTTAGAATGTTTGAAATGATATTATTATGATTATGATATATATGATATATATGATATGTATGATATGACTTCTATGATGATTCGATGATAATATGATAATTTTGAAATATTTACCGGCATATACAATAGGATAATGTAATGAGTAAGGAGGTTCAACAATATCGTATAACCTACAACTAGACTATATTGATCATATAATAATAATATATAGCACCCAATATTTATTATTATTAATAATAATATTAATAATAGTTATAAGATATGATATAATAATAATTAAAATATTGCCGTTAATATGTTTAGGTGTGAAATACAATATGGTTTAGAATGTGTCATATCAATCATATGTGGATAATATCAATTTTATATTGACCATTTAATCCTGGTATGATTATTTGAAATTGTTTGTCTCCGTGGGCAGAATTTAGTTGAATTGGGATGTTGTCTTATACGAAAACAAAAATTCTCCAAAGAATAACTAGCTAGACCCGGTGGGGCCAGCTTCCCATGAGACATCTGATTCGGTTTGATTTGTTAAATTGAGGAGTGTGTGTCTGGGGTATCGGTTTATATGGTTTGAATATATGACTCCATGTTTTTCCTTTCTAAGGCTTTGACAGGGACAGGGGATTTGTCTTGGGTCTTATTGGCCTTTATACCCCGAAACTTCTGCTTCCGGCTTGCCCGGGAGCTACTTGTATCTGTATCTAATTTTCCAATGCTAACGTATTTAATCTGTGTCTAGTCTAGCCTACCTCATATTATATAATTATATTGTATAATCATACAAGACAATATGATATATAATATCTATTTCTTTTATATCCAGCAAAAGTTTTGTAGTCAGGATGAGACTGAATGATTGACTGTGCTGCCAATGGTCTGGCAGGGGATGGTAGATTCGTTACGTGACAAGAGCTGGCTATGACGTGTGATGTGGTAAGTTTTCGGAGGGATGTTAACATTGAAATTACCATTACTCATGACTCATGACTCATTACCAAACCATTCAAAGGGTTCTCTGGGTTCTTCAGGAAATGGAAGATGTTCTTCGAGAACATGGCGGCTATGTTGAGCACATCCATTGCAGATGTTGAATGTAAACATGCCCAATCACAACATTGGAGCGATAGGCCATTTCCCACAATAGTGGCGAAACACATCAATTCTGAGTTCAAGGTGCATCGCTTGGAAGCGCAAGACAAAATGCGCACCGCATTTGCTGGGCACATTGCCCAGGGAAGCAAGTGTGTGGCCAACGGTCCGGTCAGTGTTTGTGAGAAGCCTAAACAAGTGAGGAAAAAGGCAGCATACATGTTCTTTCGAGACGATTGGCTGAAATCCAGGAAAGCTTGTTCTGAGGAAACCATCAACCCTTGTTCAAAACAGTTTTGGGCAGATTTGAAGAGCAATTTGCCCTATTGTCGCCAGAAATGAAAGCTTACTACCAGGAACTGTCAGAACAAAGTGGTGTTCAAGCGACTCAACAACGGGCAGCAGACTTACCTCCCTCTGATTCTACAGTTTCTCAAAGCATTGTTGCTGCTGACAGGCAGACTTTGCCTGCCAATCCTTGGCTTGCTGAAGCGGAAAGACTGGATGCGCAGTTGTCCTGGCATGGGATGGCAGACTGCATTCGTGAAGCTTCCAATGAGCTTTGCAAATCAGATTCTGGGAAGTTGGGAGATGATGTTTTGGACTCTTCTCCAATTTCAGAGGACATGTTGCAACGCGCTTGGCGTCGAAATTTGAATTCTGGCTTGACGTGGGCGGGATTGCTGGATCAGTTCAATGCAGAATCTCAGCAGTTTGCCGAGCCAGATGCAGAAACCCCTCCATTCCCAAAGCGTGTTCAGTATCAGGGGTGCTGTGGATGTTTCTGCAGAACTCGAAATGCTTCAGATCACATCTCCTTCATTCAAAAGCTGACAGATGAATTTTCCGACATTGTGAGCAGTTTTGGCAACATCGCAGGGGTTTCCAAGCATGATGTTTTGTTGCGGTGCGATGTGTCATACGAAACATGGGGTCTTGTGAATACTGTGTATGCATGGATGGTTGCACCAACTGCTGTCAGTGGTATCCATGCTGCTGAACAAAGTTTCATTTTATGTTCTTCCAATGGAACGTTGCCCAACGGTGCATTTGAACTTGTTCTGGAAAGATTGCCTGGCACCGTTTCCAGAACGCGATTTGCAAGCCACCTGGGCACCATTGGCACGTTGCGCCAATTGAGTAGCGAGCAGTTTGCAGAACATTTGCTCATGATGCAATATAATGATATTCAGCCGCTTTTCCCCAAACAAGTGAAGATTAGCCGACTGGCATTTGAGGATTTGTCTCTTTCAAAAGTTCTTGCAACAGGTATAGTTCCTGACTTCCAGCCACGGGTTGTGAAAATGCATTCGTATGATGAGGTAGAGGTTCTGCAAGATGGTGGGAGTGATGCTGAAAGTGCCAACGATGATTTCAATTTGAATGATGGCGCTGATCCTTTAGATGATGACTTGCCAGATGAAGAACCACCCACTGTTGATTTGCTTGCAATGGTTTGTGAAACGGAGGCTCCAGAAAAAAAGCGTCGTGGACGCCCGCCCCAACAGAACAAGTCAACAAAGTCGTTGAAAGTCCGATGTCTGCAGACTAATCCAACAAAGGTGCATTCTCCGATGTATGTCTTGGAGGACGGGCAGTTTCCAAGTGAATCGCACAGAGAACTGAGCAGCGTAATTGGGGACAACGCTGTTGTTGCCGCTATTGATCCAGAATCAGCGGAGGCAATATTGGAAGCTGTTCATGTTTGCGCAGACGCGCACACAGGCCGAGTAGATACAGCTTGCACGTTTGATTTGCAAAGTGATTTTGAAAAACCCACCGAAGAATCAGTGGAAAACAATTTCTCCGCTGGCGATTGCCCTGTAGACATTGACATTGACATTGACATTCAGGCGCCTCCCAATGAGGAGCCAAAGTTTCAGCCTTCCAGTTCCAGTGCATTAGCTGCATCCAGTGCAGCCATTGCTTCAAGTTCTTCTCGGAAACCTGAGCCTCAGACTGAGGCTGATGCACAAGAGGCTGACATTATTTCTGCAAATGGAGTGCCTTTGAAAATTTGCCACTACAGGGGACTCAAGTTTGGGAATTTGATTTGTGAGGTTCGCCAAAAGTATGCTGGCAGCAGTATCACTACTGCAGTAGGCAAGATCAATCTTTTGATGAGATCCGGCAGTTCTTCCTACAAAGCGCACTGTTCGATACACAAGCACTGTCAGTGTTGGGTGAGTGGCATTGGCAGCGTCAAATTAGACAAGCTAGTTGATTGGCTCGCAGCAGCACCAGACTGCTCCCAAGCACAGCATGAAGATTTGAGTAGGGAATTAAGAGAAACCTTTGGCATGAAAGTGCACAAGAAGCAATAGGCTTAGGTGATTCAATTTGTAATTTGTCCAGGCGTAGATTCACACAAGTGAAGCGCAGTGAAGCAGGCAGGCATGTTAGTTTATTATTCTCAAACTGATGGGTCATCAATTAGCTTATATGATTTTATCTAAAAACATGTAACATTCAAATCATATCATTCATATATTGTATATCATATAATGCCATATCACCATCATATATCATATCAATATCGTATCTATCATATTTGAATAATTTATATTAAAGATATTTGCATTATTTATTAACATCATATTTCAATTCCAGTTTGTGTCTTTGTCTTTCCTCATTATCAAACCACTGACCAACTAATCGAACAAAGACTATTGCGTGGTTTTCATTGCAGCCTGTGGCCAGGGACAGAACTGCTAGCAACGTTTGCGTTTGCCACTGGGATGTTCGCAATCCCAGGCTGTTCCAGATATACTTGCAAAAGGTGGGAAAAAACAAGATGCTTTGATCCGTGCGCTTTGGCGCAAAGCTTTCTAAGTGGGTTTCCAGGGTTTTGATTATGTTTTAAAAATCATCATTGTCGATAACATGGGTTAAGATAAGATAATGAGAAATGATAATGATATCCTGGAGTTGGGTGGTTTAAGATGGGGCAACCCCTGGACAATTTGTTTTGCAGCACCAAAGTTTCAAGCTTTTGCTTTGGGACACCAACATCCGGCATCCAAAAATTAAGCTACGTGGGAATCCAAATGACAACTTTCTGGAATGATTAGAAACCCAAATTGAAGCCAAACTATACCCCTCTGAGATGGGTATATTATCCTGTTTTATACCCCTCTGAGAGGGGTATATTATCCTGTTTTATACCCCTTTGAGAGGGGTATATTATCCTGTTTTATACCCCTCTGAGAGGGGTATAAAACAAACAGGCCGAGAGGGGTATAAAACAGGTTTCTGCAGCATAATACGTTTTATACCCCTCTCAGGGTAGATTGTTTCATACCCCTCTCAGAGGGGTATAAAACAGGATAATATACCCCTCTCAAAGGGGTATATTTGGAGGCTCAGAGGGGTATATTATGGCCCCCTCAGAGGGGTATATTATGGTCCCCTAGAGGGGTATATTTGGAGTGCCAAATAGGTTTATGGGTTCCCAAAAGGGTATATTTGGGGTTCCAAGAAGTGTATATTTTTTGTCTTAGAAGGGTACGTTTGGAAAACACATCCATACATTTGGTGTACAACATCTTCTGTTTATCCAAAGTTAAATTTTATCAGATGGGATTACCAGATTATCTTGTTTTATCCAAAGCGGGAATTCATCAATGTGGTGGTTGGTACAAAGACCATCCAAGGTTTGATAATTGTCAATTGGTGGAGCTTCCTTTACATTATAAATTATACAGATTACCATTGTTGAATTCGCTATTTGAAAATGCAGTTGGCCAAAGTTCAGCCAAAACAAGAGTTGAAACAGCCTACCAATCTTCCGTAGCCATTTCGTTCACAGACTGTAAGATTCCAATCATCCAGCGTTTCATTCACAATGCCAGTGAAAAGGAATGCCATGAAGAGGCCGGCCGCTTCCAGCATGAAAGCGGCCAAGACCAAAACGGTTAAGACCCCAGAGGAGGTTGACCAGATTATTCCTGAGAAGACCATCCAGAATGATATGATCGTTATTCTTCATGGTGGTCCACTCGATGATACGATGTGTGTTCCTTATCTACAACATAGCACTCATTATCCTGGATATCTTCCACATATATCTTAAAATAAACTCCACTATGGACTATATTAAATTATATTCTAATAATAATATTAATATTATATATATTATTTAAATATAAATTATATATAAATTATATTAATATTGTATCGACTATAATTCCTGATAATGTGTAGCATATGTTTTTTTTTAATCTACTGTAGTCTATGTTTGACACGAATCGTTCAGAGGCACCCCTGGTATTTGATGATGTACTGTACTACTAAGATTATTATGACTATGACCCATGACCATGACTATCTTTTAATGATCTCATCTGTGTTTCCCCATTGGTTTGACTTTCTGATTCGCGTGTATGTATGTAAGTATGGATATGTTATTTATACATCATCCACAACAACTATATATAATTATATGATTTATTGAAACATTACACAGTTCATAGACTTTATTAAAATTATATTTTAGGCCTTCATCATGCCACGTTGTCATCCATACATACATACATACTTCAACTCATCCACCCATCACTCCATCCATCCATCCCTCCATCGATCGGTCCATACATTGTTTGTGAACTCTGTTTTATCTTGTCATGTTATTTCCTTGGATTGCGCTCTCTTAGGTGCGCCTTTTGTCCGGGGGCGTGGAGGATATGGACGTGGACCGCAAGAAGGTGAAGACCGCATTCTTCCCCAATGTCTTGTACAAGGTTTCCTACAACTGGTACCGTGACGCTGACAAATTAAGCAGTGAGCATGGGATGCCGACCGGTATCATCCGTTCAGCTGCGCCAATTTGCCATGCCACGCTCATGCGCAATTTCGTGAATGAATGGTTTGATTATGATCTTGAGAAGGAAGACCGCAAGAAGTTTAGGCGCCAGAATGCGCAGTTCTTCTAGTAAAACTTGCGCCTTCCCATAGCACTGACTAGGTCCTCGATGGACTTCTGGCTCATTCAAGGGTTGCTGGGCTGGATGTGGCGTGATATGTGAACTTTGTTGATGAGAAATTTATAGAAATTTGTTGTTGTGCTTAACATTGATTGTGTTATGCTGCGTTTTTTATATGTCATTTATTTATATATCTATCTCAATCTCTATAAAGTAAAACTAACAGATGTGTTACTATAAATTGAAGTTTGCTTGATTTTGAAATTCGATTTCATGCCACGTCCGACCAATGACCAACGCCAACCGATGAAGGTTGATTGTAACATGCATTGCATCTAATCCATGCCAGTTGTTCCATCATCCGGCCAGTCATTGCCCAAGGAACGTTTTTGAGTGATGTCAAGCTGTCAGCTTGAAATGCCAACAAGCTTTGGAGGGTCCTATGTTGAAATGTTTTTGATTGGACAATTGTTTTATCATCTGCCGTTTCAAATGCATAGAAAAGAAACACTTCTTCCAATTTCAGAATCCTCCTTTCTTGTTTGAACCGATCCTTTGAGTCCGACACAAAGACACACAAAAGTGTTTCAGCTGCGCAGTCGGTCAGGTGTTGTTGGAATCAGCCTGGTGACCAGGTGTTAGATTGCACTTCATTTTTCAGCTTTGCACTGCAAGACTGAGAGCTCGCGATGTTTTATCTTTGCTGCATTCGAAATTGACATATGTAAATCTTGTTGGAGCTGTCAAAGTTTCACGTTGAGGGATGCTGTTTGTGAAGTTTGTTTTTCCTTGGGCATGCCGAGCATGCTACAAGATCGAATCTTGAAAGACCTGTGACATTTGACTATCAGAGAACTCTTGATTCACTCTCTTCTATCCTGTCGCGCTTCTTAAGTGATTCAAAGTTGAGAAGAGATAGGACAACGACCGAATTGCCCAGTCACAGTTGTTAGCTGCTAGCTAGATAGCTGATAGCTCAGATGGGGCCCAAAAAGGCATCGATGTGCAAAACTTGCCGACAAGACTTTTCCGATGAGAGGAAGCAGAAAGGCACGTCCATTCAATGTGGCCAATGTTTCTACTTCATCAAAAGCCATCCAATCTACAAGGGCATGCCTTCCAAGCAGCTTCAGGAAGAATTGGCAGATGACGAGAAGTTTGGCACCTACCTCACAGGATTGACTGAGTGGGAGGAGAACCGTCAAGCTGGCAAGTCGCGCTCGCGGACGCAGAGCGTGACCACATCTGCTGAAACCAAGGCTTCGATGCATACCCGGTCTTTGAAAGGGTATCTGTGGACCAAAGACTTGTGCGAGAAGAAAGGATGTGGTGAACTCTTCAAGAGCCGGAGCAAGTGCTTGACTTCTGTCCAGCACATGGGCAAGACAGTCACAGGAATCTTGCGTGATGTCAATTGCCTTGGAGCCATCGAGATTTACGAGGATTCCAGTGTCAGTGCCATTCGCAGCAATGTAGCAGGTGAGGCAGATGCTATGGACTGCGATGCAGTTTCTGAGCAGAACCAACTCTTCACAAACCTGATACAGCAGATCAAATCACAGGAGACTGAGGACGGCGATGGCAACTCGGGTTTGAAGGCTGCTGCTCGCAAAGATGATGACTTCTTGGACCTTTGGGGGGTCTCTTCATCAGCGGGTGGCCCTTCATCTTCCAATCGAAACCGGGGCAGTGAGGGGACCTGTGCAGAGGCTTCTCGACCACCGAAGAAGCAGAAGATTACGAAGAAGCTAGCTGCTGGTGTTGTGGGTCAGCCTTCTACGTCAGATTCAGTGCCTCTTCAGAAATATTATGTACTTAGAACTACAGGTTCAGCAGTTAAACAATGTTTCGATTAAAATAGATTGTGTTCGTGCTATTGACATCAGTTATTAGTTATGTTGTTGTTTTTTTTTTTTATTATTATGCATTATTTAAATCTATCATGTATTTATAGAGTATTTTACTTGATCTTATTATTGTATATGTGTTTGTAATGTTAGTCAATAGATATAAATAATTAATTGTATCTAAATATTAATGTTATGGTTTTTATATTTTATTTATATTGATGTGATATTGATATATTATGTTAAACGAGTTAAAGTTATATTCTACCGTACCTTATCTTGTTTCTGATCAATCATGTTGTAAGGGATCATTTGTAATTATCATGTTAGTCTATGTGTGGTCATGGCCCATGGTTTCAGAGTCATGTTCATATTAAATCATTTGACGGGTATTTGATTTATGACATTTGATTTGTGATTTAGATATGATATTATGTGACTTCTGATATCATTTGGTTTGATTTAATTTATGGTATGGTTCGATGATAAATGAATTAGTTTGCAATGATTTATCAAAATATAAATATATGCTCTATAATATATAATATATTGTATGATAATAATAATTATTATTATATTTGTATACATGATATATGATACAATTGTATATGATGCTATGTTATGTTGATATTTTTATGGTTCTTTGTCCACCGGCCGATCTCAGGCAGATACGGCATCGCAGAGTGGGCAGGCATCGGCATCCTCTTTGAGCAGCAGTTGGATGTTTTCCGGTCGACTCAACATGAAGGGAGGGAAGGCCAAGCAGTCTGAACATCACAAGGACTTTGAGCAAACCGAACGAGCAATTGCCCAAGTCGAGCAGCTGAAGGTTGCAGTTACCAACCCTGCCTCTTACTTGGGTTTGACATTTGCCAAGTGCCGCAGTGTGTTGGAGAAGATCCAGTCTAGGAACACAGATGCTCTTCAGAAACTCTACCGTGAATCTGGATTGAATGGAGATGCACAAGGACTAGATCTTTTGAAACGAACATGCGAGTGCTGCAAGCAAGCCAGCGCCATTGTCGATGTTGTGTCTGCTTTGCACGACCCTGAATCATCGGCAGAGACTTTGGCATCTGCCCTTGCTGATGCACGGCTGGAAAATGTGGATGTTCCACAGAATGCTGATCAGATCTGTCATGCCCGCCTACTGACAGAGCTGAGCAAAGCTCAGAATTGGTCTGAGTATTTCAAGCAGATCGACGTGGATCACGTGAAGCCTGTCTTTGGAGATGGGGTGGAGGATGATAGCCTTTTGGACTTTCAGGCTTCTTCGCTTCTCACCGCCATGCGCTCCATTCTCATGCAGGAGGTGAAGCTTGACAATGCCCCATCTGATGAGAAAGAGGCAGCCAAGCAGTTGATCTTACTTCAGGACAAGATGATCCTAGAGGGCAGCTGCTTCATTGACGGCTTCTTTGACGCCAACATTGCCAAGTTCATGGAGGATAAGCCCAACGTTTCCAACCTCTTTGAGGATATGCTGAAGTTCAAGATTGTCTTTGCCGCACTTCTGAGGTCCAAGGAGCGAAGGCTAGGGGATGCTGAGATTGAAGCTCTGAAAGGTGCCCGTCAGCACTTGATTGGCAACAAGAAAGGGTTGTTCTACGAGACTTTGACTCTTTTCCCATTGGGCCAGTGTGTTGCTGGCAAGGCGGCTGACATCGTGAACGCTGCTTACCATGACAAAGGTCTCATTGCTGAATTGGACAGCGTGGTTGAATCACTTTCCACCCTGAAGCCTTTCACCCAAGACTCCATCTTGAGGAAGGTCATCAAGGACACGGTTGCCGACTTTGAGATCCAGATCCCTATGTCCAACAAAATGTTCGACGTGGTTAGCAAGTCGCTTTGTCTTGATTTCATTTTGTTTGCAGTTTTTGTTTGGGGACATGGGGCTGAAAGTTGTAAATCACATTCGGAGTCATAATCGAAGCCTAAGCATACCAAACCATTTAGATCATTTCTCATATAATATGGGAATGTCTCAAAAGAGGGGCGCCGAAGCATTTTTTCAATCAAAAAATAAAAGTTTCTATATTTGAGACATTCCAAAATCAATTATAAAAGTGTTAACTAGTTACAGTAGTTATAGTCATAGTCATAGCCATAGTCATAGTCATTAAATTAAAACTACTGTTATAATAATTTAAATGATTTGATGATGTACTGTTTGAACATAGTAACGTCAATGCTCATGTTTTATCCTATAGCATTTAACTAATTATATCATGCTTGCTGTTTGTATCATAGCTTTTCTAGCCTCTTATAGCATTGTAGCTGCCAAGGCTCATATCATATCATATCATATCACATCGATAGAGTAACTCTTACATTTCGTTTGGTCAAACATTTTTTTCCAACACGAGACTTGGCAAATCACGCCATGAATCATACTGGCACTGTACTTTTTGTTTAGCTTCTAGTATATATAATAGTAAAATTAAAAGGTATGATATAATATATAATAAATCGTTCAATATATAATTTATACAATTAAATTATATTTTATATAATAATATAATATAATATTTAATATACAATTAATATTATATTTATATAATATACATATCACCAAAACACATATCATATTTGATTCTATGATATCACATCTTATAATCATAAATCGAATCATATTGTATTGTTTTATTGAAATTAATATCATTGATATGATTGTATCGTTGTTGTTGTATCATATCATATATCATATATCTGGCTTCTTTGCCTACCATCCCGTTCGAGGTACTCCATGATTTGCAACACTGCTTCGGAACATTTTCGATCAGAACGCCACAGAGATCTTGATGCAGTTGGTGCCAAGATTGATGAGCTCAGTTTGGCATTGCACGCAGCAGTCTCTACGAAGTTCTGCAACCGACACGGCACGAGCATCATTGACGGCATCACTGCTTTGCTTGACGGCAAGATGGATGTGCAGAAGTCCACTGAGTTTTGCAAGGCATTGGAAAGTGCTGCTTCCTTCGTGCCTTTCAACAAGGCACTGGTCAACAAAGCATTGGGGGAGACCAGGGGTGCAGTGCTCAATCAATTTCTTCAGGACAACAAGGAGTTCTACACCAAGATCTCAAGGGCGACCAGCGTGCTGTTCCCCTTCCTGGAATCTCAAGCAGAGGTGGGGGCTTCCACACTCTTGACTCCATCGCTGGTGCCTTTGATTGAGGCGATGCAGAATGAGACGATGCTTGCCAACGTACCGAAGATGGTTCCCAAACTCATGTGGCCATTGAAGCGCTTGCAGCAGAAGATTCTGTCTGCAGCCAAGGTTGCTATGGCCCGTGAAACAGCTAGCGTGATCACCCTCATGTCCAAATTCCAGGATGGTGAGGTTGACTTGAATGCTTTGATGGATACGAACCTTGTAGGGGCCGTGGTCGAGTCTGAGGGTGACGAGACTACATTGAAGGAGGTGAATTTCGGGAGGATCTACGAGCTCTACTTTGCAAAGATCAACTCCGACGGCAATGCCGATGCCAACAAGTGCTACATCGAGAATGGGTCTGAGAAGTTGGAAGTCAGCCCGACCGTTCTTTGTGCTGGCAAAGTCATCCACCATGTTCTCAGAAACATTGCTCATTTGAGTGGCATCATGAAGGAAGCATCAGAGAAACCACCAATGGTAGAGAATTTGACACCACCAAAAGCGTCGAAGCTGTATGTGGGTTGCAAGCTTCAGCATTTGGTCGCAACTTGGACTTTGCAATCAGTAGTTTCCAATAACAACGACAACAATGACAATAACAACGTATGAAAATATTTTCCACCATAATGAATAATAAACTCAATCTAAGTTTTTTTTATGACTTACTTTACTGGTAACTTGAAACTTATAACTTATAATTTATGCTTACGCGTTATAAGTTATAATTATATATAAATAATTTATAATTAATAACAATTCGAGTTTCTGAGCGTGTTTTTGTTACTATTTTTGTTTCTGTCCTGCAACTCAGGATTCCGGAGCGAAGTGTGTCAGCAAGTGTATCCAGTCTCTTCAGGAGGCAACTACATCCTTGGAAACTATCCCATGCGACGTCGCCAAGTCCCGCTTGCAACAGTGCAAGGAGAAGCTAGGTGACCAAATCAAGCTCTTCGTGACCGATTTGAGTGGGGAAGTGTCAGGGGTGCAGCGCCACATCCAGCAGGTTCTTCCCAAGGTGCTGGATAAGTTCAAGTTGAGTGAGTCGCTTGAGTCTGATTCATATGACCCTAGCATGATCAAGGCAGCGTGTGCAGATGCTCGTGTACAGATCCTTTATCATTTGATGCGCTTGGGAAAGCCAGGCATTTTGTCTGCACTTTCTACGCTGCAGTCAATGGCCATGATTTGCAAGAATTTTGCAGAGCTGCCCGTTTACAGTGCAGCCGCAACATGGACAGACGCTGTAATTGCAGATGTCTCGAAGTTTGCTGAAGGAGATCTGAAAAATCAATCAGGTCTTGCTTTTACCGGGTATGCACTTGGAAACATTACCCTGGCTCAAAGTGTTTATCGTGAATTGAGCACTGGGGAGACCCGACAGAACCTAGTGTTTAAAGCCCTCAATGGTGTGAAGGCCCGTGGCTTCAAATGCAACCAAAAGCTGTTGCAGAAATGTGAGGCCATTCTTAAGGGTCATGGCAGCAAACAAGCCAAGTGAGTCCCTGATTTCCATCGACTCGTTGAAAGATCGGCACAGTTTATGCGGGTTGTGACTGAAACCGGTCAGATCTAGCCACAGCGCCAGGGGGGAAAAACGCTTTGACAGTCTACGCAGCCGCATTGGTTTCATTGATCGAAACCATATATTTTGTTTTGTGTTGTTTTGTTTTTATCTTGAAGCTTGTTGTTTTCCATCTATGAGTCTAACCCGTCAAAGGCCAACGGCAAACATCAAACCATCAAACATTGTATGGCAATGTGGGAGCGGTTACATGAGTAACATACATAATTTAATCATTGATCATTAATCATTCATTCATAAATAAAAATGTTATTAATAAGTTATGAATGATTCATAATTTCATAAATAATTGTATCCAACTACCCTATCTGAAGGTTATTTTGGTTAATCGGGCGTTTGACCCATTGATTTTGGTCCATTGAAAGGAATATATATGACATTTTTGGACATTTGAGTGTGGTATATTACCCTTTTGAGATGGGTATATTCGAAGTTTGGGAGAGGTAGATTTACCCTTTGAAAGGGGCATTTTATAGACATTCAAGACGGGTATATTATACCTTTGAGAGGGGTATATTATACATTTTGAGAGGGGTATATTATACCTTTGAGAGGGGTATATTATACCTTTTGAGAGGGGTATATTATACCTTTGAGAGGGGTATATTATACCTTTTGAGAGGGGTATATTATACCTTTGAGAGGGGTATATTATAGATAGTTGAGAGGGGTATATTATAGGGAATTAGAGGGGTATATTACCCTAAAGAGTTACTGTTAGAGGCAATCCCTAAATTATGGATATACAATGCGGATGATAGTGGCTTGATATAGTGTTTTTTTTCATGGGAAATCTTTCATCCAAATGACGGTAGAACCATCAAGAAGAATGGGAATAGAAAGGTTCTACCCTCCGGTAATTTGTTACATAGCTATTGAACATGGCACATATATAGAAATAGTTGATTTACCGAACTTAAAGATGGTGATTTTCCATAGCTTTTTCTATGTTTACCAAAGGGTACTAGTATGGAGACAGTAGGAGTGTACATGGCCGGCCACCTGGAAAATTCCAAAGGCCTAAATGGGTGGTGTCCATTGCCATCTATGATTACCGGAGGCTACGGGTCGTAATTTCTGATGTCTAAAAAACGCGGTGGCAAGACTCCCTTTTTGAAGAAATGTCTATGCTGTAGCAATTGGTGTTTTTTATTTTTTGACTATGCTTGAGATTGGGAACATATTGACATGAATTCACCACAGGCTGGTTCCACTTGGATGATGGCTCTCCATGGTCTCTGGCTGGGTTTTCCAAGGAATTACCATGTCAAGCCGACGGATAAAATCCCAAAATCCAACTCATGTGGCAGATCTGATAATAAAAAACACATTTGAGCATGTTTATGAGATCTGCGTTTGTGGCATATAGCTGGATCAATATACCTCATTTAGTTTTTCTGCATATAGCTGGATCAATATATGAATTCCAAACCGCAAGATTATTGGTTGATATCCCCATACTCTTGTTCACCCTCCAGTGGTCCAGTATTCTAGTCTAAAACAACCATGTTTCTGATAGGAAAGTCATATCCTTACAGCTTCAAACAAACATGTGAGACATTGTGAGACATTGTGAGACTGTACTTGACTGACAGAGCATTTGCAGCACTCGAATGTGAACCATTGTGAACCCCTGAGGCAAAAGTGGGTAAAAACTACATTAGAACATATCAATGGAAATTTCAGGATCCTAAAATTGAGGTACTGTACCATATACGACCATATTTTGTGGGGATATTCCCTTCCATAGGCCTGAAAAATAGGCCTTACATATGGTTACCTCGAATAAATCGGTTCCTGTTGCATGGCCATTGAACGTATTCTAACCCAGCTTTAGGTGGGGTACATCCCAACAAAAAGATGAGTGATGCGGCATCAAGTAATGTCAAACGTTCCTTTGGCGTCCCAGAACGTGATTGCACATGGGGGGGTTAAGTCGGATAAGTATAGTATTTGTGAAAATTGATCATCAATATATAATAGTTATGCAATAGTTCACCATGGGGGATTAATAGTTATTCATATGTGTTAATTGATAATCAAGAATTAGTCATATGTTAATGACTTATGAATGAACAACTATCAATAATTAAAGTAATTCATCTATTATGACACTCATGGGGTAACAAATAAATTGCTTATCCTTTTTAATAAGGAATGATGATTCATCAATAGGCCTAGAGGTACCTTAGTTTCATATTTTCAGACAACCCCTACATGGTGACTGTCGTTTGCACGTCGTTTCCAAGCCACTCCAGCCTTGCATATTTCTTCAGCGCCGCTGCACGGCCAGAAAGCATGGCGTTGACAGCTACCCCACAGAGAATTGATTCATGTAGACATGGCTACTGGTACCCTCTGGTAATTTAACATAGCTATGGAAAATCACCATTTTTATTGGGAAAACTCACTATAAATGGCAATTTTCAATTAGTTTACCAGAGGGTAGATGCCCCCTCGAAAACAAGTTGGTTCCATTTGTGGCAAACTCTGGCAAGTTTTTGCCCATTTTTTTTACATTTCCAGGAATGGCAAACAGATCATTTTTTGAAAAACCGGTGAAACCCAACTGCTTGGGGCTTCACCCAGCCGAAAACAAACCATCCGATCCAACTGCGAGGTGGCATGAGGTCGGGTGGTGCCATTTCCCAGCCATTCGATCTTTCATTCCAGCCATAGTCGTGGCATGTTGTGGCAACTGTTCACAAAGATTCTCCGTTGTGGAGAGCTGCCTGGAGGATTGTCAGTGGAAAATTGCAAACCTGATCCAGAGATATGGCTATGTGTCAAAATTGCCCCAAGAGAACCGCAGAACTGGTCATTTTAAACATTAACCATCCAATTTTAGGGCACCCAATTTTCACCCATACTCATTTCAAAACCATGAAATCCATGTTCTCGTCATTCATGTACTTGTGGAAGGTGGCCGGCCATGAAATCGTTCCAAATTCTTATAAATTCTTCTATCGCAGCGTTCTCGCAGCAAAATGTACGGCCGGTGCGAGTTCCAACTGTCTGAGTTTCCTCGATATGTTTCCTCTGCGAATGTCATGCAAATGCCCCATACCTCCAATAAAGTGTCTGTATTTTAATGGACAGATCGCAAAGACATGGGGTATGGGGTACTTGATTAGCATGGATTAATATAGACATATGGTATTAACATATTAAAATACAGTGTTTAATGGACAGATAATGATCCAAACCATGGTATTTGAAGGTTCCCAAGTCACAAAGGTCACAAAGCCACATGGTCCCATGGCCCACACTCTTTTGAATGTGCATCTCAGCTAGATGCAAATAATCATTGGCTATATATATAATACATATATATATATAATACATATATATATAATACATATATATATATAATACATATATATAATACATATATATATATAATACATATATATATAATACATACATATATATATATATATAATACATATATATAATACATATATATATACAACTCCCTTCAACTTTGCCCGAAATTCATCATCCACAAAAAATGTCCCGGAGTCCCAATATCTTCTAGTAATCATCCAGGTCACAGTACTTTTTGGGGCAAACCATGTCCTTGATATTGCTAACCATGGTAAGTTCACTTAATCCTATATGGTCGTCAATGTATATCTGGTCGGTGGTTGAGCCATCCCTCTGAACAAATATGAAAATCAGTTGAGAATATGAAATTCCCAATATATATGTATATATATATATCGAAAAATAAAAAAATGTTCCAAACCACCAACCATATATATATATACATAATACAAATATAAATGCATATATTCATTCGAGCAACCATACATATTTATATATGTATTAGTATAGATGTTTCTGAAAACATCATGAACCATTTGACATGCTCAGCTCCAGCAAGCCCTCTGGTCATTTAACATCGCCATGGAATATACAGAATGAACATTGACATTCATCCATGTTCCATGGCACTGTTAGATTACCGGGCTTGGCAACTCTTCGATTGTTTTTTCTGCATCAACCAAGAAAAAGGGAATATCTAGTGATGTGAAACAAAATCCCCAAGACAAGTGGTGTGAAATATCTTGTGATATCTTGTTCCATCTCCAGGGAAATATGGTGTTCTTGTTCTACCCTCTGGTTATTTGTTACATAGCCATGGTATTGATGGCCCATAGAAATAGATGGTTTACCTATTAAAAAATGGTGGATTTGTCCATGGCTATGTTAGTCATAACCAGATGGTATCTCCAACAGATACTTCTTCAAGTGATGTGGATCCGACAACTGGAGGTGGAACCGACAACTCGTCAATGGCTATAAAAAACGCTTACAACACAGTTAGGTTGATGGGTTACCCGGCCTGGTAAACGTTTACAGTTTGCTATGGAACAGTTCGCATATTTATAGTTGATTTACCTATTACAAGTGATGATGTTCAATAGTTATGTTGGTTTACCAGAGGGTATATACGGGATTATAATCGTATAAACCAAGTGCAATGCCTGGGATGCACATGCATGGTGAATCTTGGATGGCAAAAAATCTCATTTTTAGCTGGTACATTTTACCTTTGATAGCAAACGATTAACCATGATCTAACCACCATTACTAACAAGTATATTATATTCACAGTATCTAATCACCATTATTATCCATTTTGAACCATTACAGTACTGGTTGGTGGTTTCAACCCCTCTGAAAAATATGAAAGTCAGTTGAGAGTATGAAATTCCTAATGGAAACATAAAATTCATGTTCCAAACCACCAACCAGATATATACATATATTCATTCGAGCAACCACAACGATTTATATATGTATTAGTATAGATGTTGTATTATCCATTATTATCCATTATTATCCACTATTAACCAATAAGATCCATTATTGTCCATTATTATCCATTGTTAACCAGCCATTATTATCCATTGTTAACCATTACAGTAAAAGATATACTGTTGCAGTATCTAATCAGCCGGTGAACCCAGCATCAAACACCCTGGCACCCCATGGGCCCCTCCGAGTTGGGCCGTCTCAAGCTGGGAGATGATGCGCCTCAGAGCTCGCATGGCTGTGACCATCCAATTATACTTAGCACTATGAAAAAACCAAAGATATATCATATCCCATAGGATCCGTGTATGCTATATAATGGTAACATTTACCATCAATATACCCCAATGTTAGCATATATACCATACATGGATCCTATGGGTATAGATTAACTAGTCAATAGATTTTGATTAAACCAAAGATTAACATATAGATTAACCATATAGATTTACATTTAACATAGATTAATTTTGATTAAGCTCTAGATTAATTTGTCAATACTTATCACTTAGATTAAACATATAACAGAGAATAGCATAGACTAAGTTGGGTTAATATAGATTGAACATATTGTACGATAGATCAAAATATATTGACATACATTCACATACATTAACATAGTTTAAGCATGATTTTCGCATATAATATAGAATAAAATCAACCTAGCTCAAACACACAACAGAGATGAACATAACTTGACACATCAAACATATAAAAACACAACATATTTACGGTAGATTATATTGAACTAACTACTGAGGCTACTCTCCATAATTTGTCACCTTTGGCTGGGCAGGAAATTTTCGTGATACATGACGGCTAGCCAACGCTACTGTGAAGCCGGAAAGTAGACCAAGAAATTACCATGGAAATTAATTAATCCATTTATACATAAGTTATAATTTTATAGATGATTTATATTGATTCATCGATTTATGACATGATTTACCTATTTATCCTATGTCTTAATGGTGATTTGTCAATGGTGTTCGCAGTTTCTTTACCCGAGGCTAGGCCTCGATCTATCTGAACTAACCAAGGATCTTTTGAATTAGATGATCCCCTGAGAAGCATAGGAGATTCAGGTCAGTTGACCCATAGAATCTCCTGGCCCCATGGAATTTCTATGATTGGAAATTTATGAATGGAATTTCTAATGGAATTTATATGGAATTGAAATTTCTATGATTGGACATTTATGAATGGAGTTTCTATGGAATTTCGATGGAATTTCTATGGAAATCTATGAATGTTCTATAGAAATTTATGAATGTTCCTCCTGGCCGATATGGAATTTCATAGGATTGAGCCAGCCTCCCCAGAAAAAATCCTCTATCAACATAGCGAAAAGTCAACCCATGACCCACAACCCAAAGTAGTTCGTGCAGGCTATGGGTCAAACTCCAACCAGGTTCGGCAGTGAGGTCGCTATGACCCAATGATCCAGTTTTTCGTGGTGAGATGGCGCAAAAAAACAGCCCTATCAGCTTACTCAAGCTATACTAGTGACAGCCCTATGTTGATTATGTTGGTTATCTGGTGATGCCCCGCTGCAATTTTCAGTTCTGCGGAGTATGAGGTATACAAAATTATATAACTGGTTGGTGGTTTCAACCTGTCTGAAAAATATGAAAGTCAGTTGGGATTCTCATTCTCCAATATATGGAAAGTCATAAAAATCATGTTCCAAACCACCAACCCGATAGCCACATGACTGACCTAAAAACTATCACGACTTTTCACATCTGCTGGACCCATGTGAACTACCCCAACCCGAGGATTTCAATCTGTGCTTCCCGAAAGATTTTCATAGATTTTCCAGTTCCATCGATCCAGTCCTAGTCGTAAAGCATTCTCAAGTACAACCTTACGCAGTGTGTAAACCCTCCAGACACCCAGAAACAAGACCCAACACAAACAAAGCCTCATTACCGCAACCAAACCACATGTGCTAAGGCGCCTGAGCGCAGTGAAACAACTTTCTGCACCGAATTTCAAGTCGCTATCCTCTGGTTTTGCAGCAGGCTGCACCATCCGAATCACAATCGCCACCATGAAAAGCACCGGTGCCAATTGAAGCGTCACCCCACTTGAGCTGCAGAAAAATCAGCTCCACTGAAGCACCGCGCTTGTGTGCTCTTTGCTTACAACCAAACAATCCCATAGCATCCCGCAACACTCTATCTGCTCATGCAGAAATCCACTTAGAATGAGGACATTTCCACCAAACAGTGAAGCTTCACTGCGAATGGGACCCCCCACTCAGCAGCATACGGGCAGAATTCTGCACAGGAGCGACCTGCGGGCGAAGCGAATCCGCTGTCATGGTCATCCCCAAAACAGCTGGAATTTTTGGATGTTCATCCACTGCAAACCATGGTACTGTGGATGGTTGCGAAATCCTGCACCACCTTGGATGGTTGAAACCCTAAATAATGGGATAAACCACCAATCAACTGGTAGAGGATTTCTTCCATCCACTGTATGAAACATATAAGTTTTGATCCAGTAGTTTCTGATCAACAAACTAAGTACCCTCTGGTAATTTAACATAGCTATTGAAAATGGCCATTTATAGTTGATTTTCCCATTAAAAACGGTGATTTACCATAGTTACGTTAGTTTACCAGAGGGTAATTATTGGATCTCCGAAATGTTCTTCTGTAAGATTGGCTGGAAGTCTCCATTTTTGTTTGGTTGCTGGGTTGCTAAAAATACAAAGAGATGCTTGTCATCATGATATATCCCTTGATTGATTCATATCGGATGTATCATGTTCAACTGGAATTGTTTCTATTTTGTGGACCAACCAGCAGTTTCCAACTCTGTTATTTGCATAAAATAGAATGCTTGGTGATCACTTTTCTATACCTGGTTCTAGCCACCAGTTTTTTGCCACCTTGAAAAACAACAGGTGTGTTTTTCACAATGGAAATTGGCATAGTTCTGGCATATGTCCAGAAGAAGAAAGCGGCAGTGTGGATGAATGTATCTATATGGAGGCTTCCTAAAACGGGGCCCAAATCATCCAAGTCATTTGACCATGACTTAGTATTGAAAGCCATGGTGACGACTGGGGATTTTTTTCAGTTTCAGAAACCCCCATAAAACATGCCAAAATCCCGGCTGCTGGGCACAAATGGAACCACCAGCCAATGCCAAATGGATACTTTCCCTTCGGGGTACATCCAGTTGTCGCTCCAAAAGGCTGAAACTTGGAGATGTAACAGCCGTTTCTATATCTTGCCGGCTAATTGCAACAGTTCACTAATTCGAAATAAGGCTATTTTGCTATACTTACCTTACTAACCATCGTTCCTGTGAGGTCGCAGTGAGGTGTTGGCTGCCAATGTATGTTGGCTTCATCCCCACTCGGCAATGTTTCGCTGCGTGGTCCCGGTGGTCCCCCAGTTCGAAATCGTTGAGTAATGATGACTCCAATCACTGTTGGATTGGTGGATGCGTTTCTCTCATAGAAATCACTGGGTATAAATTGTATAAATCAACAAATCACTGGGTGGCGCTAGAAAATGTAGCCATGACATCCCAATAATGTCCTTTTGGTAAAAATAGAGGGGCCGGGAGCTGGTTAATCCCATCTATCAATATCTATCATCATTTACCTATTTGTTTTAAGGGGTTTCTTCAAACCCCTCTATTTTCATCAACCAACCAATGGGAATTTGGGACATCTATGCGCTAACAAGCATGACATTCGCAGCTTCGCAGCTTCGCAGCTTCACCTGCCACTTGTCCATGTGATCCCTGGGGATGTACCTGGCTGTAGTGGAGCTACTGTACCATTCACTAAGCCATGAATTTCAGGGCTATTTTCCCTTAGCCTTACATAGATATGACATATGCTACCTCCAATTTAGGTACCTGAAATGGCCGCTGACTAGATAGCTGTGTTGTGTTCCAACTATATATATATAAATATAGAGATAGATTAAGTGGGGTTTGTATCTACGATTAGACGTGGCTTTAACATACACACAGTGCCAATTCATTGTATTGAAGTGATACTGGTATTTACAGTATTGCCAATAACAGTTGGGGACTTGGTTTTTTGTTACAGTAAATGGTGATTATTTGGGGTTTCTCAGTGGTAGAATTGGAATTATGACTAATTAGTTACAACATGTGGGCTCTTTCAATTAACATAACAAAATATAACAACATAATCTAAGTGGGAAAAAATAGCGGTACCATTTGTAACGCCTGATCACTGGATGGGTTACCATGGCTAAAAACCCCGGTAAAGATATATAGATTTGTTGGGTTCCTGGGGGTTTCCAATCAGTTCGAGGAGGATTCCAACTGCAAAACACGAAGAAAAACAACAGGACTCAACGATCAACAAATTGGATACACCCTCTGCTGGTTGGTGGTTGATCTACCCCCAGATTACCACAATGAAAATCATCATGCCATTCCAGGTTACTCGAGGCTGCGTTCTGGCACATGACCATCATTGCCAAAAAGAATTTACACAGCACTTCGGACGACTCCTCGTCCCAACGCATGTTGTGAACTTGCAAAATACTTTTCAAACTGTCACAAAGTCCACCAAAATGCAGTCGACATCAGATTTTGATTATTGTCGACAGTACATGTTGCTTGCAGGTTGCATGCACCAAGGCAATCCTGGACGCCAAAAGGTACGTGTCACGATACCTTTGATACCCTGCCAGCTCATCGAGACTCTGAAGGTTTTTCGATGCGTCTCTGTCAACTTCGAAAAAACATTTCAGGCAAAGGTCGTGGTCTTTCAACTTGAAACAATCTCTCCCAGCGCCACATTAGCTCAAAGATTTTTCCGGATGCGACGCCGAGGCATTTCTTCATTTTGGCGAAGATACGCTGCTGGTTGGACCTCCAGTCATCTTGCTCCCAATCCCAATGTGACTCGTAAAAAGGGACCTGGGGCCACTCCATCATCATGGCTGATCTAACGCAGCCCAGTGAGATAATTATGGATGATTCACCCCTTGGAAACGTGATGTCCCAGTGAGATGTTGAAGGTATTTGCATGACTTTGAGGCTATGAATTCGCAGCTGTACCCGGCGTTTCCACTACGCGGAAAAACGCGACCTTCTTGAAATTCCCAACTGAATGGAAAAATAAAAAATGTTCCAAACCACCAATCAGTCTGGTAATTTACCAACTATGGAGAATCACCATGTTGAATAGGTAAATCTATGTAAATCATCCATGAATAGACCATTTTCCATAGCTACAACGGGAAATCGCCCTTTTCGACAAATTGACAATCTATATATGGCCAAGCTGCTGGATTTTGTTCACTGCCAGGTTGCATATAACTAATGCGATGATGTACGGAACCAAGGGGCTGAAAAGCACTCTCCATTGTTAACTCAATATTTGGAATAATAGGACTCATTATTTGTAAGAAGACTTTATCTATGTGTTTGTCCGATGTATTGGCATATCTTAGTAGCTTGGCAGTCTCTAAATTGTTGTGACTTACATCAATGCAGATCAATTGCAGATATGTTGACATCCGCCACAACAATGTCCCAGTTGGATAGCCATCGATGAGTTTTCCTGGATAAACATAAAATATGCATCATTATGTGTATATATATATATATATATCCCAATCAATGGGATTTACTCATTACAAACTAAGCATCAATATGTAATATGCACAACTTACAAATTCATATGGGCACCACAAGTTTGGTTGGTTCAAAACATAAAGTTGTTCCTTGATAAACTCTGGATTTCTATAATATCAAATCACGGTTTCTGCTTGATTGGACACCCGCACGTTTCCTGGAAAGATCTGATCTCCCCAATATTTTCCATTCAGATAATGATTTGGATTTATCTGGCATCATCTGGTCAAAGTATGTTTACATGCAAACAACATTCACCTGTTTGTTACTCAACCCCCCTTTGATTTTGCAAAAGTCCAATAGATCCCCCACAAAAAAGGGCACTCCAGCATGGGCGGTGGGGCTGCCTGTGGATGATAGCCGGGCATGATGCTATTTGGGTATGGCTTAAATTTGGGTGGCACAAATACATTGGAAAAAGCGGTGCCAACATGTTTAATGCATTTTGTAGCGGGAAATACATTGGAAAAGACATTTTTTTTAGCAGGTAGACCAACGAATCAGGACATGGTTCAACCGATCAATCCATGAACAAAGAACATCAAAGAACTATGAATCAGGAGGAACACTCGACACCCGAAAAGGATTGCATATGTGTATATGTATACTGTACTAATATTCATACCATGCCGCCAATCCCATCAACGACATGATTTGTGGTTAGTACTAGGGGAATAATGCTAACATCATCTAACGTTTAGGCAAACCTGGTAAGAATAGATATTGGGATATCACTGCCCCTAGTCAGACTGACACTGACATAATTTGAAAAGAGATGCAGAGCAATAGAGTTGCTTACACCCGGAAATCGAACATGAACCCCAAACAGTTACAATTTGGTGCCACCCCAATTATAAGTTGGTTTACAACCACCATTAGCTATAGATATGATATATCTGATATATCTGCCATAAGTCCTAGTTATTTAGAGTTATAAACAAACTTAGCTATCTTGGGGGCACTACCTTGTACGTTTAACAGGAGAATCCTTTTTTCCCAGTCTATTTGCACATGCTGCCTTGTTGTCAACAGGCACCAATGCCAATCCTAAGAAAAACTGGCAACAGACCTTAGACATGGAACTCTCCCAATGCCTGGCCAACCTTGGATACAACTTCAAAAAAAGACTCGACGACATGACATAAATGATCATCAATATCAAAATGGCTTCATAAATTTCAGAAAAACTCCACCATTCACTGGTTGGTGGTGTCAATCCCTCTGAAAAATATGAAAGTCAGTTGGGATGATGATTCCCAATATATTCAGAAAAACTCAACCAGTTCACCAAGTTTTACCTAGGTCCTCTCTATGGTCCCTATGGTCCCCTATGGTCAATGGTCATTCCAAAATCCAATACATGGAGCTACGTAAACGTACCATATGTTTGGCCATAGAAATTGGGGGTATATCCCCTGAAATTTAGGCCTGAAAAATAGGCCTTATATATGGTAGGTACCTCCAATCAATCCGATCCTGAAATGGCCAGTGATATGTTCTCCTATGGTCCCGCGCTTCTCCCTGCCTTGGCCCGGTTCTTGGCGCGCTTCTTGGGGTCCGGCAAACTGCCCCCCGTCTTCGACTTGCTCAACTGGCGAGCCGCGGGAAATGGGGCCGATGGGTCCATGTGGAGGACAAAATCGCCACTTGGGGTGTGAATAACAATAGAATAGTGGAGTATAGTATAGTATAGTATTTAGTATAGTATGTAGTATAGTATTTAGTATAGTATTTAGTATAGAATAGTATAGTATAGCATAGTATAATAACAATAAGTATACTGCACAACTTACACCAACTATAACTGTAGTATCTGGGGGAGTCCTCCAATTTGCTCGATCTTGATAACTCCAAGTTTCTTCCCTGAAAATCACAACACAAATTACCAGCACCGCATCGATCTCATCTATCAGGTAGGCAGCAGCAAGGGTTAGGCTGGACATCGTTGTCTCTACGACGGTGACGACGCAGGGCGCACAAACCACTGCGAACACGGGTTGCGTCGTCGCCAAACTCGAAAATCAAACATTTACCCTCTGGTAAACTGTTACATAGCTATGGAAAATCACCATTGTTAATAGGTAAATCAACTATAAATGAGCCATGTTCAATAGCAAACTGTAACAAATTACCAGAGGGTAAAAATTGCAAAACTGACACGTCTGGACATCAGAAACGCGGCAAAAAATTGACAGCTCACCATCCAGCGCAGCCCTTTCTCAGAGTAGCCGCTACGCTATCTCGAGTTTTTGGCATCTGCCTGTTGATGGCATCTGCCTGTTTAAAACACACATGAACATGGATCAAAACCTATACCCTCCGGTAATCAGTCGCGTGCCTTGCTTGAAAATCCCACCGGGTTACTTCGATGATTTTCCCACCATGATACCTCCATGATACCTCCATGATACTTCGGGGATTTACCAGTTAGCTACTTTTGAGTACCGGAGGAAATACAACTTTAGGATGCAAAAAAATGTGAGTGTTTTATTCATATATGTCATATCTATGTCATATCTACATTGACAACAAGTTTAGAATTCTTGCAAACAGGCCAATGTTGGGACATGGTCACAAATTTGTTTGGCCCTCACACCCGCTGAATTTGCTGTTTATTTTCTGTGTTGCTGGACCCAGCAAATTTTGTTTTGGGCATACGCCAGTTGGAACATAACAGAACTACAAGCAAAATCATCTGTACCCTCTGGTAAACTAACATAACTATGGAAAATCACCATGTTTAATGGGAAAACTAACTATAAATGGCCATTTTCAATAGCTATGCTAGTTTACCAGGCCGGGTAATCCCCAAAAAACACAGACGTTGAACTGAAGGAAAGACGAGAATCGTACTGGAAAAACAGACGTGAGTCATCTATGGCGACTCAATCCCTTCAGTATATCCCCATGGCTGGTTAAAAGCCATAGACGGTGAGCTCGTTCTAAAGCTGGACAATCCCAACATCGAACTGAATGGAATGAATGGATGATGTTGACCATTTTTTTTCGCTGTTTGCTGGTCGAGTTACCCCTCTGAAAAATGATGGAGTGAAAGTCAGTTGGGATGATGACATTCCCAATGGAAAGTCATAAAATTCATATTCCAAACCACCAACCAGTTAGTTACGATCCAGTAATTTCTAGAGTTCTCTGGACGGATTGCTGGTGCAATTATTGAAGGCTTCCACAACTCGCTTAATCATTGTTCGTCAAAAATCATTCATGCAGTAATCATCATTCAGTCACCCAAGAAAAAAAAACGCTCCAATCCTTGCTCTCATAATCAAATATTAGCACACCATGAGTCCTCTTAGATCATTCACCCTTCACCATGAATCCTCATAGATCTTGCTTAAACCCAAGCCAGAAGAACCACCTTGAGTATCAATATAATCAGAAAAATATTCCACTTCCTCTATTACATCCGCATGATGACCATCATGTTCCATATCCATTATGGTAGATTACATGTCCCCAGTATATGCCCACATGATATCCCTTGAAACGGTTGGTTAAAAATATAGTCTAAGTCTAAGTAGTGGATGGTAGACTTGTCCCCTTCATATCCCCATAGCAAGGATCAAATCGAGAACAAATATCCCTATCATATTCCTATGACGCTTACAGCAACCCCAAAAAAATGATAGAAAAAAATGACGCATGGAAATATCTGGTATACCCTCTGGTAATTTGTTACAGTTTGCTATTGAAAATGGCCCTTGAGTTCGTTGATTTACCTATCAAACATGGGGATTTTCCATAGCTACGTTAGTTTACCAGAGGGTATATCATCTGTACCATCCTGGCAACATTGTTTATCTCTTAACTATGGTGAAATCTATCCACTTATACAGAAAAAAAATACGTTTCTATCTTTTGGGGATTAGGAAATCGCCATGGTCAATCTTCCCAAAACCTGTCATCTTTTGCTATGGTTATCTGGTTGCTGGTGGTATACCTACCCCTCTGAAAAATCATGGACTTCGTCAGTTGGGAGTATGAAATTCCCAACTGAATGGAAAATCAATCCAAATTCCATGGTTCCAGTCACCACCAACCAGTGTTTGTTGATTTATAAACCATTCTAATCCCCATAGTTACATCTACCATAAAACATAGTTAATCCATGTTAATACACATACCACCAACCAGCTAATCATCAGCATATATATGTTCCATTGCCCAAAAAAAAACGCCAGGATTTTCCACCGAATCCATCCACCAACCATCCACTCGGTCGACGCCGACGCCTTCTTGTTCAAGGCTGCTAAGTTACCAGGACCGCCCAGCCCCACTGGTGGTCCACCAACCGCAGGGGCCGCAGGGGCAGCTGGCACGAAGGGCGGCGCTTGAAATGGTGGGTTTTTAGGAGCCAACGTGGTGGGAAAATAGATGAAAATACTAGTTTTCTCTACTTTGAACCATCAAAAATTGGGGTTCACCTGTGAAAAATGGTAGTTTTCTCCACTTTTAATCATCAAACATTGGTATCTAAGGGGCAACATAGGGATATTAACCATAATTCAACAAGAAAAATCGTGAGCATTGACATAATGAGATACATGTCAATAGATAGGGCGCATGTTGATACTATGATGTGGCTAATCGTGGATATCTTGCAAAAAAGTTCGAGAATTTGGCAAGCCACCTGTTTTTTCCGTCGTGGCGAGGTCTTTGTAATTCACCAAACCTTATGGTTTCTACTTCTTTACAAAACACGTTCCAAGCCATGGTTTTTCTACTTGAAAGAACATGCCAGAATGGAGCACCCTAATCCCTGTGTGGCCACGCAAGTTGTCGAAAGGTCACCAGAAAACTCTTCCATTAACGGAGTTAATGTTTGCATGTCAAAGCATTAGCCAATGTCTGTCCTTTCGTTGACATCGAAACAGAATAGCTATGGTTGGTGGTGCAATTTCACCATCTTGAAAAATGATGGAGTTCGTCAACGGGAAGGATGACATCCCATATATGAAATGGAAAATAAAAGTCATGTTGAAACCACCAACCAGGAATAGCTATGGTTGGGATGCTTGTCAAACTTATTTCAGGATGATTCGGTTGATTAGGTATTGACCTGGACCCAATTACAGTCCCTGCACTGTATAAGAATTCCTTGTATAAGATAATCAGGGGCTGGATATCTTTTTGCGGAATGTAAAAGGAAATGGAAAGCTAGAAATTGAAGGATCCTGGAATGCTGAAGCCTAAGAAATTTAAAGAGCAGGGCCAGGCTCAGAAGAGCAGTGCGCGCTTTGTTTGAAACAACCCCTTGCATGGATGAGAAATTGAGGGGCTGGATTTCTTAGCTGCAGCCAAGTATTGAATTCAACCCTTACCCGGTAACGTCTCCTCTACACAAGGCTCTTCAAACCCTTACATAGCTAAGAAATCCAGGGGCTGGATTTTTAGCCAAGTACTGAATTAATTCAACCCTTGCCCGGTAACGTCTCCTTTACACAAGGCTCTTCAAAACCCTACATAGCTAAGGAATCCAGGAGCTGGATTTCTTAGCCAAGTATTGAATTCAACCCTTGCCCGGTAACGTCTCCTTTACACAAGGCTCTTCAAACCCTTACATAGCTAAGAAATCTGGGGGCTGAATTTCTTAGCCAAGTATTGAATTCAACCCTTGCCCGGTAACGTCTCCTCTACACAAGGCTCTTCAAACCCTTAC
>Ga0126342_10000443_pt1 | contig 44424 bp, 30 predicted proteins | sample Cyp1metagenome_FD_92528 | JGI IMG/M metagenome (GOLD analysis project Ga0126342, IMG submission 92528) | Coral microbial communities from Lord Howe Island, Old Settlement Bay, Australia - Cyphastrea 1 metagenome | ecosystem: Host-associated > Invertebrates > Cnidaria > Coral ...
CGTTTGCGAGAAGTACCTCATGTGGCTCTTTTATTCATCTAATAATCTAGGCTGGTTTGCATGTTTCAGGATTCAGTTCCTGCCGGATCATATAATGATCCATTCTTGTCTAGTGTGTGTCTGTCTTACATAAGCCGATGACCCGTTGACAATATCACATACACGTGGATAGTAAACACTGTTCCTGGTTGGGACTTCAGGCCATGGAACCTGCACCACCACTGCCAATGCTACTCTGCAAAGTTTTTTTTTTCCAAACGTTGGCCAACGATGGCAATACGTTGGCACACATGTCACTTGCCAATACGTTGGCTCATGCTCTGCCGTCAGTGCAAGGCTTCCCCTGCCAGCTGGGTTTCCGAGGCCTCTCCGTTCAATGGCCACTTTAGAGCAGCCAAAAAATTCTCTTTATCGTGCTTCTTCCTGTAGCATCCTGTAGCTGTAAATGGTCCCCTGCAACAATTTCATTCTCCAAAAGGACGTCTCAGGAGATGGACTTCATCCCTCAACGCCGCGGTCGGCCTGCAAGCGCCTCGAACGGGAGTGCATGCGGCCTAGTAGTTCCACCAACTCGGTGGGAGCCAATGGATCTCACACCATGTCTGGTGTTAGCGGCTCCAGGGATGCCAAGTTTGATGACGTAGTGACGTGAGCACTGATGTGTGGCCCCATGGGAACAACTCAAGGCCGCATATCGCCATCCTAGGGATGAACACACACACACACGATATTTGCTGTGCCAACATGTCTAAAGAGATCCAGGAGTTCAAAAAAAAATGGAAATCCCCGGATTTCGGCGCAAAATCTCACCTTGTTTCAGGTCACCATCTCGATAAATGTGAGTCCCCGCCGAACAGGTCACAATATCATGTTTCGGAAGTCACCAGCTGGGTCAATTTGGGGAGCCAACATCACTCTTTCCGAAATTTCTGGGGCCATTGGATCTCCAGACCTAATTTTTTTGGGGCCGGATTGGATCCATGGGCTTTTCCCGACCACCTGTTTTTTGGGGGTTGGTTCCCCAAAAAGGTCGAAACCAGTAGCCAAGACATGCCAAGACTCACATTTTTCTGGTTTATCACTAGAACATACATTTAGATGGTTAAAGTCCCATTAAAATTCCATTTCTGATATCCCAACAGAAATCCCAACCAGTTATTGCCACAGTTGACATGGATGACCCAGAGCTCCCAGCAACACCTGGCAACATCTGAACACCACAACGATCATCCCACAGACCGGTTTGGTTTACACAGCAACTTATGATCGCCAGGGCTTCTTTTAAACCACCCTCTGCAGAAAATTTGGCAGCCTGGACAATCCTCCAGTGAAATTGACACTTACCATTCAAATTCACTAGCCCAGCTAAAGATGATATTTGATAGGCTCATGGATCAAAACCATTGGTTCAGACAGTTCACAGCAAAACAGGGGGATTTACAGATGATCATCCCCAAATATGCAAAACTATGATCCTTAGACACGACACACAGAAATAGGATTCATCCCAGTCACATTGGTGGAGGCGCAGATTTATACTTCCTTGATTTACCTATTAAAGATGATGATTTTCCATAGCTGTTTGTATGTTTACCAGAGGATAACCACCTAGAATGGATTAAATGAGCATCAACAACAATTATATAGGAATATATTCCCTAGTTTTTAACCACAATTCAGTAATTACCATCTGGTTATTTAACATAGCCATGGAAAATCCCTCATAAATGGAGGCTTATAGCTGGGAAAATCATCTATAAATGGGCCATCTATACCATGGCTATGGTAAAAAACCAGATGATAAGTATCTATTTTTCTTCATGTACCTTCTTTAAAACCATCATATTTGGATGAACGCCAATATCTATACCATTATATTTCTTTTCTTGACGACCCGGAACAAAACTCCGACCCGCTGATCGCTCCTGCGCCGCTGCAGTGAAGGATTGGCGCGTCGCTGACAAGCCGTGGGTGACGTCCCCTGGCGACGTTCGGGGGCCGAAAAAATCTGTGGGATTTAACGATCAAACATCTGGGAAAATAGGGATTTAACTGATTTCATCAGCAATAAATATATATATATATACACATGTATATGTATTTATGTATGTATGTATGTATGTATGTCTGTCTGTCTGTCTGTATGTATGTATGTATGTATGTATGTATGTGTGAATGCTATTTACATGATTGTTAAGTTGATATATGATATATGTTGATACATGACTCGGAATTCCGGGACCTACGGTGGGTGTATCTGTAAAATACCTAGGGTATTTTAACCAACAAAAATAGCTGGGGGGAGCCTTTCTGTAACCATGGGATCATGGAGATGAAAGACCCAATGTCTGGCCATTGGAGCATCCGCAAAAATGGCAGGTTGCAGTCTGATCGCATCGTTCTATGTTGGAAAGAGGTTGTACTTTCCAAATGACCAAAAACAGCTTGAAAATCATCATCCTTGCTTACAAAGAAATATCGTACTGGTCAAAAAATATTCCATTCTACCCTCTGGTTATGACTAACATAGCCATGGAAAATCACCATGCTATTAATAGGTAAACCATCTATTTCTATGGGTCAACTATACCATGGCTATGTTAGTCATAACCACAGGGTAGCACCATGATATCGGCATGAATGGTTGGAAATTCCAATTTCATGGGATGAAATCCCCAGATGAAATCGCCTTGCAAGCGCCACAGCCACTCTTCTGCGCGCTTGGCTTGTCCTGCCTGCAGAGATAGCATAAAATCAGTGAAATGATATTGGTTGTAAGGGGAATTGCACTGATTTAACGGATATTCTAATGACATTTCAATGGGGGTTTCTTGGGTATTATAACGCACATATAATCAACGATATGCTTAACCAGCAAGAATGAGGGTTTGGCGCATGAAAATTCACGGGAGAAAACACCCGAAAATTAGAAAGGCAAGTTCGTGGGTATACCGGTATACATCGTTCTCAGACAAACCAATGAGGATGTAACCCGTGAATGATGTATTCATGGATACATACAATGGGATTCATAATGGGACGGGGAAGATGGGTTTAGCCATCAAGACTTTGGTGAAATAGAGTTATAATAGAGATATATGTGACGCTATTCATAATGGAATCTAATGGGTGTAAGACCTGTGACATGGGTTTATCCGAAAACAGAGGTACGAAACCAGTCAATTGATGGAATGCAAGGTAAATGAATACTGGAAAGGGAAATCCATTTTGGGGATACAGGAAACCATCCTTGGGGATTGACCTCTGCAAATTCGGGGTATACAACCGACACTTTACTAGGAGGTGATGCTATCTTCATGTATATATATATACATATGTATATGAAGATATATGTGTATGTCATACGTGTCTATATCTATATGTATGTATTATAATGTACGCACATATATATATATATATATGTATTATAACACATATATGTCTAAAAACGTATCTGATATCGTATATATTATCATGTGCATATATATATACATACACTATCATGTGTATATATATAACTATTTGATTATATTTGTAAAAAAACACATACAGTACGTACATATATAAGGAACAACATGTTGTTTGGGGTTTGTCCAAGCACAGGTTGATACACCCGCCCCGGCTTGGGGTGTGTCAAAACTCTGATGGAAACCCCTTGGCATCGGAGTGATCCAAGGCATGATAGATGTTTTATCAGTGATAGAAGACTGGTTGGTGGTATACCTACCCCTCTGAAAAATATGAGTTCGTCAGTTGGGATTATGAAATTCCCATAAATTCCCAATATATGGAAAAATAATCCAAATGTTCCAAACCAGCAACCAGTTGTTAGCAGCCTGTCTGCTTTATCCAACTCAATGCAACTCGATTCGTTTCTCGTTGGCTCCCCATGTTTCTGCGGAATAAAGCCACAGCTCCCAACCGCTTCCGGAAAATTCACCAATGGAAAAGCTAGTCTCTAACCAGCGCCTTTGCACAGGCATCAATAACGTTGTTGAAGCACACCTGCCGTGTCAAGGTAATATGGGCCATTTTTCGGGGGTTACAGCTGATGATTTCAACTGTTTCAACCATCATTTCAGGCATCGTTGAGATGGGAAACAAAAAATGACGGGAAACATGCTGCTGTATAAATCGCATGTATTGTCAAGCTTAGATCCAGGGCTGGGGAGTGTCTGAAAAATCGTATCAAATCTTCATTGCCTTATCACCCCTGTGGCAACTGGCTGGCTTGGAATATGTTTTACTGGACACTCGGACGCGGAAAATCCTATCAGTTGGGAATTTTCCATTCCGAGGTTAGAAAATGCCTTGGCACCATTATGACCAGTAAGTTAGTAAATACATAGCTGCTGCTTATGGATGAATCCCCATGTTGGATCATGTTGGCTCATTGTTTCGATGATGTTTTTTTACTAACCATGATTTATGAAGACGGATATGGGCCTGTTGCCCATATCTCCATAAATGTCTGCCAGAGATTTTTTATGGCTTTGTTGCCCCATTCCAGTTGTTTTAGCATCTCATTTTCTCCAGAAAGAAGACGCCCCCAGCAGTTGATTGAGTTTTCACTCATCCACAGATATATCCGCATAAATCACTAACTTACCTAGCCAGCTGTGTTCGCACATTTTTTGCGAACCTACTACCTGGAAAGTTTCCCTAAAAGCGCTATAAATTGAGGCTCGTCATTCCAGACATTTAGGGATCATTTTTTTCGTTTCACTATTTAGAAGCCATCAGCGCGACGTATATATTTTGCATATATATATACCTCTGGTCATTTAAGATGGCTGTATGGAACGTGGTCCATTTAGTTTGATGATAAGAATGATGATTTTCCAAACTCCGACTCCAACATGCTGATTTCATGTGATTTCATGACAAAAAACATGATAAACATTAAATCCCATGAATTCTTCCATGAAATCTTCCATTTTTCCATGACCAAAAGAACCACAGGGCGCCTCAGTGGGCACCACGGAGCCACACATCTTTTCCAGCCAGACTTCTGCGCGCCTGGGACACGGGTGAACGTCTGGGGCGACGTCAATTGACGTCGATTGAAACCTGGGTGAAAGTATGGGAATTCATCGATTTTTACATTGTAAACGTGGGATTTCAAGGGGATATCATGGGGCGATTTCTGTTAAAACCGACTTGATATGACATATAAATTTCCCATGTCTCCACAAAATGTGGAGGACACTAGGCTTGTAACTGATCTCTGGGCAAGTCTTTTGGAGACCTTTCCAGGTCAAAAGCCTGATGACGTTCACATTGGCCGGCTCGCCATTCTCGCTGTACCGGCTGTGCGAGACTCCTCTGCAGCTCGTTCTGTTGGATGTTTCGCCCTGTGTTTGTTCACCTTGTGGTCTGCCTCCAGGTCCAAGCTCCTATGGTTCCGAAATGAAACCCTGTGAAATGAATGCTTTCGATGTCAGCCAAGGATGGACCTGATGACCCATCAATGTGAGGGATCACTGCGACCCCAGATGACGATGTCGTCACCGCGACATCAACCAATCCAACCACCATATTCCTGGACATCCGGTTGAGTGCAGCTTCTTTGCTCCTAAATCAGCAGACAACCTGCGGCCCTGTGCCGTGATTGTATCGTACGAGAAAAGTGTTGCTGGGTTGAGCGTTGACGACATAAATAATTCCGGCCTCGATGGTCCACCACCGATCTGACGCTGAGCAGAGAGCCACGATCCCTTTTTAAAGCGGATGGGATTACAAAGGAAAATGTGGAGGAAACACCTATATTCCAAAAATCATCCAATACTGACTGATCTTGCTTTTATTTGGGTTTGTCAAAAAACGGCAATGACTTGGGCTTTATTCCCCTTGCATTTCGCAAAACCATCTTCGGGATGTACATAAATCAGGAAACACGGTTCTGTTCACACAAACCCATTCTGATATACGAAGAGAACATCCCAATAAGGAGTTGGTTTATAAAACCCAGCTGCAGATATCTCCGCTATAAATTCCGGCAGCCAAAAAATCACTAACTTACCCTCTGGTAATTTAACATAGCTATTGAAAATGGCCATTTATAGTGGATTTACCCATTAAAAATGGTGATTTTCCATAGTTATGTTAGTTTACCAGAGGGTAGACTAGAATTACCTTTCTTTCTTTGTTGGAACCCTAGACATTTTCGAACATACGTTGCTGTCAGGACGAGCCACTGGTAGTCGCCTGCCTTCGCGCACACGTTCAACAGAGAGCTGTATGTCATGGCATTGGCCTCGCCAGGGGACTTCGTTTCACTCAGTTTTCCTGTAAGCTGAGGCCCCCTCAACGTTACCCGGCCTGGTAAACGTTGACAGTTTGCTATTGAAAATGGCCCATAGTTAAATAGTTGATTTACCCATTAAAAATGGTTATTTTCCATAGTTATGTTAGTTTACCAGAGGGTATGGTTGTTGGTTTATAAACCCATCAACTAGTTCGTTATATCCACCATAAACCCTGCTTAAACAAGATATAAGTTAACTTATCTATCTAGGGGCCTCAACTTGTTGCAGTGTTTTTTATTTAACTGGCCACGATATTGGGCGGTATTACGTGATATAATGGGATATGATAAGATACTGTGGGAAATAGTGGGGATATAATGGGATATCAGTGGGATATAAATGGGGATTATATTAAATGGGATCTATAAGCAACAATATTCTATTTGGCTTTGTTCAATGATTGTGGATCCATTCGGATACATGGGATGCATCAAGGAGGTCCATTTTCAGATATCACCGTGATTTGCATCGAATTCTGGTGCAAGCCATTGGCTGGACCATCCAGCTGTTGCCAAATGATGGGTTTAGTAATCCTCCGGGGTTTCTAAGGACCCCTCAAGTGAGTTTTATGTAGTTAAAACGATAATAAACCATCCCCCAGTCATCACCATGTTTTGTTTGGTGGTATTTTTACCATCAAACATGGGGTGGTAAAAATGACATTTTTTTATCCACAGACTTGCCTTAACTTGGATCCTTTTGGCCAAGGATTGGAGGTACCGATGCTTAAGTCCTCATCATGCGGATGTTCGGTGATGGAAGTTCCCATGTAAATGATAGGATGTTCCCATTCAACGGATAACCACTTCATGGGATAATCCATAGTGATGTAGTTATTGGGATTTCCCATGGATCATTGAACGAAATCCGCCATTCATCGCAACCATACATGCAGTGATGTTATGCATCGAATGAGTGGAAGAAATGCATGGTTTGTGCAGCAAGAAATCAGTTTGTGTCAGAAGTTCTCCTTGCTTTTTCGACCAATGGTTGGTCATTTGTAGCACCCATTCAAAGTTTGGATTGAAACCACCCAAAAGAAGATATTAAAACGCAGCAACCTCATCATGTAAAACCAAATCCGTATGGATCCCACCTCAATTCCTGCGTTCTGCATCAATTCAAAGAACCTCGGTTGGTCAAAGAGCAATTGCACCCTGGTGATTTCAATGGAATTCCCCTAGAGATTCTACACAATGTCTTTTCATGTCTTTTCTCCAATGCGTGCATGAACCCCTTTTCTCCTCGTCTTTTGCCCCTCCAGAAAACGTGTCTAAAACTGTGATTTGCAGTTCCTGGGATGCACAGGGCATACAAACTGGAGGGTTTCATAAATGGGAAAATCCCAATAGCTGGATGATTTATTTCATGGAAAATCCCATTCAAACGGGTGATTTTTAAGGGGTACCCATCATGTCTCGAAAGCTTCATATCTGCTCAAAGAAAAGCCTCCAATCGAAGAATTACCTTTCAGCGATTTTTCTTCAAAAATCGCGAGGAAAAATACCCCTATGCCTTATGCCATCCAATTACTCTGGTAACTGGATATCCTGTTAGTCATGGCCTATCAGAATCCCCAATAGACATCAGTAACCCAGTCATACAGTGTAATCCCCCTTTGATAACCAATACAGTAGCCAATAACAAACCAGAATAAACCAGTTATATAGTGTATACAATCCCCGATTCGTTGACCAATCAATGTTGATAAATATATTGCGCTATTTTTTGTAGCTCATCAACATTAATATAACATTCAGAATCTTTATTATACCCAATTGAGCGATTCAATACTGCTGCTGAACTGGGATTATTATCCCATATATATTTTATCCTCATGATTGTATTAACTGGATCTATTTATTATACAATTGAATGAGCTACCCAATACCTGTTGGGTATAACCTTCAATAACTCACATTTTCTTACCGCTAAACTTTAGGGACTGGATGGGAATGGGGGTTGCTGGGATTATTATTGAAGATCATTCCCTCATTCCCTACGTTTAGCACAAGTAAGTAAAACAATGCCATAAATCTGGGGAGTCAGAGGAAACCATGGGAAAATCATGGGAAAAGCCACAATTTACATGGAGGAATTATCCCATTTTCAGGCACCAATGGTGTATTTTCCCATGATTTTCCCATTTTACGTCACAGGAAAATCATGGGACAATCATGGGAAAATACACCATTTATGGGAAAATACATCATTTTAGGTATTTAAACCAAAAAAATGGACAGGCAATTTAAAATGGGTATTTTCCAAAACTTTAAATTTCCATAAATTTACCCAATACCAGTAAGTTTTTTCAGGTTCCAAAAATCTTTAGGCACCGCACTTCTCAGCCCGTGGGATGTCGCCCGCTTTCACGCAGGCGTTGATCAAGGTCTTGGCCCAAGCCATGGCGAAAATATATAAAAATATATGAAAAACACAATTGCCAAAGATTTCCATGACAATATAGGGAAAATATGGACCATCTATAGATTAAGTACCAACATTAACTGGTTGGTGGTATACCTGCCCCTCTGAAAAATATGAAAGTCAGTTCCATGAATACTGGATCACTGGGTTGTTGGATTATGAAAATATTATGGATTATTAATGGCATTATACTGGTTGGTGGTTTCAACCTACCCCTCTGAAAATATAACTTTGTCAGTTGGGAGGGTGACATTTCCAACTGAAGGGAAAAACTAAATTCATGTTGCAAACCACCAACCAGATGAATATTGGACCACTTATACATTTCCATACATTTCCGACAAAATTGGAAAGATGTTTGGAAAGATGTTAGGAATATTGTCATGATATTCATAACACTATTCTAACCGCCATTGTTAATGGTATGGAATGGACTACCATTGTTAATGAAGATAATGGAATAACCATTGTTAATATCGGAAAGATGTTAGGAATGGTATGGTCCTTTTTTTTCGACTAATACGTGCAGAGAATGATTCAGTGGAAAGTTAAGCGATAGAAAAAAATGGGTGAACCATGGTATTTCCGAAAGATCCTTTTGGACCGCTGGGAGAAATCCGAACTGGGCATGCGGGCTGTGTAGGTGACCACATTCGCCTTGTGGGAATCCAGGGCCCAGGGTTTTGGGTCCCGCAACTTCAACCCCCATCCTCTTGTGGTGTACGTGTGGTTTATTCCTAGTGACGATTTTTCTTCTGGATCAAAGGTTCAAATTTGTCAACTCATCTTCCAACAGGCTTGGCATAGCAACACTTTGTGGATATCGGCGGTATCGTCGCACGCAACAGGTTTGAACAAGAGCCATGACTGCTACAACTCCAAGCACATTACATGTAGATCACACTGCAAAACCATCTGAACCAGGCACCAGCCCTGATATCCACTCCCAGCAAAATTATCAAAAGACAGTCATGTGGGCCAACATTACACACCCAACCAGCCCATGTCCCACCATTGCCAACCTTAGATATCCTGCAAAAAAACCATAGCATCCCCATCAAAATGGCAAACTGGTTGCAATAAGTTGTACAAAACTACCCAACTCACCAGTGGGTTTACCTCCAATCTTTCATGGTTCAACCACAACTTTAGAATGGAGGCAAACCCATGAGGTTGAACCATTAAGGGATGATTAAACCTCCAATCTCTTCTAAACCATTTGGTTCATGGCTAAATCCACAGTTGGCTCACCTCCAATTTCTTCTCCTTCATTTGCTGCATCACTTTTTCTGCAGCCTGGTGCAAAAAACAAGACCAACCGAAAAAATCACCATGTCCAGCAGAAAAATGAGCTATAACATGAGCTATACACAGTGCGACTGAAAATGGAACATCATCATGATAGTTATGATATATAGTTGATATATGTTCCAATGATGATGATGTTGATATATGTTGATATTAATAATAGTTGACAATGTGATAACTATATAATCAGAGTTGAATCAACCGATAGGAAAATGATATTGATATTATATATAATGTGATACATACATATATATATATATATTGGTACATAATAAAATATTATCATATTGATAACCTATATTTATTGTATATTATATATATAATCAGAGTTTCATCAACCAATGGTTCATTCTATATAATGGAACCAATACAGAACCAAATGTCAAGGTTGATAGGGAACACATGATGATCAACCATTTGATTTTGGGGTAAAACCAAATGACTAGAGGATTGTCCGTCAATTTAGATGACCAGTTTGGGACTTTGACTTACAGAGGAGGCATCCCCTCCTGGAACATCATGGAAATCAACATGCAGTTGATCAAATTTCTGAACCCTGTGAACTTACATTTCCCTGGCTATACGATACACTGCAAGAAAGTTAAATTCCAAACTGGGTAGAACACATATCCGAAGTTATGGCGAACAAACACACATCATTGAAGTGTTCTTCAGCAAGGTTTGCTCTCCTTCTAAACTTTCTGTGGAGGGTCACCTTCCTTGTGTGAGGACTTCCACTTAATAACACATGTACTCTATATATATATATATGGATATTTCCTGAAATGATACCCCCAAATCATCCATTTCAGATTGGGATTTTCCATGAAATAAACCATCTAGCTATTGGGGTACCTCATGGCCATGGACACCCCCATAGATATATGCACAACAAGAGTCACAGGGGCCTCATATCACCATGGTAGCCATATGGAAGTTTCCACAGAGGGATCTGTAAGCTCGCTGGTTTTCATGGAAAATCCCATCTATAAATGGAGGGGTTTCCATAAATGGAGGTACCCTAAAATGGATATAATCATGATATCATGGAAAATCCCATTTATGGATGAAAGTCCCATTTGGGCTACCTTCATGACGAAACGGACACCTCCAACCCAATTTGCAAGCTGCGCCTCGATGTTGCCTTGCTTGGCATAGGCGTGCAGGATGGAGCTATAGCTCACCACCGACGGTTCTACTTGTGCCTGGAAAACCATGGCGCATCCGAGATCGAAAAGCAAAAAATGCTGGTCTGAACCAAGAAGATGGTGATTTAACTGGGGAGATACAAGCACACATATGTATGTATGTATATATATATATAAAATAAATGTATATAAGTCGATAATATCATGCCTAACCTTGGATACTGTATATCCCAACCTCTCACTTTGGACCAACTCTCTCTAATTTGTTCTTAAATCCATAAGAATTTCCAACCATTCCACCAACGTTGCAGAACAGCGCAACTGAAACTAATCTTCTTGGTTCAACTCGATACTACCCACGAATACGATGCAGAGACGCACCCCAATTTTGTGCGTTCCAATGGATTATACACATTTTCCTATTAACATTGCTATTTGTGGGTATCATTTTCAAGCAAACCCATACATTCCCATTAAATCACCAGTTATAGTTATATATATATATATATGTATATATATATATAATGTCCACCTCTGATTTATAAACGTGGGCCCCCCCCTCTTTGCCCCTAAATAAACTTAAAACCACCATCAAACTTGTTTGTATGTAATGATTTTCAATTACCACAATTTAAAACGATAATATAAAATGCAATTTCCAAAAAAAGGATTCCAACAATTGTTTTAGTATTGATTTAGTATTCATTTCATGGATTTAGTACTGATGATTTAGTATTGATTTAGTATTCATTTCATGGATTTAGTATTGATTTAGTATTGACTTAGTATTCATTTCTTGATCAGCGGGAGGGGGAAACTCAGTAGCTTTATTCGGGGTCAAACTCTAATTGGTGCTAAGGCACCTCATGGGGGGTACCCTTGATGAGTTGATTTGGAGTTGATTTTGGGTAATTTTGAATAAAGGTTTTGAATAGAAAGAGCATCCATCATTTTTGAAATTTTCCGGCTATCACTTTGAATAAAGGTTTTGGTCAGCCCCATCTGGGCAAATCTGGGTTTAGGACCCCCCCCAAAAAAACTGTATTTAGGGATCATTTATTATGTAGTTTGGGAGTTTGGTTAGCTTTATTCAGGGTGCATTTTTAAATCGTAGGTCAACATTAAGGTTATATAGTTCCCATGGAAATTACCATTCAAATCCCATGGAAATCGCAGTTTTTTGATCGATTCCCGCAGCGCACGAAACGCCAGAAACGCCACGCCTCCAACATCTGCCGCAGCCATTCTTCGGCCCGCTGCACATCTTCGGCACGGACCCAGGCGTCGATGAGAGCATTGAAGGCCACCACATCGGGACCTGGGTTTCGCGGCCGCTTTCGCCGTTTGGAACAAAAAAATCGGGGACTTTTCAATAAGAACATGGGGCTTGCGAAACCCAACAGATATCGAAAAATGTGGATTTCACCAACAAAAAGTGGGATTGAACTAAGTCATATGGTGGTTTAAGGCAGCAAAATGGTGTTTTTTTTCAAATTTTGTCGGGATACAAAAACCGCATGTTTTTGCGTTGATCATGTCAGAATGGATCGGCGCAGGAACGGAGGTGAGATCCGGTCAAGTTGGGTAAGTATCTGGTAATGTACCATGGTACGGTACATCATTAAAGATGAAAGGCCATCATTTAGTTCGATGATTTTACCATTAGACAGATATATATATACATAGTACATATATATATATATATATAACTATAACATTATCTAGTTGGTGGTATACCTACCCCTCTGAAAAATATGAAAGTCAGTTGGGATGAAGACATTCCCAATATATGGAAAATAATCCAAATGTTCCAAACCATCAAACAGAGATGGTGAAAACATGCCTTTTCCAAACAACATTAATATGTTTCCTTGGTGGGAAGGTCGCCCAGCAGTCCTTTCGTATGATATGGAGGGGACCTTTTCTGATCAAGAATGCCACTAAGATAAGTCATCCATCTTAAAATGGGGGCTCCCCAAGTCGCCATGGATTTCAATACTAAAACGGTTCAAATGGGATGATTTGGGGGTACCCCTATGACTTAGGACACCTCTGTTTTTTTTCTCATTTTTTCCAAAAAAAAACCCAACAGCCTTCCCTCTCTGTTGGACTTCTCTGCCCGCCAACATTGGTGCATTAACCTATCTCATCCCCAATCATCTCTAACCAACCCTGAAACCATCTGTCTTCTCCGAATGGTGATCGGTCAAACCAGGGGAGCTCCAAAAATCCACAGAGACCCCAGTTCTTTTTCTCACCATGCCGTTGCACCGTTGCAGCCTAAGCCGAACCGTGCCCCAACTTCCAGGCTCCAGACGAGTGTGTCCACGCTGCACGATCATCTGAAACCTCGAGCGGGATGCAAGCCGCTGGCAACATGGATCAAAATGGCAATGGTTTCCCATAAATCTGGGGCCAAAATGGATCAAATTTCTCGGCTGTCATTTTTAGAACTGGACCATCCAAGTTTGGAGGCTCAATAATTTTGAAGCAAATCTCCAGGCAATCAAGGTGGCTTCGTTGTGTGAAGGATCATTCGGGTGCAGTCAGCACCAGCTGGGGCAATTCTCTCAGATGTGCATCCCACTTAGCCACTAGGGTAACAGCCACGATATATGAGGGTGCAAAACGGAGGCAACACCGGCGATTAGGGACTTGCGAATCAGGAATATCAATGAGTTACGAAACGAGGACGAAATGATTAGACAGGTGAACACACCACCACATATGTCATTTCATGTCATTCCAAATATGTCGACGGCGTTGGTCCATCATTTGCCCTGATCTGTGCTGATCTGGGTGAAACAAATGGGCGTTGTAATCCCATTCCCGTTCATATTAAACACCCCAATTCTATGGTCTCAAGTATGTGGTTTCATCCCCCACAAAACCCTGGTTTCTGAGGGTTGGGTAAGATGAACGGGAGATGGGATTAGTTGGATGTTTCGAAATATGGCGACCCCACCTTAGTTTCGAAGTTTCAAAGTCTAATCATCCCCCATACCCATTGCATGGTCCCAAATATGTGATTCATCCTCCTACAAATAGTTTCAACTTTTTCCCGTTTTCCAAGTTTCTTACGAAACCTGTGAAAAATACGACCGGTGCCCAAAGGAAGTTTCCAAGTTTTGGAAACTCTGTGTGGTTAATAGAAACGGTTAAAACTTAGAAACCACCCCAAAAACTGGATGGTTGTTGGAAACTTAGCAATTTGACCAGCGGAAATGAAGTAGGATGACCCCACAAGGAAAGTTTGGTGGTTAGGAGCCTTTGAAACTACATACATGAAACCACCCTCCGGTGTCATCAAACATAGCTGGTGGGAAGGTCTCTGAACTAGATGGTTATATAATGTTATGATTATAGTTAGTTATATATATATGTATATATATATGTATCTGGTTAATTGTAAAATCATCGAACAAAATGATGGCTTTTCCATTGCCATGCAGGTTTGATTGCCGGATTGTAAATAAACTATTGTTCAACTCACTTTCTTTTTCGAAGTTTTCGTTCACCACTTCCAACATCTTCCGTTCACATCTTCCAACAGTTTCATCAGTTCACATCCCCAGCAGACCACCCCAGCAGCGTCCGCTGTCCGTCTGGGCTGTCCCGGCATCTCCTCGGCCTTCCGCGGGCGGTTGCCCCGGGCGCAGCTGTGTACGGCCGCGCCCAAGGTCACCAGGTCCGGCTCCACGCCCTGCCTCCAAAAGCCCAAAGAAGTCACAGGAAACCCACGGAAAATGCTGCCTAGTAACTTAGATTAACCTAGTAAAAACAAGGAAAATCCACCATTTTCCTAGTGAAACAGCAAACCCACATGGAAAATGCTGGATTTTCCCAGCTTGAAGCAGCGAAAATGCTGGATTTTCCGAGTAAAAATAAGAATTTGAGATAGTTTCACCAGTGAAGATGGGTGGTTGAACATGGTTTGAGCAGTAAACACACCTGAGTTCAACTTATCAACATGGAGGGTACACCAATGAAAAAGTATGAGTGTGGGTTTAACTAAAACAAAGATGTCAATTTCCTGGAGAAACTTGAGGATTTCACAGGTGGTTAACTGGCAAAAATGGGAGTTGATGCTTTTGCATTTTGCCAGCAAGCACATCGATTTCAATATACATGAGGAGGTTAACTGAGGCTGCGATCAGCCACAGATGTCAATTTCACATTATATCATATCCATTTATATCCTGTCGTCCCTGTTCTCGAGCTACAGGGTGGATAAAGTACTTACGTCGGGATGAAACTGGTTGATCCCCTCAAATACCATGCTTTTCCTTGGTAGAACATGGGCGATTCGGTCTTCCTGGCGCCCCAGTTTCCACAAGAACCGTTCAGACTAGTGGGGACTTCTCAGACTACGATAGTCACCACCCTCTCTGGTACTAGTCATTTTGTGCTCATTAGGGAGATACATCTGATTGAAATAGGTTCCATCAGCCAGAAATAAAGGCTATATGGACGATTCCCTCTTAGGAACCATAATTGTTTTGTGAAGTGGTGACATAGATAGCTACAGTTCATCCATATGATATATCCTGTTCTCCAAGTTCATCCCCATTGTTGGAGGGTCCTCCCACTCAGTGATTGGTAACTCTTGTTAGTCCCCTAAGCTTGGTTCTCCCATGTAGAAACAGGTTTTATAACATGTTATAGCTATGGCCATCAATCAGTAATCAGTTTCCAAGTAGGGTAATCCTCTAATCACATGGGCATTCTCAGCATGCAAGTTTCAAGACTACCCGCACAGCAAGGCAGGCGAGCAACTCACACATGAAGCGAACCAGGCGCCTTGGGTGTTGCCGGTGGGTGGATCTGATAGACTCCCAAATGGTGCCAAGGCTGAAATACGTGGGTTGCTGCTGTTGAGGGGACAATTGTAGAGTTGAAACCAGGCTTTTACCATGTTTTACCATGTTTTTCCCAGGTTTCACCATCCAAATTTCAGGGATTGCAATTTTTCCAGCAACTCCTAGTATCCCATTCCACTCCAACAGGCCCATGCAGATCCAAATAGATTGAAGCAACGTGGACGTGGACAAAGCTGTTGAAAATACCCTCTGGCAAACGAACAATAGACTATAAATGGCAATTTTCAATAGCTATGTTAAATTACCAAAGGGTAAGGTCTCCCTATCTGGCAAAACATTCCCGGAGTTATTCCCTCTGTTAGACGGATTCATCAGAGCCGCTGGTTTTGTCACCTAACTTCCAATCATATTTGGTCCACATGGACTGGTGAACGTAGATATTCCCAAAAGACTAGTTAGGATTAGTCTGTATCCATGTAAGATTGACCTAGTGATGGTCACAGGGTCACTCAAACCTTTGCCAGCACCGCAAACGCGGCAGCACTGAGTTCGAACTCAGGTCCAGGTCTTCAAGGCGCTTGCTGAATCGGTCTGTCTTTCTTCGATCGCAGCTCGTCGCTGCCGTACGGGTCCGTGATGTTGAATACAGCAAGGGCCAAAACGCAACCAGCCTGGTCAGAAGATTTTCCTCTTCGTGGCCCGCCTCTTCGTAGCCCTAAACAGGCTCCACCTCGACGAGAAATCCACAGAAATCCAAGGCAGACATCGTGTATCTGGCTGATTTGGAATTCATAAACCATGCAACCATATCTGGTTGGTGGTGCAATAACCATCTTGAAACATATGAAAGTCAATGGGAAGGATTATCCCACATATTATGGAAAATAACAGCCATGTTCCAAACCACCAACCAGATATTTAAGGCTAGTTTGGGATAGCCCACACAAACCATCCACTTTGGTTAGCTGAGGTGAAAAAAAATGACCCGGATCCCCTATGAATAGCTCTAAATAGGGGTGTCTAAAAATCGACAGACCCCGTAAATCACCATTGCTTTCCTCACCATGAACCAATTTTGTGGATGACAACTTGGGGTCCAAGTTGAAAGCCCCAAATGGGTGATTTTCCAGCCAGATTTCATGAAGGTCTTAATAAGCTCTGTTGATTATATAATAGTGATTAAATTACAGCAAATTAGCGAGCAGCTATTGAAATTTGTGAATCCTGGGCCGACCATTTCTACCACTTTATCCCCATGTCTACATGTGTGTATATATATATATCTTGGTATAAAAATTAAAACGACCTCACTGTTCTCCCTCACTGGAATCATGGTTAACAAGGGAAATCATCCCCAAATGGCCCAACTATTCAGGTTACTGAAATATTATAATTTACCCATATATATATATCATATATACATACAAATTAAATATATAACCAGCTAAATAATGTGTTTTGTGCAGAGTATCTAAGATTGGCCATGGATTGGTTGAAAGGAAAATCTTAGCTGAAAACCATCGATTTACCAGCCAAATACGGGGTTTATATATATATACACACACGTGTATAAACCCATAGTTTCTTTGTTGTATCCCCACCATAGCTGGTTTAATCCTTATCACTCTCCAGTAAATTTTCAGTAACTAAAGCCCCGCCATCCCAGCACGTGCAGGAAAATTCAACTACCCTCTGGTAAACTAACATAGCTATGGAAAATCATCAACTTTAATAAGTAAATCAACAATAGATGTGCTCCGTTTTCTACAGCTATGTTAAATTACCAGAGGGTACTTCCATTCATATTGCATTAACATTGCTTCATATCCCGATAATATCCTATTGATGTCCCAATAATATTGACAAAATTCTAAATTACCCCATGATGATAGGCTACAGTAGGGTTCAGGCATTATAATCTTACACTATTTATAGTAGTGATCCTTTATAGTATATACAATGTACAGTAATTGTCATTATTGGCTTCACTATATCACAGTGTTATTATATGGTATTATCCTATTAATCCCATTACATCCTTCTATTATACACCATTATAGTAGTGATAATTGATATAGATCCAGAGACAGTGAAGATGATGGCAAGATCATTACTATAGTAACAGTATCCCACATGGAAATGATGGTAACATATATTTATAGTAATCATTGGGGGATACTTCCCATCATTTCCCTCTAAAATACTCTCTGGTAAACTAACATAATGACATAGCTAATGGAAAATCACTATTTTCATAGGCAAATCAACCTATGTTAATTTTCTATTAATCATATTTCCAAATGTAAATCAATTACTATAATTGGGCCATTTTCTATAGCTATGTTAAGGGTAATACAGAGACGGAACGCCAAGACACTCTGCCGCCTGGAAAGTCCCTTGCCGAGCGTGGCAGGTGATCACCTGAACGTCTAGTCTTAACTGCGAAAGGTGCCGCTACGATGTGATGGGTTAACCCAGCAAAAAAAGGGATATCTTGTGATTTGTTGATATATAATGACATATATATATATATACTGATATATATATATATACACACACTGAAATATGTGTATATATATATATATAATGATATATGTATATATATATATAGTGATATATATATATATAAATCATTTTATATATATATATGCGCACACCATGATATACATTTATACACACACATATATCATGATATATATATATATATATATTTATCTTGTATAAATAGTGTATATACATATCATGGAATATCTATGATACTTTATGATCATGTTTTATTGTGAATTATGATGTCCCATGAGTCTTATCATGATTATGATCTATTCACGGCAAACCTGTTTGGATTTCAATTGATTTCATTCACAAAAAACGACATGAAAAACTGTCGGATTTAAGGCAAGATCTACTGGAAACCAAACAAGGACGGGAACTTGACATGATTTGCCCTCCGATAAAATGTGGATCATTTTCTGTCCTGGTGGAATCCAATCAGCTGACACTACAAGTCTTGTTGACAAACTAAATACGTTCCATGATGTTCCATGAACGAGTTCCCCAAAATGAACCTCTTGTAGTCCCTATCAACATCTATCAACCATTGCAAGTCCAAACCATTAGCTTTTGTATGGTCATGGGTCAAAATTGGGTCCCGCATGTTGAGATACTGCATATTTCCAAACCATGGCTGGCATTGTTGTTCCTTTCTGTTTGCGATGCAGTAGTTAATCGTATTCATCTTCTCGTGACAATTTGTCCAGTTGATCCCGACTCATATTTCGCGTCACAAAGACACCTCAGAAAAAAGCATTTCGTGCTGAGTCTGTTCATTTTGCGGTCCCCGGGTCCGCCAGGTCCCGCATATTCTTACAGCACCAGGGATGAGATGACCGTGATCGTGAACCAAACTGGGATCGAAACATAAAACACCCCAGTAATCAAACATGGTAATTGAAAGGAACTAAATGAAGGTTTGTAGGTGTACAATTACCTACTGATCGCTTTTGGCACCAAAACCTGGAAATATGTTGAGGTAACAACTGTTAACAACAATTTGGAAATACTTGTCCATAGAACATTAGATACTCTGCAAAATGTTGATTTTGGCTTGTTAGATTCATACATGTCCATGTATATAAACATATTGAGTATCAAGTACATTTCATATTAGCTTATTTCCATTTAGTAATTTTCGGTGAGTAATGACTAGCATATTTCCATGTACAGTATGCTTCGATTAGTAATGATTAGTATCTTTCCACTCTTGGATGAGTCTATTTCCAGGCTTCTTAGGTTACAGTATCAAAGTATCCATGGTTCCCCCCGTTTCTGGCGGCAGTTGCACCCCGCCCAGGCCAGGTGACGGCATTGAAGCTGGAGGGATCTTTGGTGAAACCTCGCTCCACTTGGAACGTGATCCAACGTTCAGCGATCTCTGCCTGACAGGCTCTAATGTCAAAATGGGATGATGCAAGACACTCCAAGGAGGTTTTTGTGCTACCCAACCAGAAAGAAACATGAGGAGATGCGCGAAGATGAGATATGAGAATGGATCAAAACCTACCCAAACAAATACCTGGTTGGTAGTTTCAACCATTTTGAAAAATATGAGTTCGTCAATGGAGTTGGGATGACATCCCATATATGAAATGGAACATAATCCATTCATGTTCCAAACTACCAACCAGAATACGGTTTCGCATCTAAGCAGCCAGTTTCTGTGCCCATGGACCGACCAGCAGGACGTTTTGGAACCGGTGGTCTTGCCAAAGAGAAGCCCTCAACAGCCCACCCTTCGTTGATGATTGAACAAATTGAACACACCCAAACTCATAAGAATCTATTTCAATCCTGATCTCATACAATTACATTAGAAAGATGCCGGAGCATATAAAAATATTTCAGTAGCATATGTTCTGATTAATCCTGATTACATTGAATCGGTATATATCTTTAAAAACATACCATCCCACTCCTCCATCAAATGTCGTCCACCAATGCGAGCAGCAACGTGACTGTTTTAGTTGCGAAAACAAGTAGCTATAGATAGTTACACACAGTTGTATGTGTATATATATATATATATATATTATATATATATAAATATACTATACTGATATATGGCTATGTATATATATATGTATGTATTAGTTGTAAATAGTTGTAAATAGATGCAAATAGATGTAAATAGTATAATATAGTGATGCAACTGATGTAACTGATGTGTAATGTAACTGCCTTGAAACGTTCCCGAATCTTGCGGCAGAACTGCCCCAGGCCTTGCCCACACGTAGACTGAGGCCGATGACCGTGCTATACCAAAGCGAATCTAAGGAAGGACCTGGACCGGGCCCAGTCCCGGTGATGAAGAAAAATCCATGGAAAAACCCATGGCCAACTTGGGTTTGTTAAGTTTTCTGCCTTGAATCAATGCTTACCATCTTTTGAAAAACTATAAATCACAAAAGAAGAACGAATTCCAACATCTGTGGTCCAAAGATGTTCAAAGCCAATAGAGCTCAACATGATCTCTGCATGTCGTGCAAGAAGATAAGTACATATGCAACACCATTAGAATGATGATCTATAAATGGGGAGATGTGTTTGCCAGCCAGCTAATTAAACAAAAAAGACAACAAATTTGAGGAATGTCTTTTTAAATGTCAACCCCAGATTCACAAAGCCAGGAGTTTAATTCATCCTGGGGTCACATTGGCGGAATCCACAGGATACCCTTAGCGACCGTGTTGGCCCTGTCCTTCTACCCCTGCCCCTACTCTGGTCCTACTCCTACTCTACTTTTCTACTCTACCCCTACTCACCATATCAACTTTACACCTGGGCCTTGCAAACCTTGGCCTGCGCGCCGCAAAATCCCCTGCCCGACGAATCCAGTCATCAAAATGTCCTGGCGATCGTCCACAAGATGCGCCTGGAGATACCTTGCGACGTGCGCTTTCCTTCCGGACGCAGTTTCGAAGATCGAACTGTTCCAATTTCGAAATTGGTCGTTCAGGACAAGGCTGGCTACCCCAGCACGTGGCACAAGGTCATCCGAACGGCCCAAACGAAGCACAACATGACCGTTAGCTCACTTGGAGACTTGGCCGAGGCCTCTCTCCACACGGGTCAAGCCTTGCTGCACTTCGTTCCGCCACCGAGCTTTCTGACTTGGACCACCTTCTGGCGGAATCAACATCTTCAAGTGCCAATTTTTGACATCACTTTGTTGCGATTGTTCAAAGATAGGGGCTTATAGCCCCAGTTACGAATCAGTTCCTAGTCCTATATGTCCTATTCCATCTTTTATATTATTTTATCATATGTCCTAATGTGGGTGAATGAATGTAACCCACAATTCCACTATCATATCTCCATTTACATATCACATAATATCACTGGCTGAAGTATACCCTCTGGTAAACTAACATAGCTATTAGAAAATTGCCATTTATAGTTGATTTACCCATAAAAAATGTGATTTTCCATAGTTATGTTAAGTTATGTTAGTTTACCAGAGGGTAATAATTCACCAACTTGAAAATGGCTGAAACTTGCAGATGGTTCCCCAATCCCAACCATGACGGAAAACAGTGAGGCAATTCATCCCCACAACTCTGATTTTTGACAAATCATCTACAGATGGACCGTTTTCATCCATTCTCCACAGCTATGTTACATTACCAGAGGTATATAATGGTATATGTTCATATGTATATATCTATATGTATATATCTATATGTAAATATTTAGATGTACATGTGATATATATATATATAACATATTATATATGATATACAAATATATATACACATACTGTAATGGTACATATATATATATAATTATATATGATATACATATATATACACATACTGTAATGGTATATATATAATATTATATATGATATACATATATATATACACATACTGTAATGGTATATATATAATATTATATATGATATACATATATATATATACACATACTGTAATGGTATATATATATATATATATATATGATCTATTTATGTATATCCTACTAGTAGTTACAACTTCTCGCTGCATATGATCCTCCAGTGATGCCTCCCTGGCTGCCGGACCATCACAGATCTCCGTGGCGAGGTGCAGCCATCGGTGAGCATCATCTACGTCCTGGCCGGGAATCTATTAAGTTACAACCATAGCCATAGCGGTATAACCAAAGGAAAACCATAGGAAAACCATAGGAACATGGAGGTTTACCCTCTAGTAAACGTTTAGAAAAAACTATGGAAAATCACCATGCTATTATTGGGTAAATCCACTATTTCGACTGGGCCATTTTCAATAGAAAACTGTTAGTTTAACAGAGGGTAACTTGGGGATAACCCATTGGTAGATATATCCTATCCCATGAAATGGGATATCATGAGATTTATCAACAAATATGGTGCCTTGGGCGTCAGGATTTATCAAGATTTATATTGTAATTAGTGGCACTTTTGATCTGGAAACCATTATTTTTTTTTCACCATGGGGTGACATCGGGTGCCCCATGTTCAGGCCAACCGATTTGACCAAGAAAAATGAAGAACACTGAGGATTTCGCTACCAAAAAATGTGGATTCCCCCACCTCAAATGGGAATTTACCAAAGGTTTCAATGGGATTATAATCCACTTAATTCATGGAATATACCCTCTGGTAATTTAACATAAGTATTGAAAATGGCCATAGAAATAGTGGATTTACCCATGAAAAAAATGTGATTTTCCATAGCTGTGTTGGTTTACCTGAGGGTGTCGTACTTTCAATCAGCTTCCCACCTTGGGCCCTACCTTTGCTCTGTTTGCTTCATTTGAGGTTTAAACCAATAGAAACACAGGTGGGAACAACCGAAATGGGGGCATGTTGGCTTTACAAACGCCCGAGACTTGAAACTTCCTCCATTTCTGGTCGATTCCTCCCAGCAAAAAACAGGTCAACATCAGAAACACACAACTCCGAGGCGAAGACACCTCAGAAAACAAATGGAAGTTTCCCAAGTCATGGGGGTACCCCCAGATCCTCCAACTTAGATCATGTCACTACAAGTTAGTATTGAAAAAAACATGGTGACCTCGGGACCCATGTTCAGAAACCCGTCCTCAAGGTGAACACAACTCTTGATGATCTGATTGAAGGCGCATACGTCCAAGTGCAATTCCTTCGCCTGGCGTAGACATTTGGCGGAGCACCCTCCTCCGGTCATCGAACGGTTTGCTAATGAAGCCATGGCCCATTTAGTTCGTTGATTTACCTATTTAAAGTGAGCATTTTCCATAGCTATGTTGGTTTACTAAAAGGTACACATGGAATAGTATCCACCGCAATATGATTATAAGATGTCACAATTTATAAGACCACGTACTATACTGGTATGAATCCAGATGCAGCATACGGAAAAATGAAATATTCCCACTTATAAATGGGTTATATATCAACACTTACTGGATGCATATCCAAGCACAATAGTCATCAAAACAAATGAACTCATGGAATTGGGAACATCTATTGGGTACCTCCCTGGCCATTTTCAAGGTGAAACCTGTAAATTTCCTTCCAACAAAGTCTTGGAATTTCAGCCGCCGAAAAGTTGGTTTGGATCCGTTCATTTCGGAAAACATTGGTGAGCGAGGCTTGGACCACGCGAAAATATGCAAATTTCTCAACCTCCATTGGCCAAAACCCATGGCCATTTAAAACGGCGGTAGTGCCCTTAGTGATTTCCATATCTATGACCTCACAAATATTTTTATGAATCAAAATTCCAGGTAGCCGGATGGTACCCTAAATTATAGCAGGTACAGCTGGATGGTTATTCCACCAATCATATGGAGGTGTCTAAACATGTGGGTTTCCCAAAACCATAGGTTTCAATACTAAACTGGCCTAATTTGGTTGATTTGGGTGTACCCCCATAACTCGGGAAGCCTCTATACGGTAATAGGTATCTTTACCCATCCCCATGTCCATCAAAATCATCTTACTGGTGCTTAGCAGGAAATGAGGGAATGATCCCAGTCATCACTAGTACTAATCATCCCCTTCCCCCATTCCCATCCATTCCCTACTAAGCACCAGTAAGAACATCATGTTCAAGAAGTGGAAAGGATTTCAGTTCAGTGTAGTCTTTCATAAAAATATCATCTCCATCAAAATCATTCCACACCTTGATTCGCTGCAGGTAGTTGTCCACGGGTCGCTTCTTGGCTGTTTTGTAGGCCGAAATCACCTACCAGTCAATTTTGGGTCCAACGGAAACGAACTGCCAATCCTTGGCCTATTGCCCGGGCTTTCCCTATAAGAAATGACACTTAAACCATCAACAAATAGGAGTTTCGTGGGATTTAATGGGATGTAAGAAGATTAACTCTGGATTTAATATGATTTAACTCTGGATTTAATGAGAGAATCATGTTAAACAATCCCCACCATGGTGGATGTAGGGGATGAAACCAGATATTTGGGACCATCAAACAGGGTGTTTCGAACGGGGGATGGGCTTCGACACCTGAAATCCCTACTGTGAATGGCTGCGAAATCCGATAAACCACCGAAAGGATCATTGAAACCCAAGGAATAATATTAAATGATAGAGATAAAAAAATAAGAACAAGATAAACCACCTACCAAGATAATAATAAGATAGCAGCTTTTAAATAATGAGACAAACCACCGTTTTCAACTGGTGCAGGATGCCTCGACCATCCATTACCCATCTGTGAGACATTGGGAACACATGAAATTGTGTCAAAGTACCAATCTAGTCGGTTGACCCGGGCAAGTAGGTCAGTTGTTTGTAACAGTGTGAACCAGGCTAGTAGATATCACTAGATATCCCCATGTGGCAAAAGATGAAATTGTATTCAAAGTACCCATACAGTCAGTTGATCGAGTTTGTAATGACCAATTCCGAACCATTTGAAGATGATATTTTCACTACATTCCACCATATTTCTAAGACATGATCTAAAAGTGACAGCCCCTTACAAGTAATATTCGCAAATGGTTGGGAACTGCATGGCATTGGTGACGTCCAGAAGTTGGGTGACCAACAAGAAATAACCACTGTTAGACATAAAATCTTTATAGATATAGATAGAGATAGAAACAGATAGAGATAGGAGAGATAGGGGAGAGAGAGAGAGAGATAGATAGATAGATAGATAGAAAGAAAGATAGATTAGATTCGAATAGATTAAATTAAATTAGATTAGCTTAGATTAGATAGATCGATAGATAGATAGAGAGATAGAAAGAAAGAGAGATAGATAGATAGATAGAGAGATAGAAAGAAAGAGAGATAGATAGATAGATAGATAGATAGATAGGTAGGTAGGTAGGTAGGTAGATAGAAAGATAGGTAGAGAGATAGATAGATAGATAGCTAGATAGATAGATAGATAGATAGCTAGATTAATTAGATTAGATAGATCAGATAGATCAGATAGATTAGATAGATTAGATAGATAGGCTAGAAAGGATCGATAGGATCGATAGGATCGATAGGATAGATAGGATCGATAGGATCGATAGGATCGATAGGATCGATAGGATCGATAGGATAGATAGGATCGATAGGATAGATAGGATAGAAAGGATAGAAAGGATAGATAGGATAGATAGGGTAGATAGGATAGATAGGATAGATAGGATCGATAGGATAGTTAGGATAGGTAGGATTGATTAGATAGATAGATAGATAGACAGACAGATAGATAGATAGATAAGATAGGATAGGATAGGATAGGGTAGGGTAGGATAGAATAGAATAGAATAGCATAGCACAGGATAGAATTGAATAGAATAGATTAGATTAGATTAGATAGATAGATAGAAAGATAGATAGATGTGTATATATATAAATAAATATATATATATATATATAAATAAATAATTTAATAAATAAATAAACAAATAAGTAAATAAACAAATAAATAAATAGACAAATAAATAAATAAACAAACAAATAAATAAATAAATGCATATCATATATATATATATATAAATTATATATAAAGATCCCAACCATGGCTATTTCAAGGCTTTTGCTCCAACTTTTGGAAGTTCACCAAAAATTGGATCCTCCAGCTGCACCAAGGCACCGTGGCGATGGAGTTGGGATCTGGCGCCGCGTGGCACACCATCCCTTGGTGCGAGCGGTTGGGGCACCGCATAGTCTATGGGTTTCCTGGAAAAAGTCGCTGGGTGCTGGCTTAAGGGATTCTTAATTATTTCCCGAATGCGTAGCAAGGGTTCCCGTTTTACTCTGGGGGTCTGGGGGTTGAGGGTGTTTTCGCTCGACGTTGCGCAACCGTTCGCAAATGTTCGCAGCCGTCCACAACCGTTCGCAAGTGTCCGCGTGAGGTCAGTATGGCCGTGCCTGTGGCGAGTTCTGCAAAAGTGGTCACTTTTGGAGGTTTCAGACGTCGTGTAGCCTCGTTTACGTGGCAGGCGTGGCACTTCGCTACATTTCAACATGTTTCATAACATGTCAAAATTCGTTTTGTCGGGCAGGCGCAATACTCTTGCAACGTTTTCAGAAGATGCGTTGCATTTTTGGTGGCAGGCGCAACGCTTTGGCGACCTCCATCGTCATTTCGCGTAGCAGGCACAGCACTTTAGACGTGTCATGTTACGTGTTTTTCACGAATCGCAATGTCAGGGCTGCGTCAAGTGGCGGCAAGGTGCAAATTGCATGGTGGGCGTGACAATTTTTTGAGATGTGCTGAAATTGATGGAAGCCTCGCACGAAACATCGATTTTGAGGTAGCAAATTTTGAGGTTCATAAGAAAACTCGCAGGAAAACGTCGATTTTGAAGCTACGAAGTGTGAACATATGAGGAAGTCTGGCGTGAAATGCTCGTTTTGAGGCTCCAACACGTCTCGTCTTGATGTTCTGGTTTTATGCTAGCGTCGCTGTGTCTATGGGGGAAGCTGCCTGTCCTTTTCGAAGGTGTCAAAGCAAGTTGTAATGTGATTTTGCTTGGCAGGCGTGGCACTTCGTGACATTCTCATCATGCGTCCGCAAACGTGCCGAAAGTATCCGAAAGTCATTTTGTGTGGCAAGCGCAATGCTTTTGTGTACTCTACACTCCACACTCCACACACTACACTTCACACTCCACACGCTACAATCCCCACTTTACACTTTACACTTTGCAATCCACACTTTACACTTTACACTTTACACTCCACACTTTACACTCCGCACTCCACACTTTACACTCCACACTCCACAGTTCACACTCCACACTCTACACATGACACTCCACACTCGACACTCTGTCAGAGACTCCACACTTTACACTCTACACTCCACACTCCACACTTTACACTTTACACTCCACACTTTACACTCCACACTTTACACTCTACACTTTACACTCCACACTCTACACTCCACACTCTACACTTTACACTCTACACTCCACACTCCACACTCTACACTTTGCACTCCACAGTTTACACTCCACACTCCACACTTTACACTTTACACTCCACACTTTACACTCGACACTCCACACTCTACACTTTAAACTCCACACTTTACACTCTGCACTCTACACTCCACACTTTACACTTTACACTGTGCTCTCCTCACTCCACACTGTACATTTTACACTCCACACTTTACACTGTTCAAAGAACTTCTTTCACAAAAGTGTTCTACGTGACTGCATTCGGGTTCGTGGGCTGCAATTGGTAATTTTTTTCCATATGAGATTACTTCAAAAACCAATGGATAAGGGGGAGCGATTCACCAAACTATGAATCCCCGAAGGACCATGCAGTTGACAACACTGAGAGGATCAGCCACAAACAGTCTCTATGGGAGGAGGTGGCACTGAGCCACTTGAGCCTTCAGGTTAGTGGATATTTATGGATTTTTCTGGTGTGATTTGAAATGAGTTAATGGGAATATAATCCACTTAATGGAGTATACCCTCTGGTAAACGTTTGCAGTTTGCGATTGAAAATGGCCATTGAGAAATCGTATGAAACCGTTGATTTACCCATTAATAACCGTTATTTTCCATAGTTGTGTTAGTTTATCAGAGGGGAACAGAAAATGGGGAACCAGGTGGAGCTGCGAATTGACTTTCCCAACCACATGGTGGAGAAAAATATATGATGATCAGATGTTGTTAGAATCAGTGGCCATTTTGGGAACCTAAATTGGAGGTACCTACCATCTGTAAGATACAAGGTCTATGCAAGTTTTGATACAGCCTCAAATGAATATGTAAGATGATGTTGGTCCTTGTTCCCATGTAGGCCAGCGGAGGTCCGTTGCGAAGCGTCATGTGTCGCCCAGCTCTTTGCGAAGCGCCCTGATGCGTTCCTCCAGTTGGTAGGAGTCTTTGATGCGCTGAAGGGTCTGGAGGGACTTCTCGACTCGCCTGTCGAGGTTCTGCTCTTCCCACCGCTTTCGCCACCCTTTCAGCTGGGGCTTCTTCACCAATGGATCACGCGCCATGACACACCTCATGAAAAATCCCAAACTAACTGTTGATTCACCAGGCTGGCTAGTTCTTCAAATGGGGGATCCCTGTATCCCCGTGGCCAAACAGCAGAAAATCGACGAGGCCAAGGGACTCTTCAGCCATTTTTCGGCGAGAACAGGATGTCCTGAAAGGGCAAAGGATCTGGATCCGTGAGCGGCAGAGCTGCTTACCCTCTGGTTATGACTAACAGCTTGCCATGGAAAATCACCATGCTATTAATGGGTAAATCAACTATTTCAATGGTCATTTTCAATAGCTATGTGAGTTTACCAGAGGGTAGATGATGTTAGATTCATGTAATATCCCATAAACATGGCTAGTTCGATTATGATTAAGTTGAGTTTTAAGTACTTATCAACGATATGCCCATAGTGGTTGAAAGATGTTAAACCTATTTTAGATGGTGGAATTTCAGTAGAGCTATTTCGAGCTAAATCCCTCAGGTCCATGGAGGCTCGCTGGAATTTTTTGACCCGTGGACACCCGGTTTGAAGTACACGAAGTGTGACGAATATTAATATAATATATATATATAGTGCATATAGCTATTATATAGCTTAATATATTAATATAACTATATATAATAGAACTATTCTAATTGGTGGTATACCTACCCCCCTGAAACATATGACAGTCAATGGGAAGGATGACATCCCATGTATTATGGAAAATAAAACATGTTCCAAACCACCAACCAGTATTGTTGTTTTTCTTGATCAGTCACCCTTCCGCGAATGATCCCCGTTGCTTCAGCACCGGATTCCCATTCTGGGTATTTCATAATCCCGAATAAACACCAGGGAGGCTCATAACCTCCATTATTACAACTAAGCAACCAGGCTTTTGGCCATGAATCATGGCAAATCACATGGCTTATCGTGATTTTCATTCATTTCCCCCATCAAAACTACTATGTTCAAATGAGGGAATAACATGATTTTACGACTATTTGATACATATATCATATTTTCCATATTTTTTCCATTTATCATCATTTTCTCCAGCCATCTCCATGTTCAAAACCCATTCTTGACCACCGGCCTAAGCGTGCCAAAGCAGTGATGCAGCTGTTGAAGAGGTTTCCTTCCAATGGCACCTGCGACAGCTCTGCAATCGGCGGCTCCGGAGTGACTGGTTTCCATCAATGGGAAAAAGGATGGTTTCTGATGGAATATCCCACAGGATGGTGCCCCCCAGTAATAAGTTGGTGTATAACCCCCATTAACTAGAGTTATATCTGCCATAAACCATAGTTATTTTAGTTATCAACCAACTTACCTAACGAACTGGGGCACCACCTTGTATCTGGTTGGTGGTTTCAACCCTTCTGAAAAATATGAAAGTCAGTTGGGATTATTATTCCCAATATATGAAAACATAGGTTCCAATCCACCAACCATTAACATGGATGATGAAAAAATGGGGTACCCCTACTATGGAAAGCCTCATGTTATCTCAAGGAGTCAATAAAAAATATAAACATCCATGCAATGTGGTGCCCCATAGTTAGCTAAGTTGGTTTATAACTCCCATAACTATGGTTTATGGCAGATCTTACTCTAGTTAATGGGGTTTATAAACCAACTGATAACTGGGGGGCACCATCCTGTAATCCACTTGTTCATCCCTGCAAGGAGCCCTTGCAACATTAGTCTGTTGGCATAAATCCATCAATGAACCCAAGATTTGTTTCCCCATCAAAACTGACATATTGAGTTTTTAGATGATCTTCATTTGTTTTCCCATTAAACCTCCATTTCTCTCAGGAAATTCGGTCATTTTCGCCATTTTCCGAAGATTTTCCCAAGATTTTCAGCCACACCTTGGCGTCAATGGCTCGTTGCATCCACACTTCCACATCCTCGATGCAGCTGATGTGCCTGGAGAGGCCACATCGAGAACCAAACTTCGAGAAATCTTCAGAAATCGCCTCTGGTTTTATTGGATTTCATGGGTGTTACCCTCTGGTTATGACTAACATTTTGCCATGGGATTTCGATGGCCCTAATCGAAATAGATGGTTTACCGTTCTTAAACATGGTGATTTTCCATGGCAAACTGTTAAATAACCAGATGGTAAAATGGGATTTTCAATGGGATTATCATCTACTTCATGGGATATATCCTCTGGTTTGTGATCAAACATGACGGGATTATGTTCCATTAAACACACCTTTCTGGCCGGTGAAACAACTTAGGTGTGATTCCCGTTAGTAGATTTAATAGGTGGCTCCAAATGCTTTGGACCCATATCTGAAGCAAACATCCCATCTGTGACTCAACTAAGTCTGGTCAGATGTAATGGCAGAATTGGGGCCGTAACTCCTAGAAAACGTGAGGGCCCCATCGACCAAAACTCCAAGAACAAGTCACATTTTTGAGCCATACTCAAATAGGAGGGTCAAGAAATGGGGAATGAAGAATCGTGAAACTAGCACTGTTGACAATGCTTGGAATAACCTAGAAATTGGTTGCAGGCACTCACTCAAAAACATGTCAAACGACAGCCTCTGCAAGTGAGTTCGACAATCCAAGAACATCATTGAAACCACAACCCAACATTGTAGCAAGCATCAATATCATACTCAAAACACCACACTATAACTTGGATTTGCTTAAGGGGTTCCCCCCCCCAAAAAAATATTGACTATAGATTCCGCCAATGGTGGATTTTCCATTGGGAAAATAAGCCAAATCACCTTAAACTTTAAACAAACCCATAATACACGATATGATAACGATCACTCCATCAATCCATGTTGATGCCCTTTTGGGTTCAGGGGTGTGTTGACCTCCGTGCCAGAGTCATCGCAGAGCTAGCGACATGTAGCGTGTTGACCATCAGCAAGGTATTACACTGGAGAAATCGAGGGAAAATATGATTCACCATTACTGGTTTCTCCATTGTAATACTGGTAATGTGACTGGTTTACCATTACCGGAGTGACTGGTTTCCATCAATGGGAAAAGGATGGTTTATGATGGAATATCCTATCTGGTTGGCGGTTTCAGCTCCTCTGAAAAACATGCTAGTCAGTTGGGATGATTATTCCCAATAGATGGAACAATAAAGACCATGTTCCAAACCACCAACCAGCGATTCACCATAAAATTTGGCTTTGGAACATGGAATAACCTCTGGTAAACTAACATAGCTATGGAAAATGGCCATAGAAATAGTGAGTTTTCCCATAAAACATGGTGATTTTCCATAGTTAAACGTTGGTTTACCGGAGGGTATTCCATTTTCCAATGACTTCGTGAACTAGCGAACACTGTGGCGAACTATGCGCAACCTCCTATTGTTCAGAAAGGACGAACCCATTGACATAAGGTGAGCCAAGCGTTCCGACGCCGCTTTGGGGCACCCCCCCAAAAAAAAAGGCCTCAGCTAGGATCATTTGGGTTTCTGAAGAATTTCGAGGTGTCCCAAAGGATTACAAAAGTCATGTGGGAAAACCATGGAAAAGTAACTTGGGCCCCGGTAACTTGGATCATTTTGGGCGTTTCCACCGGTTTTTTGGGATCACCTGGATAATGTGATCCCAGGATCTCATCTTCGCGGCACCATGTCAGCATGGGTCCATGTTGTGATCGTAGCTGGTTAGCTTGACTCCACCAGAGTTGTACCAAAGTTACTCAACGACCAATCAGTTCACCATCATTTTTCAGCCGATTTTTTGTTGCTTCAACTTGGTTCAACCGGTGCCCCTGTTTCCAATGACTAATTCCTTAGCCATCCAGTCGGTTCCCGGCCTCTCAGACCGCAGAAGGACTGATAGGCCGAAAATCCAATGGCGGGAGCCTGGTGCCAGTGATGCGAGGCTGAAGAATTAGGCTGGCGAAAGATTGGGGGATGGTAGGACGAAATCTTCAAACCATTCTAAATCCCCAATGAAGATCAATAACGCATAATAAAGTGTCAACTACTCCCAAGATATCGGGGAGTCTTATTTGATGAAAGGAACCATTACAATATTATTTTATCAAATACACACCTCCTGCCCCCAAAGTTCAATGTTGAGGTCAACTGAAGTGCGTTGGCCCCAATGGGTGAAAGAAATCAAGCCCCCTGTAGCACCACACTTGGCAAAACGGTGAAACATTGAGTTTTGGGCGGTGGAGGGAGCACTGCAAGCAGTAAGGCAACAGTCACCGCAAAGAACATGGCTGTCACCATGCTTTCATGGCTTGACATGGCTAATGGACAAAGGAGTTTCGAACCATGTCTGGTAACCAAAACGTTTTTGTTGATTGCTGACATCGTACTGGGTCAGTATTTCTCCTTCGCGGCTAGGGACACTAGCGTCGCGCGGAAATAGTTGTCCTTTGATGCGTCCACCTCAGATGCCGGCGTCAGAAACCTTTTGAGGATGAGGACAAGGGCATCCACCAGTCCTGTCCTTTGCTTTCTCGTAAAGGGGACACCGTGTTGTACAAGCCCCATGGCAAGCGGCAGACGAGCAGGGTTCGCCGCCGCGAAAACGTTCATTTCCCGTCTGCTCTTGGTGTTACCCAGGTATTGTAAACGCGTAAGCGTGATGTTCAGCTCCGGGTTGGCGAGGATAGGCTTGGGCCAATGCATGCTGGGTTCAAAGTAGTTAGACTGGGTCATGTGTTTCTCCACTAAATTGCCACAAAAGGCCCGAGCAATCGCTTGCGGAAGCAGGGCTCAATACTCTTGGGGGCAATCCGCTTGTACGCAAACTGGACCGCATTGTCAGTACGCCCGTGCATGACTTTCTCCATGAAGTACATGGCAAGGTTTGAATATTTTGTCCATCTACTGTAGTTGATTCTTAATAGTTCAACTAGATAACTATCGGTTTTATTAGTTCAATTGGATTGGATCTTGAACTATTTAACCTTTGATTTTTAAGCAGTGCTGTGCTACGGGTGTCTCCAAAAATGAGGTATACCGGTATACCCATAAGACTAAAATGGCAAACAGAAAGTAGGGAAAAGGGAACACGATGACAACCCGTCAAATTTAGGGATACCCTATCTTCAACCACATCCATATACACTGCTGGGGATGTATTCTTAATACCTTGGTTTTTCCTACTCGCCTAAAATATCCCTAAGACTGGACGTTCAGGAAGGAACATGGAGAGAGTAGGATCAAACATGGCTGGCGTATCTAATCAATAAACAAAATAAGATGGTTGGTGGTGCAATAATCATCTTGAAAAATATGCGTTCGTCAATGGGAAGGATGACATTCCATATATGAAATGGAAAATCACCATGCTATTAATAGGTAAACATAGGTAAACCATCTATTTTCATGGGCCATGGCTTCCATGGCTATGTTAGTCATAACCAGAGGGTAATCAATAAACAAATTAAACATAGCATGGAAAAACACATCTCATGACCAATCGCAGATACTATTCTACATCCAAGAATGGATATCCAATAGGATATTGTACCATATTTCATTGTATCATCTGGTTGGGGGTATACCTGCCCCTCTGAAAAATATAAAACAACATTCCCACCTGAATGGAAAAACAAAAATCATGTTCCAAGCCGCCACCCAGTAATTGATAAATATATTGCATCTTTCGCGCATTAAACCTACGGTGGATGGTTGCGAAATCCTGCACCAGTTGATAGATGGTTTATCCCATTATTTATAGGGTTTCAACCATCCTTTTGGTGGTTTATCGGATTTCGCTGGCCCATCCACAGTAGGGATTTGAGCAACAAGTGGGATTGTTTTACCAACCAGCCCCTTTTTTGCGCGGTGTCTAGTCCCATCCCCTGTTCGAAACACCCACATGCTTGATGGTCCCTTAAATATCTGGTTTCATCCCCTACATCTACCATGGTTTCTGGGGGTTGTTTAACATGATTCTCTCATTAAATCCCATTAAATCCAGAGTTAAATCTTATTAAATCCTATTATATAAGTCCCATGAAATCCCTATTTGTTAATGGTTTAATTGTCATTTCTCATAGGGGAAGCAAAAAGCCAAGGATTGGCAGTTCGTTTCCGTTGGAACCTTTTGACTGGTAGGTGATTTCACAAGAAATGCTTTGATTTGCTGCTTCGGAAACACCCTCCGGCCCTCCGGTGACACCGTTTTACCGAAGCGCCTACTTGCCGAAGCTTCAGCAGCAACTCCTGGAGGTCTCTTTTCGGTGGCAAGGGAAAAGAATAAACAGGGGATGGATAGCTTTCAACAGTGGGGAAGATTTACTAAGAAAAAATTGAATTGAAATTATTTGAACCAGAAATATGGTGAGTAATAGAGTTATGATCAAAAAGGATATGGGGGGGACCAGAAGTTCGCTAGTGTCGAGAATATGTGCAGCATCCGCAAAAAAGTGGTTGACGGCTTTGGACACCTGGAAATGATGAAGTACATAGCATCCAAACATCGGAAAAGCCTTTCCATCTCTGGATCCGATGACACGACGGTGGAAAAGCCACTTTTCCTGCTCTTCCCAGGGAAGTTTTCACACCAAGATAGCTGATCTCAAGCGGATGAGATCTTCCACCCATTCACCGGAGGATCGTCTTCTGGATCGCAAGGGGAAGATTCACCATAGTTACAGATGGGATAACCGATTGAATGGACCCTTACCAGGGTTACGAAGCAAATACTAAGTGGAGCGATCCTCTAAGCAACGGTATAAAACTGGGAGGTTTCTCCATGAAACAGGGAAAACTCATTGCCGTCCTCAGGTATCCATGACCCATTCCCTGTCATTCATGGTTAACCTTGGATACCATCATCAAGGGGAGAATGATCTACATTTGTAGTTGGTTTAAACATGCTATTCCCCCCAAAAGGGGGTTTCTTGAAATGGTAAATCCCAAAGTCACCATAGGATTCAATACTAACATGGTCATGCATGACTTCGATGATTTGCGGGCACCACCATTTTAGGAAACCATCATTTATTAGTTATACATTAGTTATACTTATATCGCCATATTTTTCATGGTAAAACCATGCGAAACCCCCTACAGGATGGGCGCCCCCTAGTTATAAGTTGGTTTATCACCCCATCTAAACATATTTATAAGTCTCATACACCAACTTGTTAGTATAGTAACTTAGCTAACTATCTATTTTTTCCCCATCCTGTATGAAATCAGTCATTTCCTCCAATTTTTCATGGCCAAAGCGTGGAAAGGCCTCGATCCGTTCCAGCTCCAACTGCCGGAAGAGGGCCACCAAACCACCCGAGATCTCAGCAGTTGGCCAACTACTGGAGAAATGGTCCCATTTTGCATGATCTTGGATAATTTAGCTATAAAAAATCTGATTTCATGGGTTGGTAGTGGAAAATCACTGAACTAACCAAGGTTTATAGCTGGTGAAATTCCTCGGACAATTTGCTTGGGGATTTTCCAGCAAGCCATGGAGCTGATTACGGAAGGATGGGTACATTTACCACTCCGCAATGGGGTTTGGTGGAACACAACAACCTCAGACCCAACTGGCCAAAATCACTTAGACAGAGTGATTTTTGCATGGGAAAGTGGTGAGCAATGGTTTTGGAGTAGCCCGAGTTAAAGACATGTCCAAGTAAATGGAGGCCTTATCCGTAAGACAAACATATTTATGTACATTGGAAAAATGGTGGATTTAAACAAGAAAAATATGGAGGTGTCACCAAGACAAATAATACAGTACAGTATATATATATATACATGACGGGTTTGTAGTTGTTTGTGCCGTAACTAATTAAGTGACAGGTCAAGCATGTTACGACCGAGCTAAACCTAGAATATCTCCGTGAAAATATATCGATTTTATGATTACACAAATAGATAAACTTGGAAAAGTGTGGCATAGTACAAGTACCATCGAAAACTTGGGGATTTACCATGAGTAATACGGGGACTTTGTTACACTCTTCCACACATTGGATCTATGGTGGGATTATCAAGAGTTGGACGGACAGACATATACCTATTCGTAACTGGGGGGCCCATGTTGCAGGAACGGAATGGTTTTATGAGTAAACACAATGATTAACCAAGGAACTTAGGAATACCCCAGTATATATATATGGTACACCCCCCTGCCAAGATCAGTGGCAGGGGGGTTGTAATTGTGAGGTAAGTTTCTCATAGGGACCGATCTTGGGGGGGGGTGTAGCATATATATATATATGATATATTCATTAGCTACTGTGTGTATATATATATAGACATACACATATTGCTACTATATACGTATATACATGTACATGTGCGATTATATATGTGGAACACGTATGGACAAAGCATATCATGACCGTTGTGGGCAATCTTCCCAAGTTCTTTCTCAGAAATCGTCTCCGAGGTGCCACAGAAATAGGACATTCCAACATCTTCAGAACCAACTCTTCTGCCTCGCAGGTGGAACGTCAGATTTCCCCACAAACAACACATGGCGTGCTTTTTTTTAATGGCTAGTTTGCTTTCCAAGCTTCAACTCTTCGATTTATCGATCCTTGCAAAACACTTCCTTTTGAATCTGCCTTGGGGTTGCCACACAGTATATATATATATTATATAATATGTATATCTCTATGGGATTGTCGAACAAGCCACAGAAGATGGCCATTTTAGGGCCATGAAACCATGGCGAATTTTCGCTTGCTGCCATGGCAGTTGGAGATTTTCATAGTGGGGCTACCCCTTTATCGCTGGATGTTTGAGAATGGAAATTCCCATTAGAATGGATGATTTCCTATTAAAATGGAGGGTTTATAATGGAAATTCCCATTAAAATTGATGATTTGGGGGTACCACCATTTATTCAACTCTTTCTCTCATTTTTGCTGTTGTTGACTGCTCAGTTGACTTTTGCAGTTCTCTCCACAGGTTTGGATGGTGACACCCCACACAGAAAGAGTTGGATACAGCATCTTCCATGATTTCATGGCTACCCCCTGGTAAACAAACGAAACTATGGAAAATCACCATTTTTAATGGGTAAATCCACTATAAATGGCCATTTTCAATAGCTTTTTGTATGTTTACCAGAGGGTAGCAACTAAGCCCATGCACACCATTCACCATTTGCTTTACCCAGTTTTACCCAGTTCCGCCATGTCCCCAGTTCGGCTCAATCCCCCTTTCTGGCAACAAACAGTCTCCGATCCTGGAGTAACTTTTGCTGCTGCAAATCGCGATTTTACTGGTGGCAAAAGTTGGTAATCTATTAGATATCTATAGATCATTTTCCCAGCAAAAGCGTCCGTTGTCCATATGCACGTTGATTTATCCGGGGGCAAAGAATCAATCCCACCCTTTCCTGAAACAAATCCAATCGTTCTCCACACTAGCAGGGCAAATCCAAATTCTTTGTTGCACTAATTTCATCTAATTTCATCAGTTCTAGTTACTCAAATCCCATTTGTTGATAAGTAAATCACCATTTGAGGTGCAGGAATCCACATTTTTTGGTGGCTAAATCCCCAGATGTTATTACCCTCTCGTAAACATACAAAAAGTATGGAAAACCAACTATTTCTATTGGCCATCTATACCATAGCAAACTGTTAAATCCCCAGATGTATTAGTTCATAGCACGTCATCGGCCTCCACCATCCGAACTTCTTTGATCAAGGCATCCACCACCAACTGAGAGCGGCCGCAGCCCAGCGGTGGAAAGTTTGGATGAAAATCCACTAGTTGTAGATCATGGGTCATTAAATGTCCCCATTGAACATCACCCAACCATTAGGTATATGGTCTATTAGAGTCTATAATGGCTACTATAAGGTGATGTCCAATATTCCCAAAATGGGACAGTTACCAACCCCTGTAGATGATTTTCCTAAGAAACCCATTTCATGTTTTTCCACATCTATCTTAGTTTGCCCTAGGGTAAGTGGTGAATCGTTTATCCATAAAAGATAGATGGGTTGAACACCATAAATAATCAAAGTTTGCCCCATTCATTAGCTTTTCCCATTTATAATCAAAGTTCGTTTATCCATAAATGGGAAAAGCTCATGAATGGGGATGTACTTGCGATCGGCTGCACCACTTGCGAAGTGGGATGATCTTAGCGGTAGTCAACTGTTAGATGGGTTGAAGCCAAGTTGCAATTTTTAGACTAGGTTACCCTCTGGTAACTTAACATAGCTATTGAAAACGGCAATTTATAGTTGATTTACCCACTAAAAATGGTGATTTTTAACAGCTATGTTAGTTTACCAGAGGGTAACTGTTGGGCTGCACAGGGTGAATATATCTATAGTTAGATGGGTTTATATATCCAACTCATTCCTAGGGGGCATCCAAATGGTATAAGTCTGAAAAGTGGAATTTGTATCATGAACAATGATGGTGAATTTAATTACATGGCTTCAGTTCAGTTCATCTTGGAACCTGCTATTTCCGCAGCATCGAAGCCATCTCAGCCTTGCTGTAGCACCATCAGTGAGGTTCAAGGCCTCCGCATGCGGCACCTCATGCTCCGGTGGCACTTCTCAACGCCGTCAGGCAAGAAGTCTCCGTTGGAGAACACCCAGTGACGACCAGGCGCCCGCTTCTTCGTCCCACGGACGAAGGGCCGGCTTGGATGGCGCACTCGGACTGTGTCCGACTTGTACGTGCCCAGATGTTGGATGGTGCGATCAAAGGTAATCCAAGGTATAGTTCTGGGGGTAATTTCTATCCACCACAAACATGTTGACCCTGCTTGCGCATCCCACTTGGCCAATTCAGATTTAGTTTCCCAACTGGGATTATATATCCCATTCAAAAAAAGAGAAAACCTAAACTATGCTGCTGCTAATCGCTGCGAGCCAGTTGATGAAAGACATCATTTAGAAACATATAGGAACCTCATTAAATCTAATCAACATGTATTCACCAGATTCGGAATGAAGGTTTTCCAAAACCATTCATTTTAATAGATTTTTCCAGTATAAAGCCTCCATTTTGGAGATCCTCCATGTATGGAACCCCCCAAAGAAGTGAACGAAGACATCTTCAGATGGGATTTCCAATCAACACCAATCCCCACCTGAAAGCTCTTGGGCGAAATCTGTCGCCCGTTCTTCCTCAAGACTTGAAGCCAACCGCTGGCTCGCGTGACATCTACGTCCGCACAAGCCTTGGAGCGGGTGGTTTTTTTTGGGGTTCGTGACGCTGTGATCAAACGTGACAGTGAAACATCCCCATATTTAACGTGCAAATCATCTATCTGGGCAAATGCTATTCCCTCGTTTCATATCACTTTGGGAGATTTTTTTGGGTTGGTCGTTCAGACTTCGGTTGCGATTTGAATGACTGGCGGTAAATTGTCCAAGAGTGCCTGCTGCCGTCCTCGGCCCGATACAAGTGGCAATACTGTACAACCTCACAAAGCCCAAAACCATCCTAGAGAGGAGGAATGGAAACTAATGGGAACATCACCATTTTGAATGGGAATGGACGGAATGGACATTGTGAATGGAGGTCTGAGAGTGCATCTTCCAAACCACAATTGAACACAAATGCAAATAACTCCCAATAATCATTGGATTGGATTGGTTTAAGGGAAAGTTTACAGGAAAACCCCCCTGCCATGATTTCTCATATGAGTCAAGACAGCAAATATATCGGTCAATATTCGCATAACATGATATTTTTCTGTTGATGAATCTCCCATAGTTTTCCCAAAAAGAAACTCACATAGAAACTCCCAGCTTTCTACACTTTTCATCAGATAGTAAATTAACAGTTCGACCCTGCCAGTTGTCAGGATTGGAAGACGAGTTTCCACTATATTTTTTGTCATTTTCAGGGTCGAACTGTTAATTTACCAGAGGGTAAATCATCCATAACTATGGAACATCATCATTTTTTATAGGTAAATGAACTATTTCTATGGCCATGTTCATCCATTGTCAATCATTTACTGGTGAACTCCCACATTTCTGGTTCCGAGATACTGCGATCAGGCTCTGGGTGGAAGGTGTCGACAATTCATGCCTTGCACGTCCGCTTCCCGCCCAAAAGTTGCGTTGGCTCATTTGCTGAAGGAAAACGGGTGAGTTTTTGATGGGGATTCAGCAACAAAAGAGCGAATATCATGAACTATCATCAAGTACCCTCTGGTAAACGTTTACATAACTGTGGAAAATCACCATGCTATTAATGGGTAAATCCACTATTTCGACTGGGCCATGTTCAATGGCTATGTAAACATTTACCAGAGGGCAACTTAGCTAACTTGCTCAAGATCACCGAAGATAACAAAGTCTTCCGAATCCCCCCATTTCAGCATTAGACATCTGGAAGACCATTGGTGCGACGCTCATCGAATCCAGGATACAGATACAAGGTGAGGCCCCACAGATATGCTTGTTGGTTCAAACAGGCCCATGAAAGCTATGGCTCTATTCCCCATAGATCAATTTTAATTAAGGGAAAATTTGCAAGAAACCCCCATATTTCATGGAACATCTATGGTTTCCGGTTAAGATTTTCCCTTGAAAAAAACCATAAAAGTCCAACAGTCAACCAAGTTATGTGCGTCAACTTAACTGTCGTTTGGGGGCCTCACCCTTTATGGATTTGTCAATGGGGTGCCCCCAATTCCAACGGGTTATCCGCCATTTTCAGACATACCCATGTGGATCTGTCGATGGGGATATTTTTTGGTGCAAAAAAAAGGATATACAAAGCCATATACCCTCTGGTAAACGTTTACATAACTATGGAACATCACAACTTTAACGGGTAAATCAACTATTTCTATGGGCCATGGCTTCAATAGCTATGTAAACGTTTACCAGGCCGGATAACCAATTTGATATGATATTTGGCTTGGTGCCCATCAACTACTGTTCAACCACCTGTGTCGGGATGTGTCTCAGCCTAAGGCGCTTTGGCCAACACCTCATGCATATTTGATCGGATATTCTGTGATATATGTTATATCCATGAGACATTTAATATATTTCTTGTATATGATATGCATTGTTATATCCATTCAAATCATGATATATCAAAATACATATTGCTATATCATTGATTGTCTATGGATATAAAACTAAAGAAATGGAGGTTTCCAATTCATTAGACCATGTCAATATTGAACCCATGGTGACTTGTTGATCCACCATTTTAAGAACCCCCAAATGATGTTATATTATGTTCCTAAGTCACCATTTTAAACAGCTAGCTTAATGATCACATGTTGTATATCATATGTTATATCCATTGGATATTTGCTATATACATATGATACGTATTGTTTTATATCCATCTATAATATTTACCATCTGGTTATTTAACATAGCTATGGAAAATTCATTCTAAATGGAGGTTTATAGCTGGAAAAATCATCTATAAATGGGCCATCTATACCATGGCTATGTTAAATAACCAGAGGGTATATGTTAATGGTCAACGATCCAACAAAAACATCTGATTTCCGAGTCGATTTCCGAGCTCCCAGCCTCGCCAGTCGTAGAAATTCCTTTTCCGCACAGTGGAACTCTGCTTCACGCAGCTGACGCACGACGCGCGCCACCTGGCCATGAAAAAGCATGGCGTCGCATGGTGTAGCTGGCTTGGTCCAACTTTTTTACGGAGCCGAAACCGCCCAAAACCTACAGATTTAACCATAGATTGATTTAACCATAGGATTTAAGATGATTAAAGATGATTTACCATTTAACCAATCAAAAATAGGGATTTAAGCATCGATTTAAGCATAGACAATTGACAATCGAGATTCAACCCCCTCTGAAAAACGGGATTTAAGCATCGGAAATAGGGGAAAAAAACAATCAAAATACTGGGATGTAAGCATTATGTGGTCTGGATTCAACAATCTGAAAGTTGTGGGTCTATACGAAAATAGGGGATTGCTGCGAACGATTTGTTCTTATCATAGCACAAGATATGTTCTCAGCCATCATTTTTTGGATAATGATTGTATTTTCAGACAAAACCATATACCTAGTTAACCAACCTAAAATGGGATAAGCACCATATTGGCTAATTATATAGCTTTTTCATGTTTTTTTCCAGAAAAGGGCATGTCCATGTGGGCTTTAACCATCAGCGACTGGACTAGGACTGTGCCATCCAAGGGACCTGGAGGATAGACCTTGGAGACGATCGGACTACCCGGCCTGGTAAACATTTACAAAAAGCGATAGAAAATCATCATTTTGAATAGGTAAATCAACTATTTCTATGTGGTATTTTCTATAGCAAACTGTTAGTCACTACCAGGCCGGGTAGTTGCTTGCAATATCTCCAGACTTGTCGGTTAGACAAATCTCCACCTTCGGGGATCTGAAACCAGCGACCGACCGTTTTTTTTTCATCGTTGGGGATCATCAAACAACATATTTCAGCTGAAAACAACAGATCCCTGGAACCACCAACCAGTTTTACTGGCGATGCATCCTCATCCTCCCATTTTTGCTACAGTCTTGCTTACTTTGAAATCTGATTTTCATTGCTTCAATGCCCAACAAATCACGATCGTTGCAAATCAGATCTTGAGTTTACCATGATTTTTACCATAGTTGCTATAGCTTGTAATTTTTCCATGTTTTGCAGATCTATTTTTGCAGTTTTTTGCCCATAGGGACCCAGCATTTTCGCCCCATCAGCCCATGATTTTTGCCTGCGCCTCTTCATCTGGCAAGCACCTGGTGATGTCACGCCGGGATGCTGTTAAGCGGATTTAAGCCATTTCTATCTGGTTGCTAAAAAAAATGGTATAAATATGGTCTATGGTGATTTTTTTTGCTCTTTTGATGCTTATAACATCTTATAACATATCAACACTACCTATTGGGCTGAGATTTCACCCAGTTAATGGGATATAGGTGCTATGGCAATGGGGATATCCTGAAAATAACGAACTCCATATGAGATATAATGGGGATATACTGGTTGATATGACAGATTGCTTCAGATTGGTGAATTTTGCTGGATCTATGGTGGTTAGAACTTATAACATCTTATAACTATTGGGGGTGGGATTGAATCAATAACCCATAAATTTCCATAAGGACATTACCGGGAACCATGGTTTTTAACCGTCAACTATTTGGGGTTTCCTGCAGAATTTCCCATCATCTGCTTCCGGGAAATCAATTTGGGAAGATAGAACCTGATCATATGAGAAAAAACAATCTGGTCACTTTTCCGGATTACATATTCACCCCGCTTCGCGTGGGGTGGCCGCCCACACCGCTAGTTTATTTCGGTCCGTGAGAGGGGCTAAGGGTGGTTTTCCCCCGTGGGGGCTCCCCAAGCTAAGAATTTTCACTTTCCCCCCCCGTGGGGGCTCCCCACTGCTAGGGAATTTTCACTTTTCCCCCCCATGGGGGCTCCCCAAGCTAGGGAATTTTCACTTTTCCCCCCCGTGGGGGCTCCCCAAGCTAGGGAATTTTCACTTTTCCCCCCCGTGGGGGCTCCC
>Ga0126342_10000444_pt1 | contig 44389 bp, 30 predicted proteins | sample Cyp1metagenome_FD_92528 | JGI IMG/M metagenome (GOLD analysis project Ga0126342, IMG submission 92528) | Coral microbial communities from Lord Howe Island, Old Settlement Bay, Australia - Cyphastrea 1 metagenome | ecosystem: Host-associated > Invertebrates > Cnidaria > Coral ...
CTGGAAGTCGCGGTTGAGGTCCGGCAGTGCCCACTGCGATCTGCAACTCGCGGTTGAGGTCCGGCAGTGCCCACTGGGATCTGGACTGCGAGGAGGAGGCGGCGGGTGAGGAGGCGGAGGAGGCAGAGGTGGAGGAGGCGGAGGAGGAGGAGGAGAACAGCTCTGATAAAATCTAACAACCCTCACCTGGCAGGTGGGGAACAATGGAAAGAACTGAAAGGACCAACAAAACTGTGGCAATAACCCAGAAAGTGAGCAGTCAGACACACTAATTGTCAAACAAATAGCAATCATACATAATCATAATATTACGAATGACAATAAGTAATGATGATAAATAGCGATGATCTTAATAGCAATAAAAATAATAGTACGTATATATATTGGTGCATCTAACATATCATAAGATATAACAGAAATAATAATACAATAATAAATGAGTAAATAAATAAATATATATATATAGATATATATATAAATAAATAAATAAATAAATAAACAAACAAAGAAATAACATGAAATAACACTACTAACAAAGATAGTAAAAACAAACATACAACAATACAAATAAGAACCAGCCTATGATATACCTTTGAGGACCATGAAGGGATTGCCTTTAAGCCTGCTGTTTGGATGGTTCCATAATTTGGAGCCAGTATGACACATAGCGTGACTGGCAGCAAGAAAAACTATAGTTCACTACCCCTTAAATGAGCTATACTGTAAATGACCTCACACCCTCACCAAGGACCACTCTGACACTTGTTGGCCTCTCACAGACTCACAGGGCCACAGTGTCACACATTTTTCCGACATTGCGGCCTTGTTTGGTTCACAATATTCAAACCGAGTGTTGGTGACGTCCCCAATCAACATCCAAGGACTGTCTGGGTCAAATTGAAGACAGTGCAAAAGAGAAAAGTTTTTATCATCTGCATACTAAACAATCCAAATTTGTAATATTTGACTTTGATTCAAACCCCAAAAAATGCTCCTCAACCCTCCAAGACAATCAAAAACATGGGTAAAAGCTATACCAGCATGTTACCAGCAGGGTAGCATACCATTGAATTCCGGTAAACAAGTATAAGAATCTACCATATGAAATACGTATGTACATAAAGATTGTATGTATGTGTATATATATATATATATATATATATATATATATGTATGTCTGTCTGTCTGTCTGCCTGCCTGCCTGCCTGTCTGTCTGTCTATGCATGCATGCATGCATGCATGTATGTATGTATGTATGTATATACATACAATCATATACTGTATGTATAATAGATGATTTCCACAGGTGATCCAATCCCCCCCAACCATTGAATACCCTGCTGGAAAGCATGTCTTTAGTATTCGATCTGTCCGTTTTGGGGGTTCCGTATCCGTGGTATTGGTTTTGTGTTTGGGGGATCAAATGCCCCAACTATTGATTACAGCAGCTTCCTATTGAACAGATTTGAACATGATAATTTTCCATAGCTACTGTTTCATGTTTTTCACCTATCAACTGGTGCAGGATTTCTTCCATCCACTGTTTTTTAATCAAATCACCATTAAACTCCCATCAAACCACCATGTTCCCCATGGTTTCTCCATTAGATTTAAGCCCCTGGGCTTCAAGTCATCCATTTCAGTTGCAAGGCACGTCGACTGAGACCACTGTTCAGCAGGCTGGAACGATGTCCGCCCACGGCTTTCAGCACATCAGCCTGACCTCGGTGGAGTGGCGCACCATTGGAAAAGGGGCTATCATTTTATATATAATACATATATACAATATATATATATATAAATAGGAAAGGGAATTTCCTATTATTATATATATATTGGAAAAGGGAATTGCAATTGTTAAATAAATAAATAAATATATATATATATATACACACAAGTTTTTTTTATAGTTTTTCCTAAAATGGGGGATTCCCAAAACCCATAGGTTTGACTACGAAAATTGTCCAATGTTGGATGGTTTGGGGGTAGCCCAATCCCTTGAGATCATCCATAGTTGAGCCACAGATTTTTTTGCTAAGAAAAAGGGATGGTTCTACAAGTAAATAGACCAACATATAGCCTATATTTATGACTAGAACTTGTAACTTTGATTTATAACTAATCTGATTTATAACTAAAAGAACTGGTATCCTCTGATTTATAATTTGCAACTTATCCCTATATGTATGCGTGAAATGCCAGGTTGTTATTGCCTTCGATCACGCTTTCTTGATGACATGTCTCAAACATTTATTTCTTTATGTCTCAAGTTCAACTATATACCATATATTGCCATATATCATATATATATATATATCAAATATATGTTAAATGGCCTATCCCCATCAAAACCTCCCCTTGTGTCCCAGCTGCGATGCAGCTGCTGCAGCTGTTCGTTGATGAAATCCCTCCGGGAATTCTCCCGGCGCGCCACGGTGGACGGTCGACCTGGGCCGTGACCCATCCCGCCCTGGTATATACATACATATATATATATATATACATATACATATATACATATATAGGCTCAAGGCTGGGGGTTCCCCAGGGCTTCCAGGAACCCTCAGTCTTGGGATGTACTATAAACGTCGTTATGGTATAGAGTTGGGGGGGTGGGTGGGGGTGTAATAACGTCAAGTGGACTGCGTTGGTAACTGAGATTTGTTGAAACCTTGAGGATGTTGCTTCGTTGAATCTGTTGTTACGTTGCAAGTTTTGTTGTTGTTCACAGAGGGGGGGTGGGGTGGGTGGGGGGGTGTAACAACGTCATGTGGACTACGTTGGATTGAGAGCTGTTGAAACCTTGAGGATGTTGCTTCGTTGAAGCTGAAATTGCAACGTCAAGTTTATCCGGGCTGAAATTGAAACTTGGACTGATCGAAAAATTTCATAGAAGAGCATAAAACACTGTAAAATACAGTGTAAAAACAACATTTTCCATATCCATACAAATAAAATGCCTTTGTGGACGTGAAGATGAAAAAGATGTCATGTTCAGTTCGTCCATGGTTCTCCAGTGAATTATGAAATTTTCTAGTTATCAACAAAACGACCAAAAATGCATGAAACCGCACTTCCAATGGTTAGCATGTTGCACACATGTTTGGCCATCCATCGAAGATGTAAATTTCTCATTTTTCTGCGCGGACAAACGTCAAGTTTATCCGCGCTGAAGTTGCATCTTGCGCTGATCGAACAATTTCAGAGAAGAGCATAAAACACGTGTAAAAACAACATTTTCCATATTCATACAAATAAAATGCCTTTGTGGACGTGAACATGAAAAAGGTGTCATGTTCATTTCGTCCATGGTTCTCCAGTGAATTATGAAATTTTCTAGTTATCAACAAAACGACCAAAAATGCATGAAACCGCAATTCCAATGGTTGGCATGTTGCACACATGTTTGGCCATCCATCGAAGATGTAAATTTCTCATTTTTCTGCGCGGACAAACGTCAAGTTTATCCGCGCTGAAATTGCAACTTGCGCTGATCGAACAATTTCAGAGAAGAGCATAAAACAATATAAAACACTGTAAAATACAGTGTAAAAACAACATTTTCCATATCCATACAAATAAAATGCAATTGGCTTCCGGGGAACCCTCAGCCTTCACCCTATCTATATATATATATATGGAACTTCATGGGTAAAACTGGTTGGAGGTCTACCTACCCCTCTGAAAAATATGAGTCAGTTGGGATGATGAAATTCCCAATATATGGAAAAATAATCCAAATGTTCCGAACCACCAACCAGATATATATGTATATATAATTATATCATACTGGAACCCAATCGAATGGCTACATCATAGCCAACCCAATTTATGGAGATTTCATCAAAATCTGTGATTTAACCAATCTTTATATATTAATATATATACATACACCATATATAGATATAGTGGGGGATTTTTTTCCCCCGTGGCTGGGCCCGTGTTACCCCTTTGGGATTTCATGGCTATTTCACCAAGGCTTGAGCCATCTCTTGGAACCCGCTTTTTGACATCACAGGATTTGTTTCCAGCCAAGTTGAGGATTTCACAAAAGCTCGTGATTTCACCAATGGACATATTTTGTTGGGGAGTGGATAATAACAGACCATGGTTTCCGGTGAATATATGTTCCGTTAAACGTATAAAACCAAAGACGACCCATGGGACTGATAATGATAAAAACATTGCCAATGAAGTTGCCCAGAATGATTCATACAGTGGGATTTATAGTAAACAGTGTTTCTACTATTCTACGATTTTAGTTTAGTATGATTGCAATCGTTGATAGTCAATACTGACAATAATAAATACGCATGCTATCTATAATACGCACAATTTGTTGTATTCATGTTCAATGAGTGGGGTTGAACCATCAATGGCTTTTCTCTTTGACCAGATTCATGTAGGCAACTCTCAATTCAATGGCTTCATTCATGGCCAATTTGTGGATACTTAGCATGTTCTTTCTTAGTTGCTTAGGATCTGTCCCTATTTGCAAAAGATGGGCGAAGTTGTGATCATCCCCTCAGTTGACCCTTGACTGAGGGCATGCATGACACCTATCCAATTCTGGGTTCCCAATAGAAGCGGCAAAACATCGTTGGATAATCGATGTACATCTGGTTGGTGGTTTCAACCTACCCCTCTGAAAAATATGAGTCAGTTGGGATGATGAAATTCCCAATACTGTATATGGAAAAATAATCCAAATGTTCCAAACCACCAACCAGATATATATATAATTACCTTCCGCCTGGCCGGGAAATCTCAATCTTTAATCAAACATTCTATAAATCGAGTGATCCCGATATGAACCGTCCGATGAAGAACCTGTATGGTAATAATCTCGACCTAAATTGTCAACAAACAACTATGAGGACATGAACCCAAGCAAACAAAGTATGTATATGTACTTATAATATATATATATATGTATTGTATATGTATATAAATATGAAATAGCCAACAGTAGTTGGAATATAAACAAATAAGGGGCATGTTAGCCTTCTTGTCTTAATTCAATACAACAGTGTATTGGCCCTAGTTACAATCTTTTTGGGACAATTTTGTATTGCTTCTAAGGATAGCAGTTGGCATTAACTAAATCAGCATGATTCAAGGGTACAAGCACCTCCCCACTCTATTGTCTGTAGACATCAATACTTAAACCGTTTTGATTTGAGCAGAACATCCTATTCTACATATAGAAACTAAAGGAGCCAGTGCCTCTTCAAATCCTGACATATCTGACCATTCAACGCCTTTCCCTTCAGCCAACTACGTGGTGTTCAATCACTGTGTATTATCCACAGACACAATCTGATGTCCCCGAATCATCTTATGATTTCCCATGATTCGCCATCATTCCTTTCCTTTCACCCACAACCCCATCCCAACCTCTTTTGACTCTTCATTTCTCTGAGTTGTTTTCATGCTAACAAATAAGTAGGGTACACTCCCATAGTAAAATGAGGTTTCCCCCGTGCTCTAATTTGATGGCCTTTGACTGGGCCCCCATCCACCATTTTGGACAAACCAGAGGGTTAAATCACGATTTTCTGGATTAAATCCCCATTTCATGCTATTTCTATATCGATAAAATGCCGCTTTCGATGGGTTAAAGTCAATCTGTTATGGCGTAAATCATCCCAAATCCATATTGTCATTTTTGAAATAGATCAATATGTATACATATATATATATATATTCATATATATATATACATACATACATCAAAAACTCCCCATGTGCGTTTCCACTTTCACCCCTTTGTTCACCACGTCGCCGGTGGGTTTCCGCAGGGCGCCCTCCGAGCTGCTGCCGATGCCGCCGCTTCGGCGTGGCCGCAGACCGCCAGTGGACGCCATAGCGCCGGCGCCTCGACGCTCCTTGAGCTCTGGAAGGCTGCTGTCCTGCGGCGTTCGATGGTTTTTCTGGTGGCGAAGGCTATGGTTAACTAGGATTCAATGGTTAGTACTACTAGGATTCAATGGCTAATTATGGGTTAATTTTTTAGTAACGGTTAAATATGGTTAATGGTTATTGATGATGAATACTGGATTAGTGGCTAACAATGGTTTGGTGGTTCACTGGTAACTTTCAACTGAGCAATAATGGTGAATAATTTTAATGGTTGATCATGGTGAATAATGGTTAATAGTAGTTAATAATGGTTAACTAGGATTCATGGTGATTATGTGGATGTTTAATGAGGGTACCCTCTGGCGTCATCAAACATGGCTGGCTGGGCAATTCCTGATCAAAATGAAGGGTTTGAGTGGGAAATTCATCTGTAAATGGGGGGATATCCCATTGGCATGTCTAATTGCCGAAGGGTAACTTAGGATTCATGGTAATTGTATAAGCTGCCTTAGGTTGTCTGGAATTACAGTATGGTTATTTACTATACAGAACTAGATAACTTATATAATTCCAACTAGAATTATGGTGGTCATAACTAGACTATATAGTCAATGGATGTTAATGGGTGTTGGTGAAAAACGATGGAGGGTTCATGGAGGACGTTAGTAATTAACCATGTTATCACCATTTTATCTGATCACCATTTCATCACCGAAAGAAAACACTAGAGTAATTTAATACAAAAACCACACTTGTGAAGGTTATATTCCATATATATATATATATATAATGCATGTATAATTTACATTACATGTATATTATACTTGTATGTTTATGAATATATATATATATATACATACACATAAGTATATATATAAGTATATATACATATAAATATGTATATATATATACACATGTGTGTGCATTAATACACAAGCATGTATTTAGATTATAATCTGATGACTGTTATCCTAACTTTAATGGTTATGTACATGGTTCAATGATGTTCAACAGCCAGAAATGTAGAAACCAATAATATAGTCCAATTGCTGCGACAAACTTGAAACATAAATTTACGACAACAATATAAACAATTACCCTCTGGTAAACTAACATAGCTATTGAAAATTGCTATTTATAGTGGATTTTCCCATCAAAAATGGTGATTTTCCATAGTTATGTTAGTTTACCAGAGGGTAACAACCATTTACTGTACACAACTACCCAAGGTTTCCCTTGGCTTACTGCATGAATGGATCCCCTTCATTCCTGATCCCATCCAGCCTTGCGCATGACATGGCGCGCCGTTTGGGACATAAGGCCCGTGACCGGGCGAGGGATATCGCCCACATTCATGGCATCACCCGTCACCCTTCGTCCAGTGCAGGGCGGAAGGAACTGAGTTACAGTAGCAGGTGGTATCCTTGAAGTGACTTTGAAATGTTGCGGAGACTCTTACAACACATACTTCATGATTTGTCATCAACTAAAAGAGTATCGTGACACATAGTGTTTTTCTTTTTGATTTTTTTTTGCTGCGTGGGAAGCATTTTGTTACACACAAGGGGCACCATCGGGAAATGAACGCACTTTTGTAAGTTCAGCGATACACACAATATCCATCAATATCCAACATCAAGCAGAATTGCTATTGCCGCTATTGCAGATCTTGATGTTTGCCAAGACCATTTCCACACGTTTTTTTTTAAACGTCTGTTAAATGTCCTACGGTGCGACGGCTGTCACGGCTGTCTTTGACAGGGCCGGAGCCAGAGCTGAAAGGGACAGGTACGTATTGCTGGCTGATCTTTGCCAGTAAAAAAAGCCAGCATAGACAGGACCCAACAAATCTGAGAAATGAACATGCACACACGTAGGTGTATATATACATATATATATATATACATGGCAAATTATACTTACTAATGGTATGCTATGATCTGCTTATACAATGATATGTTTGCAAATACATATTGCATATGTATAGAAACAACGATCACAATACAAACCACAATGTCGGATTTGTGGGATATGAGCTTCTAGCATTGCTGAGTGATCATCGATATCTGTCAGTCATTCACCAAGATATCCACCAGGTGAACCTCTGTGTCCCCAGGTTTTAGACGACTTGATCAAGCCGCATGTTTGTTCCAGCAACCCCCAAAGATGCAAATACAAGTCACATAATTTGAAATTCTAGGGGAAACAATGGGAAACATATACGGTACTATAGGATGTACTAGGTATAATCTACGACATCCTCCAAAAAGAGAAACACCTTTTGTGAAACTCACAGAATAAATGCCGGATTTATCACCACCGTTCACGCATATCTTTGCTTAGCAACGCCACAAATCTGACACATCTCCAGGGCATCTGGTGATCCGCTGCCTCTGCACCTTCACAGCAACTTCCCCATAGCCTTGCAGGGTCAGCCGATATACCTGCTTCGAGCATTCGGCGGGCTGTGGCAGGCCCTAAAAACAGCCGGGGGGTCAGTTCATCAACATCATTCTGTTGGGGGAGATGTGATTTTGAAGAATTAAAAAAAAATCCGATCCAGATTTCCTCATAGAGTTGATAACAAAATTATTGAGCCTACCAAAGCATCCAGAAAATATGAGAAGTAATACCAACATGTTGGGCTAAATAAATATATGTATAAATAGTGCGCAATACCAGTTCATGATTCAGTAACACAAGTAAATCGAGTCATTGAAAGTATACTGACCCACAATTTATGATGCCTTGTTCTTTTGTGGAAGAGGTTCCAAGTCAGGAGGTGTTGACTCGTTGGGCAATGGCCGCGGCAGTTCTTCGAAGAAAGTGAATATATCAACACAATAACAAATGCGGAACTGATTCATTTAACATAATACAACTGGGTTCTTGGGCCTCTTACTTTGGCCCTCAGCTGTTGCACCTGTTATTCGTGTGCCATAGTGCACTAGTTCTGGCTGTGGTTGCAACCCCAAATTCAGGCGGCTTGTACTGATACTCAACTCCTTTTGCAACCAATCGTTGGCCCTCAAATATCTGATTGTTTTGCGGTAGTTTCGGTCTTGTGTTTATTTCAATAGCCAACAGGGGTTAGCCAACCACCAATTTCTTTTCTGAACCTAAAACTAATCTCAGGTTTGACAAGTTTGACATCTTCGCTCTGGGATTTAAAACAACCTGACCATCTGATGACAAGTCACGCCAAGTCATTAAAAACGATCCCCCGCCTGCCCCAGGGATGCGGCGGCCACAGGTTCCTTCGGCAGGGCCTGAGGTTAAGTACTTCTGAATACGCTCTCTCTCTCTCTCTCTATGTATATATATATATATATATGATATATACTGTAGTGTAGTACATAATATATATATATATATATATAATTATATGTATAAATGTATATATATATATATATGGATTAATACATGACATGTACTATGTATATAAAATAGTGCCATGTAACGTCGATATATATATATATATATACATATGCTATATATACATATGCTATATATAATGATGATGATAGTAATACAATATATATATATACAATATAGCATATACATTCAATTATTGTATCATCATATAGTAATTATATACAATATATATATATATACAATATAAAGGATTCCTTGTATATAATCCTTTAAAACCACATATCAATCGATCTATCCAACAACCTTTAAAAGGCCACCTATTTCTAGATCATTTTCCTGGGGAAATCACGGGGTTTTTCAACCATCAGTTTTCCATTTTCATGTTTAGCCTATGGAAAACCCCGTGATCATGTTGTTGAACATGTATGAAAATGTATATATCATGGTAAAACATATGGAAAAGTGGTAAATCTATGTAAATCTAACTGGAAAGTTTTGTTGCTTTTTTGTTGCTTTTTTGTATGTTTTATCTGCTCCCTCTCCACGTCGTGAAAAAAAAACACCGTGATTCACCGAGGCCTGCAGTGACACCGGCGCGTCCTGCCAGGCCTGGAATTCGTTGGGTCCAGTGGTTCTCTGGTGATTTGGCAGTGGGATTGTTCTTGGCTTTACCCTCTGGTAAACGTTTACATAGCTATTGAAAATTGCCATTTATAGTGGATTTACCCATTAAAAATTGTGGGTAATTTAACATAACTATGGAAAATCACCATTTTTAATGGGAAAATCCACTATAAATAAATGGCAATTTTCAATAGCTATGTTAAATTACCAGAGGGTACCTGGTGCAACCACTGCAACCAACCATGTTTTGGATCGACACAAAAAATCCCCCGGATCCATTAAAAATATTAGACCCCCTCATCAACCCCCATCAATATGGTCGTATTAAGATTCGTTATTCTATTTAATTACGTATATATATATGTCCATGTCCAATGTATTGACCATGACCATATGTCTTAACATGTATTAACAAGTCTTAATTAAATCTCTATAATATATACATATATATATATATATACAATATAATATAATATAATTATATATACATATGATATAAATATATATATATATATATCTTCCAACCTTTGAACATATTTGAGCCATGACGGGTCTGGGCACCTCCTTCAGGGTGGCCTCGGCCTCCTGTTTTGGGTCAGTGGGCAACAAATGGCTGGTAGATCTGGTAGATTTCATAAGATGATCTGAGATTGTCCCAAAAAAAAAGATGACCCAAAGGCTAAAAAAAGGGTCTGTCTAAGGAATTCTAAGGATATCTAAAATTTGACCCATGGCTGGGCTGGGCAGCTGGAAGCGGTATCGTCATAGAACATCTGAAAAAATTACGACTGGAAAATCTTCAGAACACAGAGACCTACCTGACATTGAAACATTAGAACAATCTAGATGGAAGGGACAGAGCAACAAGAAACACTCCTGGGTTCCGTTTGCTTATTCTTTCTATCTTCACCAACAGATTCCGTTGAATGTTCATTGTATACATGTCATATATGTCATATGCAACATACCTATGCGCATTGAGACACTGGGGTAGCTCCACAAAGATTGTAAGCATCCCCGGATGATCTGAACAACCTGCAAAGCCAATGAATTTTAGTCCAAAACCAACCAAAACCGTCAGGGGTCTTTGGCAAATACCCTCCAATCATCATCTCCCGGGCGATATCCCTATAGATGATCCCAGCCATACACCTTGATAGATCTTTCAGACTTTCAATGGGATTTTCCATCAACACCTCCATTTCCAGTGGATTTTTCCATGTTTTTTCCCAATTCCCATGACCTCGCTGGGAAAGGCTGCCACGCGGTCCGTCAAGCGGCCCAACTCCGTGATGTATGCGGACCTGGGATCCCGGTCACGGCGCGTGACCGGTGATGGCTACGATGGCTACGAAGGTACCATATACCCGGCCTGGTAAACCTACAAAAAACGATGGAAAGATCCACCATTTTATCCATTTTTAATGGGTAAATCCACTATTTCTATCACCATTTTCAATAGCATTCAAAAGCTATGTTTGTTTACCAGAGGGTACTTACTTGTGCTAAACATGGGGAATTTGAGGGAATGATCCACTGGCTAACTATCATAATCCCAGCAACCCCCGTTCGCATCCATTCCCCGCTAAGCACCAGAAAGTATATGGTTGTAAATGGTGATGAATGGTGATTATTATAAATGGTTATAAGATGATTACCATATATGGTGCTGGTGAATAAATGATGATTCCCCAAAATATGGTAATGATATGTGTGTCTTTGTGTATATATATGTATATGTAGCAGAATAATAGGTTTTGATCCATCCCCATATTTACGAACTACCCAACAAATGACCCAAATGATTTGGGACATGAAGCAGCTCGGCTGGAGAAACCTCGCCATTCTGACTTGGGAAGTACAAAAGAACTACAGTACCAGACATTGATTCTTAGTCTCACAGGGATTTGGAAAAGCAAAGGATACCTGGATTATGATTGATTAATCCCATATGCTCCATGTATGGAATATTTACCAACATTTCCACTAAAAATCACCCAAATGTAGGTAAATATACCATGCATGGAGCATATGGGAATCAATATCGCCAAGCTCCTACAATTCACGGATCTTCGTGGCATTCCATCACCACAGACTCACCAAAATGGAGTGATTTATCGAAATCATTTATCGTTTCGCGTTGTGTTCACGTCGTTTCACGTGATGTCTATGCAGATCTATGCGGTCTCCGCTCATCAGCGCCGTTTGCTGCTCCCCTTTGTTCTTCTGTCGCCATCTCACCAGAAATCTTTGTGCCGGCGGAGGCTATGGGTGTCCGACGCAGCCTTAGGACGGCGCATCTCATCCTCTCATTGACATCGGAATGTCAGATTCGCCAAAATGCCGAAGGCAAAGATCTTGAAACATCTTCTGACATTCAATGCTCTCCTCAGACAGTGGCAGCAAGGCTCAAAATGAAGGGCCAACGGACCAAGAAAGTTGGTGTTTTTACGTTAACAAAAACACAATTGCTGGAGGACAAATCACCATTTGTCACCGTCTTTAATGGGGAAATCACCATTTTTCATCATCAAACATCCCTCCATCCCTCCATCACCCAACATCCACCAGTTGCAGAGGCTCTTTCGCCGTAGCAAACTTGGCCTCCAGCATCCTCCGCCTCAAGGAATGACATATTATGTATGATATGTGTTTTTGTTTTTTTAATGTTTATGTAGATAGACAGACAGACAGACAGACAGACAGACAGACAAACAGAAAGAAAGATAGATAGATAGATCGATAGATCGATAGATTAATTAGATAGATTAAGTAGATAGATTGATTAGATTTACGAATCAAATAGACTAACTAGATAGATTAATCAAATAGATTAACTAGATATATTAATTAGATAGATTAATGAGATAGATTGATGAGATAAATTAACTAGATAGATTAATAGATAGATAAATAGATAGATGGATAGCTAGATAGATAGACAAATAGATAGGCATATAGATAGTTAGATAGATAGATGGATGGATAGCTGGATGGATGGGCAGACAAATAGATAAGATAAGATTACTAGATTAAACTAGACTGAATTAGAATAGACTAGATTAGAGTAGATAAGATGGGTGATAGGATAAGATCAGATAAGATATGAACATATAACAAAATAACATATATACAATACGATAAGATAAGTTAAGATAAGACAAGAAACGCTACGCTACCCTACGCTACGCAAGATAGATAGATAGATAGATCGATAGATCGATAGATAGATAGATAGATAGATAGATAGAAATATAGATAGATATATAGATAGGTAGATAGATAGACAGATAGGTAGATAGGTAGGTAGGTAGATAGGTAGATAGATAGATAGATAGATTGATTGATAGACAGATAGACAGATAGACAAACATACAAACAAATAGATAGGATCAATAAGATAGAAACAATAGGTAAGATAGATAAGATCGATAAGGTAGAACACATAGATAACATAGATAGCACAACTAAGATATATTAGATTAAATTATATTAGATAAAATAGGATAATATAAGATAAGATAAGAGAAACTAAGGTCATATAAGATAAACATAAGATTTGATTAGATAATATATATATATATATGTAAATAGATATATAGATAGCTAGATAGATAGATAGATAGATAGATAGATAGATAGATGGAAATATTGATAGATAGATAGATAGATAGATAGATAGATAAATAGATAGATAGATAGATAGATAGATCGATAGATAGATAGATATAAATTAATAGATACGATATATAAGTTAGATAAGACAGATAAGACAAGATAATATATCTAAGATACAATAGATAATCACATTTTATATAATATTCTATATCATATTTGTATATATATATATACTGCATATATATATATTATTATTATTATTATTATATAAATATTATACATATTATATACAGGCATGTATCACGTTCTTGGAGAGTCTTATAGTATACAATACGTAGTGTAATTGTGACATGATGTTCTATCCCTGTGTAGATAATGGTTTCCCTTTGGATGTCCCATGTTCTTCCATATATTTTCTGGGTGTCTAAAAATGGGAACCGACCCGATTATGGCCATCTTCATACGGACAACGTACATAATTATACAACATGAATTAAGCTTCAAATTTATATGGGGTACCTTTGGGACACCGCCGCATCTTCATTCAAACATCATCAAACATCCACCAGCCCCCATGACAAGGAACAGGCTCAAGAGGAAATGAAGATCACGCTGACGCGTCTGGCCATGGTTGGCTTCCAGTCCCTCCATGTAGAGTCGCTTGTACTTCCAAAAGCCTCCCCGGCGCCCGCGGCCGAGTGAGACAAGAGCAACAAAGAAATGTAAAAGGATCACTCTGAGTTGGTTCTTTGGATGGTTTAATATTACTTCTTTTTTTGACGTGTGCAATGCATACCTGCGGGAGTGTGGAATCATATTCATCTTCCATAGTGGCGGGGGAGAAAGAACATGAAGCAGTCAAGTACCCAAAACAGAAAGGACCATCTCATTTAAAACTAGTTTCCAGCTGCCGCCACCTTCCCAGCAAGCATCTTGCTTACTGCCAGGTGCTTTGGCTGCATAGAAGTAGCAGTTTGAGACCTGCAACTGGTGGGTGTCAACCCAACCCAAAATTGGATTTCGCCTATTGAAATTGGAATTTATTCACATGAGGATTGAGCGATGGGGTCTTGAGCCATGTAAAGAATCATTGGATGACACCAAATAAGGTTGAAGACTACACACACTTAAAACCTTGAGGCAAAACATTGTCATCAGTGAACTGAACGATGTCGCAACTAAAGCACGCGCCTATCAGACCCATATCATCCAATCATGGTAGTACGATCAGTATTTATATATAAATATGTATATATATATAGTATACATATATATATAAGTATATAAATATGAAATATAATTATGTAATTCTATACCTATACATTATATATTATATATCTCAAGAAATAAATGACATTGATAAATCCAAAAATATTGCGGTAAACCTAAAAATAAACCCTGGGTTTTTGATGGTTCATTCCCATGTATATAATGATATGTATAATGATAATATTCCAGATAGCTTATTGTGGAATTCACCACATTAGACTCCACTAGGGATCACGATTTCGTGGTCCCGGGGGAAGCACGGAATACCATGTTCCACCAACGTTGATGGAAGACCATACAGTCCATACAAGCTGGTGGTACATCACTGAGATGTGTTTTTGCGGGGTCATAGAATAGACATGTTAACACTGGTTCAGCAACCCTGATGAATTAGGGCACCACGAGAAAGTGATGTCCATCGTTGACCGTTTCGATGACTCTGCAGATGAATCACACCAAAAAGTCCCAGAATGACCCAAGACCTTTACCCAATAAATCAATGACCTTCAACAACAACTGTCCACCCTGTAGACACTCAGATCGAATCGGGCAACAAACATAAACGTCGGGTTTCAACATATTTCAACATGATGTCCTTATATTTCCCTATACATGTGCAACAAAAGAAACAAAACCAATCCAAGATACCCTCTGGTGATTTAACCGAGCTATTGAAAATTGCAATTTATAGTTGACTTACATATTGAAAATTGTGATTTTCCATGGCTATGTTAGTAAGTTTACCAGAGGCTATTCTTGGGATCAACCAAAATTCCATCAGAAACACCGACTCCATCCCGTATCCAAGCCGCATTGTTGGCCAGCTGCAAGATCCTGACGTTGCCAATACGAACCACCCCCATCATTAGTGGCCCCAATGATGTGGAAATCCCCTACTTAAGGTGGATACCTCAGTTTTTGCACAAAGTACAGAAAAAAACAACGAAATGCCTTTTCAAACGGCTACTCATTAGCTACACAAGAAATATGATTACCGTGGATCATGCTTTATGATTGTATAATTGTTGTTTTTTTTGTTTTTTCCCTCGCTGTGAGTTTCTTGGTCAAAAGTTTGCAAATCTACCCATCAAACAAAAATAACGATGCCAGGAAAAAGGTTGCGAAAATGCATGAAAATGCTGGACCAGCCTCAGTGATTAGGGTTCTAATACATGATGTTGGCTGAAGTTTGTTGAACAATACAGGATGGGGCCCCCCAGTTATAAGTTGGTTTATAAACAATGATAATCCCCATTAACTATAGTTATATCTACCATAAACCACAGTTAAACCACTTATAAACCAACTTAGCTATCTTGGGGGCCCCATCTTGTATCAAGATTCCACCATGAACGAACACCCCCAATACTTTCCAGGGCTATGGTTTACGCGCATTATTTTGAGGATTCAGACCCGGAAACCACACAGCCAAGAAAAACATACAAACAAAGAACACTTTAAGCTGTTATTTACTGGTGCTTTCCTCCCAGGAAACAAACCGACGCCAAAGTGACGCCAATAGAACGTAGATTCCCGAAGTGTGGTCCACAGTGTGGTGATAGCCCGAGATAGGCGCCCCAACATGGCCCCAACAAGCCCTAACATGGCCCAACATGGCCCCAACATGGCCCCAAGATGGCCCAACATGGCCCTACCAACCCCAGGATGGCCCATCTTGGGCCCAAGACATAGCCAGACATGGCTCCAACGTGGCCCCAACATGGCTTGAACATATCTTAGCCTAGGCGTACCAGGTGTGATCGATCACCCTGTGTTTACAGGACATTCTCCCTCAAAGGAGGTCAACATGGTCTCAACATGCCTTCAACATGGGCGGGCATGAACTGGGTACAAGCTGGCCCCAACATGGCCTCAACAACCCCCCTCCTTTTCCACCTTGCCCCTCCCTCCCATGTTGGCAGGTGGGGGCTGTCAGGCGTAAGCAATGGTTCGTTCCCCAGCAACCAACCCCAGGCCAGCGTCTGCGGATGCCGCAACGGAACTGCTCGGGAGCCGCAGGCTGTCCGAAACCTGGCTGAACGTCACAGTGACCGGCGAGTTTGTCACTGGTAATGGTAGCTAGTTACCAATGAAATATAGCCTCAGTTATGTTCACTAACTTCCAAACCCCACTGATAGATTATTTCCCAACGTTCATTGGTAGAAAATGTCCATGTTAAAACCTCTACATTCTTCATTGCCATGGTTCATCCAAGTATGGATCAAAACCCTGGAATATCCCCTATCAGATCACCAATTAATCATACCCCCATTGGTTGGTTACATCCTATGATTGTCCCAGTGTATCTTCGGTATATCCCCTATTAATCCATTCCCCCCAACATTACTCAATACATGTTTCAACACTGGGTCTATTCATCGAAAGCGGTCCCGAACATGGTGTTATTTTTATATGTTCATATATATAATCGGGGATGAGACCATGCTAATTACTGTTTGGTAAAGCCCCATTTAAACCATACTAGATACTCATGGTCAAATCACCAAATTTAGAGGTTAAATCAACATGTGTATTTGGGTAAACCCCTACATTTTGTTGCTTTGAATCCCAAAATCTTAATGGGAAACTCCCATTCTTTGTTGTTGCACTGCATGCCCATTGAATTTTGGATTTGCTGAACTGCTGAACCCTCTTCAGCAAATCCAGGTGGGCCATTTAAAACAAACCACTAAAGCCTAGTTGGTTGAAAACGGTTTCTCCAATAAATGGCTTACCATAATCCCCAATAAATGATCTAGTATTATAAGTCCCAATAAATTAACCAATTAACCAGGGCATAATCCCCTTTAACTATAGTTATGTAGATAAATAGATAGATAAATAAATAAATACAATGTATGTATATATATATATATACCCCATCAACCCTGGTTATTGGAGTTATAAATCAACTTAGCCAGCCATATTAACCCTAGTTCAAGTTTTATATACCTTTTGAACTATAGTCATATTACCCAACCAAACAGATGTTAAGCAGAGTTGGTTAATGGGATCTATACTGTAGTTTTAATATGCAGTAAATATATAATTATATATATATATATACACATGTATACATATGCATATACACACCATATATGTATACATATGCATATACATACCATTAACTAGATGTACTAACCAACCTAGTTATATTTACCAACCTATACTTATATGTACACACATATATGTATATCTAATTCAACCATCAAAAGCTGTATCAACCTGTATTAACAAACCAAACTATTTTTAAGTGAATCTGAGATTGGTTACTACCCCATTGAATATTGAGCTTACATAGCTATTGCTTAATCTTATATATATATATATACATACATATTGGGTAAGGGTTAAAACCTATGAAATTACCATATGGGTTTGTCTGAAAATAGTGTACCCCTACACCCAATGGTTAATGATCATTATCCCTACTAAATGGCTACAATTGGGGGTATACCCCATTTTCAGACATACCCATATGACTGTGGGACTCAACATTTGTCGACCTCTAAAAAATTGGGGTATCCTTTGGGTACCGTCCAGCGCTCCGCTCGGCTCCCAGGGCTCCGAGGCGCCTCGTTTCCAGCGCCAAAGCTTTCTGCAGCTCGTTGCCCTGCGCGTTGCGGTCCTTGGCCATGAACTCGTTGGCCTTGCGCGCCTGCCGGCGTTTTTTGATGCTGAGTTCTTATTGTGGTTTATTATGGTGCTTTGATGGTGGTGAAAAATTGTGGGTTTTTTATGAGGCTTTTGTTGATGGTTTTTCATGACACTAAAAAAACGGTTTATCTATATCATGGACTATAATGGATTTACATGGGAGTTCATGGAGTACCTGGGTTAAACTAAGATAGATGTGGAATACCCATGGTGAATCCCTAGGAACTAGATGTGGATACCCATGGTGAATCCCTAGGAACATGATCTAAACATGGTTTACCCAAAAAAAAACCTGGTTCGCCCACACGAAAAAACAACACATCCAAACAATACGATATACTTATCACCAGAGGATGAATGAAAACACTGGCTATACGCAGTGATTGTGACTTTAAGTTTTCAGGATTTGGGGTTTTAATTTAGGGTTTTGGGTTTTAGGCTTTAGAGTTTTAGGGTTTTAGGGTTTTAGTGTTTGTTGTTTTGGAAAGAAAAAAAACTTGACCCTGCGCAGGGATTTGAGCATGTCAACGGATATACGGGATTGGCCGCGGGCAAACCTAGGGGTTGCAGCGAACGTTTACAGGAGGGTACTGTAATAGATATATAACATCAAATAACTATCAACAAGAGGGACTTACATGACTTAACTATATATAACAATTATCATGGGATATTCAACTGATGATCATAGACAGTTGGTGTATATGTAATGGTGTATACTGCATGTGGTTATTTAAGGGGATATCTATAATGGAATTCACCATGAAATACCATACATCCATCAACAATAGGGACTCAAATGGCTTAATTGGTATTAACCATTATATAACGATGATTACATTGATAAGTAATACACCAAATCAGAAATAACACAAACAAGTAACTAAGTATTAAAAATATGATATCAAATGATACTAAATATACGTAAATTTAGGTTGAACTAAAATATAACTGGTGTAGTAACATATATATATATATGCATATATACAAACCATTGATGTTTATTATTTATATTTATATATTTCTCAATCAATTGATGTATTCACATATCTTGGGGGATATAATTGTGTATATTGCATTTAGCACAAACTTATGGGATATGTTGGTATAACATCACTTTTAATATATAATGCATTTGGGTATTAACATTTATTAACGGGAATATTTAGCATGGAATATAACAACATATGACATCATATAATAACAATCAACAATAGGGACTTAAGTGACTTGAGAATCAATGGTCGTGAATGGATGGGTGTATAGCGCAACCGCCAACAAAGATACAACAAAATGATGGCATAAGGATATATAGTTTGCATTCATGGGAATCAAAACTACAATCTGGTGGTATACTGTAAATGAGTAGTTAAGTTGCTGGAAAGCAAATGAATTTGTTTTTTGGTCATTGCAACTATGGCCAGATGGGGTTCACGAACATAGAATAACACCACCTGGTGCGCTGAACACCATCCCCCCAACCAATCGACACTGCCATCGTTGGGGGTTGGAATTCTCCAGGTCTACCTTCGTTGGGGGATGGAAACCCAGAAATCCGGAAAGCCATGGAGGAGCACATAGGAAAGCATGGTGTCTGCCCGAAAAATAAGTAGAGGCTTCCTCTAGATTTCAAACCTGGTCGAACTGACTTCCTGTTCAATCACTGCCTCCGTCAAATGCCGCAGAGACTTATCCAAGGAAAATGTTGCCCCACAGGCCTTTGCCACAATTTAGACCATCATCAGTGGGGACTCTGGAATTCAAACGACTAGCAGAACGTGTGTGCATATATATATATATATATACTGCAACCAATGGGTGTAGATTGTGCAGATATAAAGTACTCACATATTTTGCATGTATGCATAGATATGCATAGTCAACAATGGGGAAATTTCAACTCACAGTAAAAGGCGTGTTGCTAGGTTCTACTATAAAATGTGGGCCAACAAATACTAGAACTGAACTGAACTCTGATGATACCCCAAAGATATCCAAAGATCACCAAAACGACCATGGCTGCTTCAGTGAGTCAATGGGTTTATTTTTAGCTATATATAGAGCTTTTGTGCAACTGTTCTATTCTTCCTGTTTTCTATCCCCTGCTGCCGAGTTTAATGAAACGACTGCAGGTACAACTTTTTGACCATCAAGCTTTGGGCTATCTTGTGCGTTTTCAAATTGATTTTCTGCAACTTAGAGCCATACTTGGACTGCTAGAGCTGAGGAAAAATCTGGCCGACTGGAGTGGACCACATAATCATAATTCAGAGCTCGGATCCATGACGTTTCTTTTTATCTAATCAAACAGTTGTTTCTTTTGGACCTATCAATCACAGCTTGGTGATCAGAACCCTTTAAGCGCTGCGCCACAACGATCTACCCCTGCAAGTTCATCCAATTGTTTGAAACCTGCTCTTGATTCATCCTCAAAAATCGTATTGGCTTGATGTCCTTTGCTGGGATAATTATATTAAACAAAAACATAAATTTAACATATTGTACATATTCAGGAGATTTCAGGAGCATGGCCTCCCAGCCACGTCACCTTACAGAGCTGTTCGGCGCCATGGCCGCCGCTGTTGCCGGTCGTAAAATGTCCCTTGCCGCACTCACAGGGCACCGCGAGTTGTGGATCAAAGGTCCTCTCGGCGTCTATCAGGTGCCATACCCCCAACATATGGAACTAATAAGAACTAAATGCATCTAAATGCAACTAATCAACCCTGCCAAATAGAGGCCCAAATAGAGGCTTGGAAGATCTTGGAAGACTCTCCTTGAACCATGGGCAGTGTCCTCACGTGATGGGATTCCGATCATGATCCTCTGAAATTCCCCGTGCTACAATCCCTATAACCATCAGCAAACACAACGAAGAAATCACAGTGTTGTATATACATACACATACGTACACGAACATACATGGCAAATGCCTTAAGTTTTGCCCGTGGTCTCAACAACTATGACATCGTCGTTTCTTCCCGTTGCTCAGATTCCTGCGTGAACTGCTGTTTTTGAGCTTCCGAAACAATAGACCCTGAAACCCCAAACCCTTAAACCCTTAAGCCTCTATCACTTCACATACAGCCAGTCTCTTTGCAATTTCTCTGAACCATGTTTACCCTGCCCAAGATCCTTAAGTACTTAAGTACATTATCTATAGAGCTTGCTGTACAGTCATGCCCCATTTACATCCTCTTAAAATGGTAAAAATCATCAACCAACAAGGATATTTTGGATGAGTTCGGTTACAACGTTTAAATTTAAATACTCATTTTGAACAACTCATCTACCAGTCATTGAAAGTGCTCAAATGAGCCATGAGAAATACATCCATGCCATCACATTATGCTTGTTGTTACTATAATGAGTGTGTGTGTGTCATTACACTTAACCAGGTAGCTTAATAACATTTGATAACTCATGATAACTCCACTTCAGAACCAACCAAAGATGTATTAAGTCAAACACCCTAATGTTTAAAAATCTGTCAACTTCCCAATCATCAATCATCATTAATCGTTAACCAGGTCTTTCATCATCATGGTTTCTTCATAAGGATCACCCCCAAGCCGCGGATGATCCACCGTCCTTTCGTCCTTGCAGCGCTGGCAGGGGCACTGGAAACCCTGCCCCAGCTGGCCTTGCCTTGCGCTTTGGAAGAGGCTCACGGGCACGTAGGACACCGTTACCTAGGAGAGAGCAGGTCTAAACCCAGGGAACTGTATTATATATATATATAATATTATATATATATATATTATATTATATATATATATATATTATATTATATATATATTATATATTATATTATATATATATATTATATTATATATTATATATATATATATTATATTATATATTATATATATATGATCCATATGATATACAATGGGCATCAATGGGGACATATCACCAATACGATGAAGTTTGACAGTTTGACATTAAAAATGATGTTTTGAGCATGGATTTCACCAGAGATAGATGATTTCACCATCAGCCTAGCATTCAACCAACGGTTTATTCACCATCTAGTATTGGGGGGATCACCGGTTGGCTGAATGCCCAAGAACACAACTGAAGCATCAGCATTGCTGTAAAATTGTCAGAAATCAAGTGACTCATCTCTGATGTTGTCTTTTTTTATCTCTTTTTGATAGCTGCCTTGAATTGTCTTGAAATACACTCTTCGGGCCACTTGCGAATGAAATGCTGGCCAATGCTGGCACCGCTGTCCAGACCCCACTTCACCGGGCCACCAGGCCCCTCCCAGCCCCACGAAAAGACAAGCAGCCTTGGTTCCTTTTGGAAGATCGTCTTAGTCGCAGAATTTCACGATCGACAGAAACAACACACACGAATAACCAACGATATACCCATGAATGGGATCCATTCATGGCGCACAGCAAAACCATCTCTGTGGTGACAATTGGGGTCCAGGGATATTTTCCTGACATGAAGACTCCTCCGCACCTTGAGGAAAGAATTTTTCAGAAGCCTCAAATACCCTGGGACCCTCCATTTACACCCACAGTACTCATGATCTTATTCATGGTTATAATCTGTTCCATTCTGTTCCCATATTCTTGGCTACTTTGCGGGATCTAGATGGAAATGAAGCCAAGCTTCCACTGGTCCAGAGTCCCCAGCCCCAGGGCCCCAAGCCATCCATTTTTTGTTTCGCCAGGTAGCGAGTTGCGAGTCCAAGAGTATACAAGGCCGTGGTCAAAAAATTAGGGGCCATGCAGGTCGCACTAGAGTGCGCAGGCGCCGCTAAACCACGATCTGATGTTGGGTGGTTGGGAAACGCCAATTCATTCTTGACTTGACGTGTTGTACGTGTTGTGCTTGGACATGACATATATTCAGCTAAGACCTCAGACCGGGGAATCACCGGGAATCCATCCCCAGAAGCGGCCACGCCCCAAGTAAGAGGCAAGGATGGAGTCCCAGGATTTCTGTATTCCCAACCACACCAAAAAACCGGATTATGAGCAGTGCCCAGAACCTTCTGCAGTCCAGTTCTTTTTTCTATTTTCATATGTTGTCTTTCAGGGACTTCTTCGGTGGAATATTTACATAATGAATCATAATGACTCATCAACCTACGTCATCCCATCCCAATGGAAATCATTCTAACATTCGACAAATTGGCGTATTCCAAGCCTATTTTCAACTCGAAACTAGGTCTATTGAATTCACCAGTTCGATGTTCCCGCTTTGATCTGACAGGTTTTAGGCACTTCCCAGTCAGCTTCCACATCGCGCCGAAGTCTTCGAGCGGATTTCCCCGCGAGGTCTCGTCGCAGACATGGTGACAGTATTTAATGTTACTGTATTTATAGCTTAGCCACGATCGGCCCGGGCTTTGCGGCCTTCGGCCTTTGCCCCATCTCCCTTATTCACCATAGTGTCAAGGGATGCCTCGACACGTTGCAGATTCTGATTCACCTGCTCGGAAAACTCTTTAACCTTCTCAGCCACGGACTGAGAAATTTCAGTTTGCAGTGCACCGTGAGCATCCTTAAAATTGGACAGCTCACCGCGCAGAACCTCACTCACTTGGGCCAAGTTCTGTTCCCCCGCCTCGGGTTGACACTGGCCAAGGGATGTGAAGGGCCGGGTTAAGTCCCTGAAAAAATAGATGGTTTGAAAATCACCCGTAAATATCACAATACCTGGATACATCATGATATATCTTACATAGCTCGGAACATAGGCCCGTAGGCCCAGCTTTAATGGTTTAAAACGGGTTGTGGACGTGGGATGTTTTGCTCAGCTCTGCCTGGGGAACTTAAGAGGGGGGACACAATCGGGAGGTAACCACTCTAATTAATCACCAACAAGACCTTAAGAGAAGGCCATGTTTCCCTAATGATTCTGTAGAGGGTTGGTCATGAGGAAATATTTGTCTACACATGGATGGGGAAACCTGTCGCTACATTATAGGCTCAGGGCACATAGGGGGAGGGTATGGGGAAAGCATACCTTCCGGTTCCAACTTTGAGATGGGTACGAAACCGGCAAGGCCCAAAGCCACTACAGAATCAAAGCCCGTGCCTCAGAGATTTTTGCCCCTACAAAATCCCCAGCCCACACCCCTTTAGCCCATTTTGGCTCTACAAAATCAGAACCCTGGGGCCCTTAGCCACTTTGTTTAAAAGAAAAGTAGTCTCTACAAAATCCATGTCGCACCCCCTATTATTCTGCATTTTCTCTCTCTCTCTATATTTATGTAATATAGGCACATATTACATATATATACACACATATTATTACATAGAAAGCGTTCTTTAGAATACACCCACACCCAACCCTGCACATGCCCACTTCGAGTCATCTATAAAATCAGGATTGCTCCAGGTCAAAAACTGACAATTGTCAATGTCCACAAAAAAAGAAGAACTCATCTCTACAGAATATTAATGATACTTGATTCATACAACCCACGTACCCGTCGGATCTTATACAGAACATATTTAGGGGAATGTTTAAAGATTCAAACCTTGCTTTCTCCATTCATAACATACATATATATATACATACATACATATGACAATGTATGACAAAATTTTGACCCTACGCATATACAACATTATACAACATTTGCTCGGCGTAAATTCACCAAGCAGCTTCTTGCTGTTTCTCCGCCATCATCTGCGCCATTTGGGTCAACTCCTGGTGTGGGTAAATCTGTCCATATTCTCTAATCTAATCCAACCACATACTATGTATAGAGTGTTGTAGAGTATATTATTAATAAATATATATATATATATATTATCTGTCCATATTATTCATATGTGCATACTACACATCCAAATTACATAATTATACGTATATATATAATATATATATATATATAATTATATAAATATTATTATAAATACATATGCATATATGGGGCACCCCTAGGACACCCTTTCTTGTCCAGATCCACAAAAACTGTCTTTTCAGAGATTTTGATGGTTTTCACGTCCAAGATTGAGAGTCCACGTCCTTTCCGATAGCAGAATGGTTTTTCACGTCCTTGTGGCTAGATTGCGTTCAAATTACGTTCACATTGCGCTCATGCTGCGCAAGAATTGCGTACAAAGTCATCCTTTCAAGTCGCTGAAAAGTCGTCCGGGACAACAATTCCTGTTCAACCTTCCAATAGCTTACTTTTTCTGATCTGGATAGGACAGGGTCCCCTAGGGGTGCCCTAAGTATACATATCCTACACACCCCACCACTTCTGGCTGCTTTTTGGCATTTGGAGTTTTCCATAAATGGGGATATCCCAAATGGATGGTTTATTTTCCTGCAAATCCTAATAAAATGGATTATTAAGGGGTACCCACATTGCAGGAACCCCTCATTTGGCTGTATGTCAAAGCCCGGTACTGGCCCATTGTGTTCGATCATGTTCGATGATGTACCGTTCCTAAACTGACGAAGAATTATGTTCCATAGTTCCATAGCCTTAGAGTTTTCCATGACATCATGTTGAAATATATGTTCATACAATTTCTGGATGTTCATTTATTATTATTTATTTATTGCCACTTTTTGCGGCGGTGGCATGGGTCATTAAATGTCCCCATTGAACATCACCCAACCATTAGGTACATGGTCTATAATGGCTACTATAAGGTGATGTCCAATATTCCCAAAATGGGACAGTTACCAACCCCTGGATGGATCCATGATATTCCATGATCCCGTGTCGCGCCTGACGCACCAATTCCAACTCACTGCTGCCGTCAGCGCTCTGTTCGGAGGCCTTTTCCAAACGCCGCACGCCGTCGTCCAAGCGCTCCACCATGGCACAGACGGCACTCTTCAGGTTCATGTCCTTCAGGGATTCGCCACGGGTCATTAATAGATGAGCTAGTAGATGTCAATGCTAATAGACAGGATGAGATGGGATGAGATGGAATACTTTTTCTGGGTTTTCATAGATGTTTCTAGTGATTTTTTCTGAAAAATATGTTACAATCATATGTTTATTAATGATGGCGGCGAATAACCAATAATGGCTAATGCTTACCCGCAACGGTGTCATCAGCTACATGGCTGGGAAATCCCGAAAATAAATGGCATAAAAATTGGAAACATAAACATATGTAAGTAAATGAAGGAGTCTATTGCAATGTGAAATTAGGCCATGTTGCGATGATCAAACGGAAGTGATGATGAATGCTAGATGATGGGGGCCCAGAAGATTCCATGACCCAAGTGATAAGCACCAGTTAGTGCTGCACCAGGACTCATCCTAGGCTTGAACAGATCCTTGGAGGATCAGTGGATAAGACAACCTATCTGGGTCAAGACCCCTCTCTTAGAATCCTTGACTCCTTGACGCCACTTGGAAGATCCTTTTGGGATGGTGAAAACAAACCAAACAAACTTGTGGCTTCACTGGTGCATTTTCATTGGTTCACCATGTTCATTTGTTGAAATTCCAAACGCTTGTGGGTTAAATGAACCCACAAAAAAAAACCATCTGGTGATCTCTGAAAATTAGAGTAGAAGCCCTAAAGCTGCTGGTGAATCCATCATGTTCATTCATTCCAAATACCCTCTGGTAAACATACAAAAAGCTATTGAAAATGGCCATTTATAGTGAGTTTTCCCATTAAAAATGGTGACTTTCCATAGTTATGTAAACGTTTACCAGAGGGTAAATGGCCATAACTTGCCGGGTAAATCCCCAAATTTCAGGTCATCCAAAACTGAACATATCCCCACTGCAAGTTGGTACATTAATACCCCAGTTCGTCGGGTTTTTGTCACTTATGATCTACCATGATATACCTACACCTCACAGGTTAGATAAAGCTATAGCAATGATATCCGATATCCCTATACTATACTTCATGGGCCTTATAAACCAACAAATATCACTGGAACCACCACAGTCCTGGTCACCCTCCACACCCAGCAAGTTGTTCTTCATCTCGGCCAGCTGGCGCACCACCACCTCAAGCCGGAAGCCGGCTGGTTCAAAGCCATCTGGCTACATTTCTGAGTGTTGTGTATATATACATATATATATATATATACATACTGTGTATATATATATATATACACTGTATATGGGTTATAGTTATATAGTTATATACATAATATCATAATTACAGATATTTTTAGAAACCATCTACTAATGTTCGATCGATTGGTTGCGAAATCGTAACAAGAAACCCACAAGTTGTTCTCAGTACACCGGTAAACTGTAAACTGTTCATGAGTGAAGCCGATGGAACAGGGGCCTTTCTGGGGGGAATGGATCTCATGAAGCAATGTTTTGGGAACTTGACAACTTGAGGGAATGTCATGGAATTGATGTAGTGGATTTGATACTGAATGTTACTTTAATACCGAACTGAATCACTTTCAGTTTCATTAACTTCAATGAATGGTAGAAGGTATTAATGTAATGTAGTGAAATTGTCTATCATGCAATGAAAAACAATTCAGCGTAGATCAACGGAGGTATATAGGTATGTATATAGCTGTGGGTGATTTTGTATATGTTTGTTTATGCATACTTGAAAGGATTGATTCCTCCCCACCTCACGCAAATTCATCTCCATGTTGGCTGCTGAGTTTTGCCTTGGTATAGCACCAGCCCGAGTATCTGTGGTGAACATTTGTGAACTGAAGTGGAGTGGAAGACCATAACAACATGGGGACAAATGCTGTGAAGGTATGTAGTATGTAACGGTTAAAAATTGGGATCTAACAAGAAAGTTCATGGCCAACATTTCAGTGGAGTTTTACTCGCTACAACCAGGGACACTGGGGACTGGAGCCACAAACAACTTCTATAATGGATGGCCTTCACGTCTTTGAAAATTTTGAAACCCATCCACAGCAACACATTTTTCTACAACAATTAAAGCCATGCAGCAATCCGGTCGTGAAGTGGTACCCTCTGGTAATTTAACATAGCTATTGAAAATGACCATTTATAGTGGATTTTCCCATAAACAATGGTGATTTTCCATAGCTATGTTAATTTACCAGAGGGTAGATAGATCTAATCCACTGAGAGTTTGTTTCAGTCCTGCTGAATGTCACTGATAGAGATATCATGCACGGATAGTATGTAGATGTAGATCTAAGTAGGCGTTGCACATCACAAATGTAGATACCCTCTGGTAATTTAACATAGCTATTGAACATGGCCATTTATAGTGGATTTTCCCATTAAAAATGGTGATTTTCCATAGTTATGTTAGTTTACCACAGTGTAAGGGAAATGCCAGCTGGTCCATAAAAGCGTACGATATGTCTGGACATTTGTCGCCACAAGAGATTTCAAGAAACCCGTCTTTGTTCCACATATCATTCATGCATGGTAAATGTGCTCTCTGCAAATTTATCAAACCATATCAAGATTATCAAGCCAATACATGCCAATACACCATCATCCTTCGCATCCCAACCCTTGGTTTGTTCTGCTTGACAAGAGGCAAGTACTCTGAACGAGTGAAACTCTGCAGCGATTCAGAACCTGTGCGAGTTTGGGTCGCCTTTTGAATCCTTTGGGTCGACGCAAAAGAAGTCACTGTAACTAGTCCAAAATGATGGATACCCTCTGGTAATTTAACATAGCTATTGAAAATGACCATTTATAGTGGATTCTCCCATTAAAAATTGTGATTTTCCATAGTTATGTTAGTTTACCAGAGGGTACATCAGGTGCAAGACTCCAAGACTTCATCTGATTCCCTGTTCTTCTTCTGGTATACACCGATACCATCCGATCCCGTCTCTGCGATCTTTGAACTGCTTCAGTTACTCGCGGTGCATGTCACCCCGGGGGGCGTTCCGACCTAAAAAAAATCGAAAGTTATGTTAACGCTATCCCATAGGATCCATGTATGGTATATATGCTAACATGACTGGGGTATATTGATGGGATCCATGTTACCATATATAGCATACATGGATCCTATGGGTATACTACGATACTTGCAAAATATGATTCTATACAATTCCCCACGACAAAATTTAAGAAAAAAACGGTGTTTCACTTCCCATGAGTGCGAAAAGATTAGAATGTTCCTGTACGCCTTGGAGCTGATGGGGGCCACCAATGTTTAATACCATCCTGTATCGCTGAAACACGTAGCTGTGGGATGCTGTGGGTATGGGACAGACTTGAACCCTCAGAGAAAAGGACAACCATAGATGTTGATGTTGATTAAGTCTTGATAGATTGGGGTGGTATAACATCCCATGTTTTGATAAAGCCCATGTGCTCCTCACTTTGCCCATTTCCACAGCTTTCCAGCTGCCGGGAAACTCTGTTGGATGGCGTCTTGTGTATTGGATACCAAGTCCAAGATCAGCATCGTTTGACGTCGCACGTCGACCTGGGGTGTGTTTTTTTTTTCTGCCCGAAAAAAAAGTGGCCAGGACACAAGGGAAAATCTGGGACCCGGAAATTGATAACTGGTTGGTGGTTTTCAACCCATCCCAACATGTGCGTGTCATCTCAACCAATCATCCAAAAGTCTTGCTGAAGAAAAGCATGTATTTTTGAAAGATCCCCAGTGAGATGAACTGAGATAGCGCAGTAGCTTGGCAATGTTTGTCCCAACTACGATCAAAAAAAGCAAAGCGTCAACGAACATCCTCAAGGTGTACCTCCCGAAATCTTTGGCCAACTCAAACCCCCTTGGACATCGCCCCTACCCCCTTGTTGTTCACATCCCCAACAGCCGACCGCAATGTGGCGCCCCTTAGTTATAAGTTGGTTCATGTTAACCCATCTAAGCTAACTATATACCGTGTAAATGGATATGTATTATATTATTGTATATATATATAATATACAGACATGTATCCGGCATAAATCCAATCATTAGCCGATCTTACTTATCATAAATCAACTATCGATCCCCATTTTTCGAGGTCAGATCATCTAACCTCAAATCCCCATCTTTATTAGCAAATTCCCCATTATTATTGGTAAACTCCAATGTGGGCTAAATTCCGTTTTTGATGAAGTAAATCTCCATGTTTCTTGCTTAATTCATCTTAAATCCACATCATCATCCAATCAAACCCTATAAAAACCCCCAATCCCTATCCTTTTTTTCAGCTAACCTCCCCATCCTCCCCATCCTCCCCATCCTCCCCATCCCAGGTACCATGCGTTCCTCCTGCGCTGTGGTCGCTTTCTCCGTGCTCTCAGACATGGCCTGGCATTGCGCTGCCAGCGCAGCGATCTCCTTCTGGATGCTCTGCAGCAGATGGTCAGCCTTCTCCACATTGGCCTTCAGCTTGGGGGAAATGAAGAGCTCTATTCACATGAGACATATATTGTACAAAGATATATATATATATGTAGTATAGTATATAGATTTATTGATAATATATATATATATATATATGTATACAATAAATCGATGTATATAAATATATATTATATTAATATTGTATAGCATTATATAATATTACACAATATTAAATAACATTGTATAATATCACACAATATTATATATCTATTCAAACAAAGTGAGAAAAACAATGGTGATGTATAAAAACGATGGACCAATTGGATGAACCACTGGGTAAAGTAGCAACAATTGATACATTTATAACACATGATGAGTATGCCATCATGCCATCAACGTTTTGTGGGATTTAGGATGATTTAGGCATATTTATGTTATACATGCAGGATCCCCCCCATCTTCAAAGGATTGATTTGAGGGAGTTTTCCCTGCAGGATGGGGTGAGTTTTTCAAAAAGCCTCACAGATCAGGTTTCCCTGAAGATGTTCCCGCAAATCAAGTCTGAGACAGGTAAAACCGGATTAGAAACCATGGTTATAAGCCTTTAATATACATAGACATATCTATGAGCTTTCGCCCAGGGATGATCCTCAAAGTCAATTTTCATCACAGGGTTTTGGTTTCCGGGGTATCGCCTAAAACCGCCATCCATGGATGGATTTTCAAGGAAACTTGACATGAAACCACAGCTTTTCCAATGATTCTTTGAGGGGGTTCCTGTAAGTTTTCGCTGAAACCAGTCCATTGACATCACTATTTTCAGATTATCCACCAACATCAGGGCTTGGTGAATGTCCCATTCTGGGGATTTGGAACATAACTTGAAACATCTTGAAACAGTATCTGTTAGGAATCAACAATCACCGTTAGTTGGGTGATGTGAAAAAAAAATTAGGACATTCATCAACCCCTGAACATTACCTGATATTTCTCAATACTGTATTTGCTTCGTATGACTCCAATAGTATTACAGTACGTCCATACTGGGCGGCACATTTAGCTGCATATGGGCCACTTTGGGGAGTAGTCTTGCGAAGTACAGCCGTTCTACATAGATTTAATTGGGATGAATAAGGGATGGGTCAAAATTTCTTCGCTGCCGATGAAAACACGGCGAAATTCTAGGTCAAATTGTCCTGGAGCGTCCCACCTCGGCCATCCAGTTTTAATTCACACCAATATGTTGATGAGTCTTGCATTAATGAACCCCTTGCTCTGCGGGTATAGGCGAACCTGGGTCTTTGTATTTGAGCCATCTAAGGGCGATCAATCGGTTTCTTGCAAGGAACCTATTTCAAATGCTGCACTGAATTTTTTTCCGGAATCTGTAAAGCATACAGTGGGTTTTGACACATCCACATTGATTCTTTGCAACAATCCTCTGACAAAATCACCAAGAATCCAAATGTTTGTTAATCTACCCACATTATAACCCTGTGCAATCACTTGGACGCAGATGATCTCCTTCCATTATTAATGAATTATCACCGAGAATCTCAACATATGACATGAACTAATAATTATTATAGTTGGAATCCCTGTCAGCTATAATCTGATATGTATATAATATAATAATAGTATGCCACTAAGAACTCTGCTTTTTATATCTTTTATCCCATTGTCATCAACAATCCCTGATAATCCCATGGCCCATATCTAATTCGCAAAAAAAAAAAACTTGCTACACGGACTTGTCCAAACATATGATAGACCTATAAAATTGCCATTTAACGGGAAACATGGCAAGTAACCAATGGTTTTAGGGGGTACCCCATTTTCAGACGCACTCAAAGAAAGCACGCCTTGCGCGTCTCTTCGTTGGTGTCGCTCATCTTACGTTCCAAGGTGCCTTCCATTTCCACCAGGCGTTTACCTACCAGCGGATGCAACTACCAGGTGATTTTTTGAACATTTGGGGGTTTCTTGAAATGGAGGATCCCCAGGCGTCACCATGGTTGTTTCAATACTTCATGGTCTAATGTCTTGGATGATTTAAAACGGTACCCCACCCCCCCACCCCGTCATTTTAGGAAACATCGATTTACGGACCCCTGCAAGAAATAGTGGTGAATCTGATTCTAATTTGGTAAATCACTGACATCTACCATTTTGATCCATTTCGGGGGTTGATTTAACATTTATATAAACATACATATTTTTTCTTGGGGCGCAAACATAATTTTGAAATGTTTCAGGTCATCTGAAAATTGTGGGAAACACCTAAATCCGAAAGTTACACACATCATATCACATCATTTGTTCCCCATAAAATGTCTTCAAGATTAGAGAAAAGGGGCCGTCCAGGAAAATTATGCACTTGGTGGATGAGAGCCTGGAAATCAGAACATGTTTCGCTGCAATAAACATGATATTGTAAAGGCTGTAATCATTTCAGGGGCCTACAATGGTGCTTTCCTGGCGCTACTTGCTGTTACAAATGATGGATGCCAAATAGCTATCAATGTCGATCATCGGCAGGTCAAGACTTCACAGGGCAGCTCGATATCTTGAACAACAATTCTACCCTCTGGTAATTTAACATAGCTATTGAAAATGGCCATTTATAGTGAGTTTTCCCATTAAGAATGGTGATGTTCCATAGCTATGTTAGTTTACCAGAGGGTAGTCTTGGAGAAACAAACAACGCACAGTTTCTTAGGGGATTTCTTAAGGGGGTTCGAAAGCGTCATGGGGATCCCCGTCACCATGGACCATCCGGTGATTCAAGATGGCCATCATGTCCCCATTTCATATCACCATGTTGGATACATATCCGGTTGCAAACCATCATGTTGTCCCCATTATATCCCAATGTGATATCTCCAATGAAGTATTCAATGAAGTGGTAATCATCATGAACCAGCCAACATTTATCAACTTATATTATATCCCCATGTGTTGGATATTGTTGGATGATTATTTGGATGATTATACCCGCATTAATGATGGCCAATTCCATTCAAATCCTCATTCATAGATGATTTAAATCCCCATTCATGGATGATTTTCATGGATTTGCCCATGAAACAATTGCAGGGTGTTATCCAAAAACTTCTCAAATTGAAGCAGGGCCCAAGTTGCGAGTGAACTCATGTCCGGAATCCACCTGTGGGGAGGGGCTCTTCAAGCTACTTATCCCTTTGAAATAGGCAACAAAAAACTCAAAGTGAAGTGGTTTGCTACAGTTACAGGCTATAATTCTCCTGAACGAAGTTAAGTTGATAGATCATTTTGATTGTTTCATCCGATTTTTTCAAAGTTGGTTAGGCAAGGGCAGAAAACATGGAGTATATCTGATGACCTTGAATTGTCCATGTTCCAGAGTCGCATAAGAGCACTGCCATATCTTGAAACTATAGATGACGTTCATAGAACGTAATGACGAAGATCTCTCTTCAATCAATATTCATAACAGGCGCACTTTGATGCAATCGGCATGTACAGTAAACCGGTAAGACCAGCAAGAGTGGCATGAAGAGCTACAGTACTGACCAGTACCGACTTTATAAGGCACTTTTGCAATGACAAGTGAACAGGCTGGAGCAGACTCAAAAATAACAGGGGGGGGCCTGCGACAAACAGAGTACCAGAATCATCATTGTAAAATGTGTCAAATTCCTGCAGTTCAAAAATCCAATGATCCATGATGTCTAGATCCAGGACCCAGAGTCTTGGATTCGCAGAAGATCTGAAACCATCCACTAACTATATTCATATCACTGGATCCAAGTTCATCCTCCAACGTATGATCTAAATTCTATACATAAGTCCTTGGTCTCTGTTCATTTTTATAGTACTCCACAAGAAATACTGCTTGGTGGTTTGCACCCCCTAGAAATCTCGATCAGTAAAGATCAACATCCCGCTTGAAGATATCTTTCAACACAAAAACAATGTGAAATTACCATAAAGATTCTCCGCCATGGATCTAGGCAAATTACTATATCAATCTTTATCAATATTTACCAAATCAACAATTGGTCTATAGTCTATAACCCCCATCAACTACAGATATATCCCACCATAAAAGATCCATATGTTCACCTTGCGATTTCCCCAGGCCCTTTGTCGAATCACCCCTGTGGATCCCCCTCAATGTGGCGCCGGCGCCTGCTTGGACAAAGCCGTTTGCTTTGTTGCAACTCCCTCGAGCACCGCATGGGACTCCTGGACGTAGCGACCAAAGATCCATAAGACATGACTCTTTATGGAAACCCCAAAATAAAAGATGCGGAAAAATACCTTGGCACCATTTGGACCTGGAAAAGGTGTGGAAAACATCATCGAATCGTACATCCTGGAAACACTGTCCGGCATCTTTTTGGGGGTTACTGGAAACTGGACTCAAAACTAGTTGATGGTTGAGTCGAAGGGATGTCAAGGGATAACTATGCGAATTCCAATGTTCCCTTCGATCAAGGGACTGATGGTTAAGCCAGCATCATCCCATGCAGCATGGAAAATAAGCACCGCCTAACCCCCCTTGATGGCAAATGAAGGGCCTCAGTGGTTCACGGTTCCAACATGTTTCACCTCCTAGAACATATGAAAGTCAAGGGAATCATTTTCCAGTTAAGTTATGTTGTGAAAATGAATTTTACATCAATTGAGCCAAGAATGCGTTGTGTTGCCCTCGTTTTGACATCAAAATATAGCTCTAAAATATTATAAAATGAATGCTTAAATTGCTGTTCCTCCTGCATTGCGCTAAATTCAATGTAGAACACCGTAAACCATAGAACATCTATTGTATCCCCAACATTAAACCTTGAACATCACCATCCAAAACACCACAAGTGAACTTCCAAATCAACCGGGCCCGTTTCCAGCCCCGTGGAGAGCCCGGCGCCTTGGTCTGCTGCAGCAAATCTTGTTGCGTGATATCGAGCTTCTGCAGCAAGACGCTGCTAGAGGAGTTCACCGTGTCCATCAAGACCTGCTTGGTGTTGTCCGTGGCACCTGGAGCCAGCATTTCATGGTGAAACCATGGTGAAACCATTTTTAAAGACATCCAATGGTCTTCATGTAATAATGGTTAATAGAAAATGGCGATAATAACGACATATAACAACCACACATGGTTTTTTTTGCGGTAAAGGTGGCTTTTTGGGAAAACCTCAAAGTTTTTCCATGCTGTTTGAAAGAGAAAATCATTGAACTGAATGGATGTTCCAGCCATGTTTGATTGCGAAATGAAAAAACAACACCTGGCTGGTCACCTCGAAATTTTCTGATCTCCAATTTTCCCGTCCCCACCCCAACCCCTTAAGTAAACCCTTGTAAAAAAAACAACCAATTTCCTCGAATCCTCTCATGACTGGACACATGTTTAAGCCCCAATATATGTATATCTTTTGGTTATTTTCTATATATATATGTGTGTATTGTTCTAATTCTAACTATACCCAACAAATATAAACAATTTTCTCAAGCATATCGATCAGATCGCGCCTGTGATGCTGTTCAACAAATTGTCCACAGCCACCTTCTGGGTATCCACCTTCTGTACCACGTTGTCCTGCGACGAATCCAACTTGTGCAGCAACACTTGGCAGGCGTTGACCTCGACGGCGAATGTTGATTCCCAAAGTATGGGCTTCTCCGGGTTCCAGAACAAGCGCAACAACTCCATCAGTAAAATTCCGAGTATCATCCCATAGAGCATCTTTCCACTTCCCCATCTGGGTAGTCCAAACCCTGGGACGAGGTACCCTGTGGGAATCCCTAAAATAGCTGGTGAATGGATGTTGATATGAGTGTCTTCCCTCACTCATATGGTCATAAAAAAAAACATGGTTCAACCAGCTCAATTTGAGTCACTTGACCCATATATTCACCAGCTAAACTGGCAATTTCCCAACCTCCCCAAAAAAACATGCGCTCCAGGAACGGTCTGCAAGATGGCCACCTGTGAGAAGTCCATCCGCTGGGCAATCGCCTCGAGAAAAACTATGGGAAGACTCTGGGAAAACATATGGCAAAACAATGGAAATATGGGAAATCTATGGGAATTCTATGGGAATTCTCAATGGATTGGTTTAGTCGGGAAAATTGGAACCGGCTTTTCCATGATTGGGGCTTTCCGGTAAATTTTCCCTTAAACCAGACCAATCCATTGAGAATTCGAAAACTATTGGAAAACATGAAATGATATATATGGGAACAGATTAATGGTTTAGGGTTAAGCAAACCATATGTTCCATTCAAGGGAAATTGATTGAGGAACAAATATGGGAAAATTGCTATTTGGAAACCAGGGATGCATGCTATTGGTGAATTTTCCTATATATAACCAATTCTGAGAGAAAACATATGTGAGAAACTTCAGAATCTAGCTGAACATGGAGATATACACATGTCACATTGCGATATAACGGGCGGTAGACACGTACGCGCTAATGTTTGGGCTAATGAAATGGGCATGTTGAATAATGTTGGGAAAATCACACAACCCCATTTTTGTTTCATTGGTCCTCATTGTGTCCCATGAAAAATTGGGACAGTAGACAGCTAGCCAACCCACTTTTTCTTGCACGAAACCTGATGAATGTGGAACCTAAACCCTCACAATCAAATAAACATTTGCATTTATGTGACCTTAGCGTTCTGGTGCCAACACTGTACAATACTGTGCACGATGCTGCGTTCGTTTTTTTGATTAGATGCTCGGAGGTTCAGTGCACTATGGTGCAATCCAGTTTCAATAATAATTGGGTAAACCATGGTAAATCTGGTGTTATACCCACTGGGTTGGTGGTTGAGCCATACCAACAACATGAAAGTCATAGAACACAATGATAATCTGTTCTTTGGAGGGTGGACATCATGAGAGAAAAAAGAAGTCTGGTGGCTGATTTCAACGAATCAAGTAATAAACTTCCAATGGCGATAGGAAAATCGACCACTTCGCAAGCATGACAATTCTTAAGCAGTTCGTCCAGTTGGACCATCATCCAAAAATTCCTAAGGGTGTTCTTAGGAAGAATGGGTCCCTTGTGGGGCTGACCATTTCGCACTACCTACACGATATCTGAAAAACCCGTGGGAACGCAGATAAAATCCTATGGCTCCCAAATCAAATATGGCTATGGCTCAAAAAAACATAGGGTACCAGTGGCCCCCGAAAGGGCTGGTGACTTTTGATATTCAACCCTTCAGTGTTTGGGAGACATTATTTTGAGATATGTTGGTTTATCTAAAACAAAAATAACCAACATAATGTTCTCTGTATTCTAAAATATTACTTTGGGGATTGGGGGCATATCTATTAAATCCATTGTATATGCCATGTTCCATTATGGTATACATTTTCAGACATCTCCCTTTGGAGCCATTCCCAATATCATGCCCTATCCCTGCAAATGAAACCATGGGTGGTTGGCATTGCAAAAGAAGAACATATTGGGATTCCAATCAAAAGTTGACTCATATATATATATATACATATATATATATATATATTATGATATATTATATGCCATTAATGTAAACTGATTATATCATATTAATGTAAAGTTCATCATTGATGAACCATCCTCAATAGTGGTCTATTGAGTTTAGTGTTGGGTATGATGCAAAATGAAACCCAATCATTGTTGGTTAATGGGATGGCTTATTACCCTTCCCGTTAACCATTAATGTGGTAAACCCAATAACAAACAGTCCTAAAATCACCATAAATGGGTGGACATAATATAAACCATCCCCCAAATGGTAGCCTTATTACTGGGTTAACCGTGTTATATGATATGCATTTATATTACCATAAACCATATATCCATATGTTCTTGGTGGTTATTTACCCCATGTAATATTCCAAATATGTATATATATATATATTCCCAAATGATATTCTGAAAGGTTTCTTGCCTCTTGGGATTGCTCCATCTGACGTTGCAAGTTCTCCTCCATGCCGTGCAGTTTCCTAGGGTGACTGCAGCTTGGGGGCTCGCCATGCCCGATGCAAATGGGCGTGTCTCAAATGGAGCAGTAAACTTCATAGGAAATACGATAAATGATAACTGACCACTCGCCTTAGGGACTTAGGGGTAAACCCCCGTCCCGACTCAATGCTTGAGTCAGTGATTTTGAAATTTCTTTCTCCCAGCTCCCATAGGACCAAAGAGACGTAATTTATCCCATGATATCCCATGGCCAAAGAGAGTCTCTATTGAATTTACTGCACAGAGGGTCTTTTCAAATAGGTCAAAATCTAGACCCTGTTGTGAACCCCACCCTACCAACATCACCCAGGAGGTCACGACCAAGCACCATCTATTGAAATTGGGGCGTTAACCCCGACGAAGTCCGAAGCAGAAATTCTTCGGAGATGTTGTATCAAGAGGGTCCCAAAATGACGGAAACATCATATCAAAACGCTCAAGGGATCGTTCCAAATCATAGCGTGTCGTAAATCACCCGCCTTTCGAGAATTCCAGTCTATTTTGGTGTGATATCAGTGATATGCTTAGGATGAACTGGTTGACCAACTAAACATGACTAAACCGAAATCACAGGTTCATGCAAATGGCTATGATTGGCCTTTTTTTTTTGACAGGCTCATGCCAACTCATCTGGTAGTCAAGCTGGATGATCATCCCAGGTGACATAGAAAGAATCACGCCATCAACTACTTTCAGTTTATATGCCCATGTCTGCCAGTGATGTTACGTGTTTGTTTTTTTTTGCTTAATAACCAATATATCTGGATGTTTGTTTTTTTTTTTTTTTATATGTATAAAAAAAATATTATTATTATATATGTGGATGCTTTTTTTTTCCAGGGTTGAACTAGTCATTCATGAGTTCCACAAGTGATTATAGATTATACAGTTTTACATGTATTTATATATATATATATATTTAAAGTATAAAGTTATATATATATATATACCAGTATGCACCGGGCCTTTTTATCGTTAACATCCCATAAAATACGGTTCCCTAAACTGATTATATGTACCAACATTTATCAAGCCATATGGTCACCAACCCCTCAGCCAAGGCTCTCCATGACAGCGTCCTGAAAAGGCATCAGCACCTGCGATGACACGAGGGCGACATCTTGCGACCGTTGCAGAGATGTCCCAACACTGCTTTTTAAAGAGACCATCGATAGGAATCCCCAAGATAGAAAAGTAGAACTTAAATATAATTGTGTATAATTTACCGCTATCATCTGGTTATTTAACATAGCCATGGAAAATCCCTTATAAATGGAGGTATTAATAGGAAAATCATCTATAAATGGGCCATTTTCCATGGCTATGTTAAATAACCAGAGGATAATTGTGTATAATTTACCATTTTGAGGGACTACTGGAGTGTTTTTTCAACTGTAAAGTTGGGGAATTGCTTTTCGGTAAGACTTGGGCTATCGGGCTTCATGCGGAGAGGAGAACACAAAATGCGAATCTAGAAACTGCAAAATAAGAGGTGATGATGACATGGAATATATAGCAAAATAAAAGGTGATTTTGTATATGTAGTCCCGGAATCGATAGAAGTGGGGACTGGCACCATGATTCACCTGTCAAACATGGAATTCGACGAACAAACGTCAACAAAACGAGGATTTCATCAATTTGTGATTTGTCTCAAATGGTGACTGGCACCAGTTTATATCGCTCAAAGTCTGATACACGACTTGAGTTTGGGATTTCAATTTTTCAGACAACCCCATTTATCATCTATCTATCAATTATATATCAACCTTTCTGACAAACAAACATTGGCTGCCTGGTGGTTCAAACAATCAACCTATAGGAGCTTTTCAACTTCGAACCGCGTCGCATAACTTTTCGATCATCATGAAATGCTGATTGTCGATCTACCGAACAGCGGCATGGATCAAGGCATGAGATGATCAGCTGTTGTCTTTCCCATAGGATCCATGTATGCTATATATGGTAACATTTACCATCAATATACCCCCAATGTTAGCATATATACCATACATGGATCCTATGGGATAGGGGTTTGTCTTACATTTTTTCGGATACTCCGAACATATTCTGAAAATGGCACTCGAGCAAATTCTGATAAACCACAAAAAACATGTGGGGGCCCTATATATTAATATACATATCTGAAGGCAACGACCCTATTTCCCATTTCACTGTTTTTTCGGCGCGTGTTCAAACATAGCCTTGCCATGCCTCCCCCATGATCTCGCGGATCTGCTCGGTGTGGTCAGACATGAGCATGTTGATGCCGCCGAGGTAAGTCGCATTGTTGCTGGGTGAGGCGCCACTGTTCCTGACAGCGGCAGATTCCCCATGGAATCAGCGGAGGTCCCCCGTCCAATGGCTTCAAACCACATTTTCCCATTGATGGACAAAAGTTGGAGGTAAATCCCCTAGGTCTGGGCACCAACAGATCGTGTTCTTGGTTATTTATCACGTTTTTGTTGCCAATGTTGTTCCACATGTTTGATGGCGAAATTTGGTGCTGTTTTTGACCATGGTTCTCCAAATCATGTACCATCCCCAAACGAACACATACCCCAAAAATCACCCATTTCTAGAGGAAGGAAGTCATCCATCCTTGGCAAGGGTCTTAGCTGCGGGGAAGCTTCACAAAAAACACCCCAACCATCACTCGGCAAAACCAAGGCTCATGCCCGGCAGGGATTGCATCAAGCCCTTTCCTGTCATGCGCTCTTTGTTCCTGGGAGCTGGGAAGCAAGGTGGCCAAGTGAGCAATCAATGGCTGGATGGAAGGCAACATCTACAGGAAACCATTGTTTTCACCAATAAATATTTGGGTTTCCTGTAGATTTTCCCATCAAACAATTCTAGGATCTAAGGTTTAAACCAACATGCTGGCTGAGCCCCATTTCTTCTTGCTTGATTCCCGATTTGGGTTTGTCAAGTGGTGTACCATTAATTTCAATAGATTATCGTCATGTTCACCATTCAAATAAATATTTTGGTGCTATTCCCAATTTTCAGAGACACACATGTTTTTTTTTGAGAAACCCAAGGTTCGCTTCCAAAAGTTTCTTGAACGGATCCTCCTTCAGAACCACACCGCCTTGGTCCTGCCAGCTTGTTGAACGCTTGGTTATGCCCCCCATTGATCAGCAAATCCAGGTGTATCAGTGTATCATAGTTTATCCATCAATGAACGGATATAAAACCAACAAAAATTAGAAACAAAACCATACAGTAACTACAAACAAACATTCAAAATTCGAGTTTCACGGATGATTTTATTGCTGGATATATGCAGTGTGGGGCTCCATGTTAGTCCATCTTACACTAAACGGGTGCAACTTGGGTATTGAAATTCATATCCAAGCTTAATCTGGGAGGATTATCGCACACTTGCCCACCATGTAGTTGCAATTCTTGGTTGACCCTATTTCTCCCCGTTGTTGGTGATGTCACGAGTTCCAGTCAAAAAAAATGAGGATAACATGAACATTAAAACCAGAGTTTCAGCCATCCGAACCGGAATCATGCACGTCAAAGCATACATATATATATATATACATACATATATATACATATGATACATGCATGCATACACTACATCACATCACATTTTAAAGCATTACATAACATTACATGACATGACATAACAATACTTACTATTACATACCATTACATACCATTACATACCATTACATACCATTACATACCATTACATACCATCACATACCATTACATATCATCACATACCATTACATACCGTTACATACCATTGCACACCATTACATTACATTACATTATATTACATTACATTACATTACAATATATATATATATATATTATACACATAAATACCGCTCTGGCCGGTTGCATGTATATCCCCGTCAAGCTTGCAAACAAAATAAGACATGGAACAATGATTCACCAGTTGGGCAAACTCATTTTTGAATGGTAAAACTCAAAAACCATAATGATTGATGAGACAAACCACATGTATCCACATCTATCCACATCTTTGATAGCAAAGTCCCAAGTCTTCCAGAATCTCACAACAGTTTGATGCTTGAATCTTCCACTAGTTGGTGGTATACCTACCCCTCTGAAAAATATGAGTTCGTCAGTTGGGATGATTCTTCCCAATATATGGAAAGTCATAAAATTCATGTTCCAAACCACCAATCAGATCCAATAATATTAGCCAGTTGGGATGATTATTCCCAGATATTCCCAATATATGGAAAAAAAAATGTTCCAAACCACCAACCAGCCAAGCTTTTCACGGTATGTTTCCCGCCAGCCTGGCCCAAGCTCATCTTTTCAGAGGTCCAACGTTTCTGTGAGGCTTCGATCAGGACCCAGGGCAGGTTCAGCTCCATGCAACGCTCCTCGAACTGGGGAACTGGCCGACTGGGACCATGGGACCAGGCTTCTGAAAAAGCAGAGAAACACACATGAATACACAGGTTTTTTTTCTTTTGCTGGATACCAATTAAGATGATTTTTTTTTCACTGTGGTTCAGAGAGTCGGGATGCCAGGACTGAGAAATAGAAGCCCTGTAATTATGACCATGTACCTTCCAAGTAAGTGAAACAGCACCCAAGCAAAGGTTCAACGGAGCAACAAAAAGTGAACATCCAATTCCATCCAATTCCCAGCTATTTACTTGGTGGCATGTTCAACTCAAGACCTTGGATTGAAACCCTTAGTTTCCATTCATGTTCAGGTTCAGGTACAGTATTTACCCAACATGTAAGATATATTCCCAATAAAACATAATAAAACGTGTCAATTGCTCGGTTTCAACAGGCTCCCCATTGGCCCATCGCCCCCGTTGTCGGGGGCTCCGCGTTGAGGCGTTCCAGGACAGCGGTGTTGGTCACACCGTTCTCCACCATGAGCTTCAAGAAGCGATCCGTGTGAGTGCTCATTCCCAAGGTCACCATCGTCTCCTAACAGGATGGGATAACTCGAATCATGGCACTCATGGCACCCTCCCGTGGTGTGGTTTGGGGTGGGGGGTTGCATATGCTGTGTAGGGAGTATACAACGGTATATCCAAATAAGTAGGATGTAGGTGCTATGTGGTAGTATAATGTAGTATATAGGTAGTGCCTATAGGTAGTGCCTATAGGTAGTGCCTATCTAGTTGTAACAGTATTCTATAGGTAGTATAGAAGCCGTATATAGGTAGTGAAGATGTAGGGTATATAGTATTACAAACAGCAAGTATGGATATAGAGGATGTAGTTAGATAGTATACATTTGCATATAATATACATATACGGATACATGTATATATGTATCGTTAGTATGAAGTATCTGGGTAGTGTATGTGGTTGCACCCTCTCCCCTGTGGTGTGGTGGCGGGATGATGAAGGTTGATGCAGCATGTTAGTCGTAGATGAGTAGTATAGAGGTAGTGTATAGGTACACTATGAGTGGTATATAGGTTGCATACAGGCATGCAATGGGTACGGTACTATATACATATCAATAGTAGGATAACATATGAGTAGTTTCTAGGTACGCCAATAATCTTACAAGTAGAAACAAGTACATAATATATATATATATATATATTATACATATATATATATATATATTATACATATGTATATATATATATATTATACATTATACATATGTATATATATATATATTATACATAAGTACGAATATTATACATATGTACGAATATTATACATATGTATATATATATATTATGTATATATATATATATTATGTATATACATAC